>Ga0080013_1005881_pt1 | contig 11190 bp, 16 predicted proteins | sample ETNvirenome_6_85_FD_69236 | JGI IMG/M metagenome (GOLD analysis project Ga0080013, IMG submission 69236) | Marine viral communities from the Pacific Ocean - ETNP_6_85 (SPADES assembly) (version 2) | ecosystem: Environmental > Aquatic > Marine > Oceanic | place: Pacific Ocean | collected 2013-06-19
TGCCCTAAGCACCTTAATTCCAGTCCTTCCAAGTCGCATCCAACCATCACATGTCCTGGGTGAGGTATAAATAGTCGTCGTGCCCACGGTGCAGAAACCACTTGCCCGAGATTCGGACCACGGTGAACATTTCTAGAAGTTTGTGTCGCTAATACGCAGCTGTGGTGGATACATCCGTCCTCTTCAATAGAGTTAAACCAGCTATTAGCACCTTCGCTTAATTGTCCCATCCATTTCTGGAGAGTCAGCATACGGATGAAGATCTGACATTCATCATGTAATTGCTGGTTATCTTGCGTTAACGCAATGTCGCGTACTTCAGAAAGTGTCGCTTCATCCACCTTTGGTTTACCTGTGTCAGTGACTTTAGTAAATCTTGCACCTCTAAATGTGGTTAAAGCCCACACGATATGCTGCCTGCTCGTTGGATTGAAATCAAGCAGCCTCGTCATTGGTGCGCCGGAGTGATAACCCTTACGTGTATCTGTCCGTTTAGGTGTGAAGACTTTGCCTGGGTAGTACAAGAAACGGCTACAGATAGTTTCTTTGAGTGTCTTGAACTCCTCTGCTAATTCAGAGCGAACCTGTTCAGCAGCTTCCATATCAAATCTGAAACCGCTGGCTTCTTGTTGAGCCATCAGTTCTGCCAACCTCATCTCAAGTTTGATGTAATCATGCATAAGTCTTCATCCTGCGTTGCATCATTTGATAAAGTTTCAATGTAACTTCAGTATCCTGAATGCAATATGACAGCATTTCAGGTGTATACGAATCCCATGCACCTTCATGTGATCCATAGTCTCCTTTAAAGCATTTCAGTCTGTAGCCCCAGGCGAGCAATGAGTGTCGTCCATATAGCCGTTGAGGCATTCCTACAGGCCTACGTTCATAGTCTCTATCAATAATATTTGGGTAATAAAGCCTGCTTAAAATGAGCGTATCTACAAGATCACCTTTAAAGTCAAAGTCTGGATACTGCTCTTTCAGTAGAGGTATATCAAATCCAATTATATTGTGACCGATAAGTGTCTCAGCACGTTCTAACTGTTTAACACCTTGAATGATTGCTCGTTCAGGGTCACAGTCAAATACATGTGGCTCACTATCCTCGACTGCATCTCTCATGACAATGCAGTGAATGGTAGAACCACGGCGCAGTAAACCCGTAGTCTCTAAGTCAAATAGTAGTGTCGTCATTGGTTTCGTCCTGGATATCAGCTGCATCCTGTGGGTCAAACTCGTCTGGTTTGAACGGATTTGCGTTGGTAAAGTGATCGTCATTGATCTCCTTAGATCGTGAGTGTTTGTTTACAGAAAAACGTTGGTCATCATCTTCAAACATTGGCTCAATAGCCATTGATAATTCTCTAGCTAATCGAGCAGCTCTTCTAAATTCATCCTTGTAATATGTTTCCCATTCGTGAGCTAATACAACCATCTTGCGGATACCCATTAAGTAGCATTGGAAAACCGATGCACTAAACGGATAGCGTGTTGAGTAAATAACAGCTCCTGTTAATGGAGTACCACGTTTAGACGCGGTAGCTATGGCATAACACAAGCAATCAACTTCAACCTTAGATGCTGTAAGTACACTGCGTCCGTCTCCGACTATTTCACGATCACGTACAACAACACAACCGCCAGGTGATGTTGGATGACTAGAAGCTTTAGCTACAACCTTAGCTATATCCATAAAATATTGCTCTTTATTTTTGATGTAGGTGGGATCACCTTTAGGGCTAGGCATAAGTCACATATAAGCTTATTTATTCCTATATTAGGTATTGAAACATGCAAGTGCGACTACAAACATTATGGATAAAGACAAAGGCAGGTGGAAGGCTATTCCATACGAAGATGATTGGGATTACATCAGCAAGAAATTCAACTTAGCCGACAAAGATTGGGATCAAGCACGGCCAGCTTCTCTCGATAAATACAAGAAAGATAAGATCACTTTAGATGAACTAGGTGATAGGTCAGATTCAGACTTGGTATCAGATGAAGCTGCATTTGGTGGACACTTTGATCTCAACTTACTGGTAACTGACAAAGTTAATAACCCTCCTCACTATCAGCAAGGTTCTCAGGAAGCTATTGACATCATTGAAGGTGCCATAGCCCATGCACCAGAACCGATTACAGCAATGCTGCAAGCACAGGTGCTTAAGTATCTGTTGCGGATGTGGCACAAAGATAATCCTGTAGAGGATGCAAAGAAAGCCCAGTGGTATCTAAATCGTTTAGTAACTTCATTATGAAAATGGACACTCAAGGAATGACTACCGAGCAAGGCACTAACTTCAGCAAATCTAATCGGGGCGAATACAGAGTTGCCCCTTTAGAAACGTCAGTTATTAATTGCTTTTCTGATATGCAGCGTGCTGAATTGAAACAAATCATGCGTGAAGTTCTTAGAGAATTTTTTACAGATAAGAATGGTGTATGATAGATGAACAAGAGTCCTTCATAGTACTCTTGCCCCTCGGATAAAGCCACCGATAGGTGGCCTAACAGCGCTTAAAGAACAGATAATGCTGCCTTAATTGAAGGGTCTCATGATCCTGTATGTGAGGAAGAAGTGCGTCATAAGTAGTTGAATTATCGTGGATCAAGTGACTAAAGAAGACAGATATACCATTAGCTAGTTCATCTTCAAACGGTACGTACCAAGCATATACTTGAAAACATTCCCAAGGCTCAAGATCTTGTGAAACCCAGCTGTTCAGTTCCTCCAGGCGCTGAGCAGTTTTTATTATGTGTGCTTCTTGTGCTTCTGTTTCTGGCATGGCAAGCAGTTCGTTACGGTGAAGCAACGCATGTTTCCACATCAATGTCCCATCTTTATGTATTAGACGGCAGGGATGTACCAGTGTTCCAGAAGGTAGCTTATAGAAATGTTCCTTCGCAATATGCTTAGACATTAAATATTACCCTTATTGTCTTGGTAATACTCAAGGTCCTTGAGCCAGCTATCACCAGCAAACTCGTTATATATAATTCGTCCTATGTCACGGAATGTGTTGTAGAACAGACTGACCTTATCAATATTAGATATGGATACATCAGTAGGAGGACCATAGATAACTGCGTTCCATGTGGATGGGCAGACTGATTCAAAGCCCCCTGCTGTAGCACGCAGCTGCTTGATACGTTTAAACGGTATGCAGATTGGATAATCCCATACAACAGGAGCAGCCCTTAGTATTTCTGATGCACTAGTGAAGAATATAAAGGAGTTGATGTGCCCGTTTCGATATTCATTGACAGTCTTGTTAAACCAGATGCGGCTATTGCGTACAGCACCCTTAGGAGATACCCAAACGTTGCCATGCCAGTGCTCTTGTAACGGGTTCACCTCAATAGATGGAACAGACGTTGCATCAACTAATACTTGTTGAACAGGGTCAGAAGTCGGGTCGTAGTCAATACCACCCATAACAATCCGTGCTCTATCAATGAGTTGCGGTGTGGGATACAGAGGTAGTTTTAATCCCTCAGCTTTTAACTTATCCGCTAAATTCTGCCGCGAGCGCTCGGAGGCTCTCTTGGCTCCCACCTGCTTCGACACTAAATGTTCTTGTTCCAGCATTGCTAATCAAGGTTATAAGGACGTGTGTAGACCAGTCATTGTCATCAATCTGTTCCATTAGTTGTCGTAGGAACTTGAGCGAATCGTCATCTTCCAATTGTTCTGCTGTAGCGATGTCTTTTTGAACATCATCACCAGACATATAGATAGAACTATCATTAACCAGGTTAATAACTAGTGTGCCTGCTCCTGTCGATTCAACACCACCCATAGCGATATTGATTAAGTCGGTAAGAATTAATTCTGCAGTAGCTGACATGAACTTTTGTTCTTGACTCTTTTCGTCTCCAAATTTCTCAGATTTGATTAGAGCTTGTAATAGATCGGTTCGTCGTGACATAATTTAATGACTCTTGATTAAGGATAGTTGTTATTACAAACGAATGTGAGGTTAATACTCTTCATCGTCCGGTAGATCAATGTTGTCAGCAGCATCTCCGTTGTCATCTGGTGCTCGATATAGACCAGGTTCATCAGGTTCTGTCTGACTTATATGTTGACCACTCAGCATGTCTGTAATGACTGCTTCAAAGCGTTCTGTAAATCCTGTATTAGGATTCAGTAGTAACTCAGCACGTGCATCGATCTCTTCTGAAGCGTCCATACGTTCAGCTTCCTTCATGTGCTGCTCCATTACATACTCAGCCACTGCCTGTTTAAGAGAATGGATCTGACAAGACAGTTCAAAGCTTTCTATGTAACTCTCTGAATCAACAAAGACACCAATATTCTGTGGAATTAAATGGAAGGGGTTACAACAGTACTTCTCACCACACGTAGTTTTAACTCCTGTGTAGCCTAAGTCGCCCCAGCTGAACCACATTGCTACCCGTTGAGGGTGATGTTGTGTAGAGCTGGTAATACCAGGCCGCCGCCAAGCAAATTGTGGCTGCTGAGTTCTGTTATTAATGCAGCCATCCCATAACCAGCACTCGTCTGGTGATCCGATGTCAACCTGAGACCAGAACTTAAGAGCCTTAATCCTCGTCTTTTTAAGCAGAGTAGTAAGGTCTAGTGAAAGTCTGCCTTCTCTAGCAGCAGCAACGCATCTCACACAAGCTTGATGACTATCAAACCGTAGTGAGTGTGAAGAGAATCTACCAAGAGAGTGGCCTGTATAGATACACAGTTCACCTTCCTCTGCTGTATTGGATATCTGTGCGTTACGCCTGCCGTAAGGGCCAGGTGTGCTAGACGGTTTAGCTTCAGGCATCTTGTTCGTCCTCTAGATCTACAATTCCAATGTCAATCAATCGCTCACCTTTATGTATGAGGGCGTCTTCAATCGTTTCCTCAATCCACCCATAAGGGTGTGTAATAGATTCAAAGGTCAGTGTAACTCTGTATTTCATAATCAGAAACTTTTCTCAGGCCGTACATACTCTCCACCTAAAGCTTTATATTGTTGCTCAGTTGGTAGTGCTTCAATCTGCTGATTGATAACATATTCGTAACGAGTACTATTCTCATACTTTATACGAATAAGCTTTGACCTGGGGGTGTAGTACTCCGGTTTACCTACTACAAGTGCAGTGAGGTTGTTACTGGAGACTTTGACGCGCAGACCGATTTCAATGTCATTAGCTAGCATTATCTTTATCCTTTAACTAGAAAGTTTATATATTTAGAAGTCGTTGAGAATGTGATCCTCAGTCAAGGGATCATCTTTTGGACGGATCCATAGTCGTACTGATTTAGATTTACCAGTAACAGGATCCTTACGTGAAGTCGAGTGTCGTCTCCAGCGCATAGTTTGCAGTACATCTGCAACACGTCTGGATTCACGCCGCCCCTGCTGACGTGGGTCAAGGTCCAATGCATTAGTCAAAACTTCTGCAGTGGTAACTTCCTCACGACTAGCTACGTAGCTGCTGACCTTATCCATCCAAGGGTCAGGGTCACCAAACTCTTGAATGTATTCAGAGATAGCAGCAATTTCGCCACTATTGAATTCGTAAGTATCACTCCTTTCATAGGCAGCCATTGCAGCAGCCCATAGTGAGTCACGCTTTTCAGAAAGTAGTTCCCATGGAACCTGGAAACCAGCACCAACTTCTAACGGTACAAAGCGCCGGTTACCTGTGCTATCAACCAGAAATTGGTTGCGATTGGTAGTTCCAATCATGACAAACCTGCGGCCTAATTTAGACGGCAGTGATGCATATGGAAATCGTACTTCATCCACACGAGAAGTGATCAGATTTTTAAAGTTCTCAATATTTTTACTATTGAAATAGTGATCAATCTCAGGTAATTCCAGTAACCAAGCAACGTGAAGTCTGTACTGTTCCTTCATCAAGGTATCAAGAGGAGTTGTAATCTCAGAGAACAATCCCTCAGGTACTAAGTTACGAGAGAACATTGACTTACCAACACCCTGAGCACCAACAAGAATTGGTAGCCAGGACATTGAGCAACCAGGGTTAAACGCTCTTGCTACTGCACCAATCATCATCCGTTGCATTGCAAGGGTTGCTAGATGGTGCTCATTTCCAAGGAATGCTTTACCTAATGAATCCCACAGGGGTGAAGGCTTGTAGTCCTGCTTACACTTATTAAGATAAGTCTTAATAGGACACCACATATTACAGTAAGCTGCATATTTAATTGCAGATTTAATACGTGGCTCAGGTATAAATACACCATTCTCACAAGCAATTCTAGTCGTCATCAGATCAAGGTCATCACCTTGAAGTGCTACTAGCGTTCCATTTTGTTTAGTGTATTCAATCTGCTTAGTGAGTTCGTTGAATCGAAGGTCGCTGAGAATCTCTTTAACCTTACGAACATCATCCTCACGTTCTTTAGCAGCACTATCAGAGGATCGTTTAGGTCTGCCTTTCTTTTTTACCTGCTGTACGTCAGGTATTGGTTCCGGTTCAATATCCATTTTCACTTCCTTATTAGCAGTTATGACATCATCAAAGCTGATATCTGGATCAGCTTCAGTATACCCAACAGCTGAACCAGAAGCTCCAAACCGTAAATGGTTAGGTAGTTGACTTGTCCAGTTACGGTCTTGCTTTTTAGCAAGTGAATATAGTTTAGCAGGGCCACTGTAGTTACCGAGACCTCGCCATTTAAATGGACGAGTGTTTTCTTCTTTTTCACCATGGTGGCCTTTTAATACCCAGTCAACCCATAGATCAAACAGTGGCTCCCCTATGGCCGCACAAGCAGCCATTACAGGCACATAGCGTGTCTCATACTCGCCATCCTCTGAAGGCTCTAGGAAGTTCTCTAGTAGCCACTTACAGCGCTCTACATCCTTATCTGATACATCACCTTTGACGAAATCAATTTCATCATTGAAGTCAATATCTGATAGCAGGAAGGCCGGGACAATCCCATCATTGCGCTGAACAACAGCTTTGGTATTCCCATACCACAGTCGTTCAGGTTTCTGCCCACAGTTATCAGCCAGCTGCTCTATTCCGAGTTCAACTAACAGTCGATTAACGACAAGCCAATAAGCAGCGCGGTGCTCACCTGTTGAACCAAGTTCAATCTCTAGTGGGAACAGAGCACGGAACCTATGTTCCTTATCAGTGTGACTAGCAGAGGTGTAAGTAGCACCACACCATTCCTTAGCTGTAGTTGTTTGCCAGAACTTCTCCAGTGTTGTGTCACCATCAAAGTCAATAACAATCAGGTTGCTGCCTGTTGCATTCTCACTCTTACGGTGACGGTCAGCGAAGTGAGTAGCAGTCCAGCCGAAGCCAGCCTTTACCCATCCCATCAACCAATCAATATCTTCAAAGATATTTTGCCAGTCTTTGGCAACTTTTTGAGCGTTGGTCTTGTCTTTGCAGTTCTTATTGACTGCTATTTTTAGTTTCATTATTCATCCGGGTTCATATCGTGAAATTGCTTCGCTCTCTTAAGGAACCTACTTTCAGCAAGTTCCATTTGGTCGCCATCAATAAAGATGCCTTGTGTAGTCTCTTCAGTAGCAACAATAATGAGTGCTACGTCACACTTATATCCAGTACGTTCAGCTAATGCAAGGCGGTAAGCCGCCATCTGTTGGGCAGTCTTTTGGTACTTACGAAAGCCGCCAAAGCCCATGCGATCTCCCTTATCAGGAAACCTATTCATGTAAGGCGAGTTGCTGGTTTTAAAATCTGCGATGACCTTAACACCACCAATCTCCCCGATTAAGTCAGGGCATCCAGCGTATAGATGCTCTGTACTCCAGACATATGCGACCTCCTTATCGTCAGACCTTAAGTGATACCAGTCCTTGCGCAGTGGGCGTTCCGACCAGTGGATGGTATCGAACCAGTTGAGGTACTGATCCATGCCATTCCAGAATCCACTATAGGCATCAGGACAATCGATTGGCAACCCTCTTATATGGTTCTCGCAACATTTATGTATTGCTGAACCACGGGTGCTTGCCTCCTCCAGCTTGCCTGGATTATTAATATTCCAAGTGCGGAGACCAGCCTTACTTTTTTCTGTTTCAGTGGCACTTAATACCGTCGTCACCGATGGCATGAAATGGCCACCGCACAAGTATTTTCGATATCCTTTTTCAGTTGTGATTCTGTAGGCTTGTTCAGGAGGAGACATAGCTTGTTTTTGTGGATTTTTAAATGGCAGTTAGCACATACGGGGATACATTTAAGGACTTCATCCCACCAAATGTCGTGGGGTTTGGCTATAAGCATTTTGATAGAAAAGCACTTATCTTTTGGCACTACGTGGTGCCATTGAATAACTGTAGGATTGGGATCATTACAGCAATAACAAGGGAACTGGGCTAACAGGTCTGACCTGAATGCCCTATTCCTTGCTGCGTTCTCGTTAGTCTGGGCAATAATGTTTTTAGAGTTCCGATGATAATGATCGCGTTGTTGTTGTAAAACTTTTTCACGATTATTCTTTCGATACTCTTTGTTATATGCCTTTTTTTTTCTCTTTATTTTTGAGATTATATTGACGATTATACTCTTTGCTAGCCACACCTAGTACTCTTCAGTATCTATCTGCGACGGTCTCGCCTCTTGGAAATTTGTGCTGTAATTTGTAGTTGAGGTCTGTTCTTGAAACATTCCATACATTTGTCCGACTGCATTACCAACCGCCTCCGTAACACGACCAGCAGCTTCTACTTGTTGTGAAAGCTGATTAACTTCTTGACGGAGTGCAATCACATGATCCATTAGTGAAGGTGGCTTCACAGGAGGTGCTGGAGCAGGCTGCACTGCTGGTGCTGTAATTGCAGTTTGCTCAGGTGGAGCAACTGCGGCTCCTACTGCTTGTGCTTGTTGCATAATCTGAGCCAACCTTGCCTGCATTTCTGGGGGAAGGTTCTGAAAGTTATTAGGTGTATTAGTCATTAGAATTCAGCGTTAGTGTCTACTTTTGTCTTAGCTTTAGCGGGCATAACTGTTGAACCTCGTTTGTCAACACCGCCTGCAGGTAGCCCTTTCTCATCTGTACTTCTACCTTCGAATGGATCTTTACCTTCAAAGAAGTTTGGTAGCCAGATAGTCTCTTGCTGTTTAGCCCACTCCTTTTTAACCTTCTCAGGCACAGCACGGATCTTTGGCAATATGCTGTAGCTCGTTTCAAGACCTTGACCCTTACGGGAGATCTTAATTGAGAAATTCGCTAAACCTTCATCAGTCCAGGTGTAGTCATCAACTTCTTGAAGAACTTCAGTGAGCTGCTCACGTAATGATTTCTGCTCAATGAACAGAACTTCAAGACGACCACGGGTTGCTGATGTACCTACCCAAGCAAGAAAACGGCGCGGCTTAACAAAGCTGCCATCAATCTTTGGTCGGTCAGGTTTACTCCAGTCAGTTTCACGAGCAATGTCGCTAGGATTTCCTGGATGAGTACGCGTTACTATGTATCCATTGAAACGTAATTCACCAGTCTTGGCATCTTGAGTTTCAGAAGCATACTGCCAGCCAACAATGGCGTGGCCTGTTTCATAACATCCAAGTAGTCTGAACTCTTCTGATTCTCCGTCTTTTAATTGGCTAGGTTTGAAGTAGGGTTGTGGTTCTCGGGTTTCAATTTTATCTTTCTCCTCCATTAATTCTGGAGGTAGGACTTGTAATTTCATTTGTTATATTAATTAGACAATTACAATATAATCCTTTATATATAAAGATGTGACTTATTAGAAAGGTCCTAACCATTCTTCAGCTTTCGCCCAAATCTCTTTATTACCAGTCAATCCGACATATTTTTTTATGTCATCAGTAAGCTGTTCATCATCAATAAGCATCAAAGCATCAATTAGTAAGTTCAGTATTTCATCAAACACAGGTGAATAATCTTGAGTATTGAGAAGTTTTACTGCATAGGCAGCACATACAGCTTCCTTTTGTTCTGCAGTAATTTCGGAAAGTCGATTCATAATATAAGTTTTAAAATTTTTAATAGCATTTTTAGGGTCGCACGCGGGCTTTTTGTATATATGTTTGAGTTGAATTCAAAAATTTCAAATCTGATTCGTCGTGAATGCTACTGAGTTTTTAACCTTTTGTAGACTTGCGAATGCTTCTTTAGTGAAGTCCCATGCTTCCTTAACTTGTCCCCCTGATAGATAATCGTAAGCAGTATCATTAATAATCTCTGCCACGTCATACTGACCTAAGGCTGCAAAGCCTCCCTGTGTAGCTTCTATTAATGCTTGGACCTGATCTTCTCCTGAGACTTTTGAAGTAATACCAAAGTCAATTTGCATAGGACGACCAGTCATCTCATGTTTAAATATATTACCTGTATGACGGTCCCTTAGATTTACACCTTTTAAAGCCAGCTGTCCCATTTGTTTGTAATGCTTTAGTGCAAATAGTTTGTCTTTAGTTGAATTCCAAGGATTAGTTAAGTCTTCGACAAAGCCTGTTGGATTACCTGGTTCCACCAGTGGTTTATACAGTGGTGTTCCTACAGACCCTGGTGCATTAAGGTCTTGCATGACTATACCTTTAACTTTTGGGTCACCATGAACAGCTGATTCATAAGCGACTACACGTGGAGCTAACCCTAGTTCTGCTGCGATTGCTTGTGCGTTTAACTCTTCCAATACTTCAGGTGATGTCATCTCCTTACGTACTAATCCAGGCTCATCAGAATATATAGTTCCGTAAGCACCTTGCCCAACGAAGTCTTCACGGGCACGTTCCGCCTCTCGCTTATCTCTTATCCTCTCGTCTGATAGCTGTGCCTTTGCAATTATATCGTTCTTTGTATAAGTACCTAGACTTTTAGGACTAATGAAGGGGCTATCAGTCGGAAGTGACCACTGCAGAGTTCCTGTTCCAGGTAGCCATCTAGTTCGTAGCCTTGAGCCTTCTGAATCTATTCCAGATAAAATATCTCCAGCGTGTCTTACGTCTAGATTTGCTGATCGTTTTGCATTTAATAGAGGACGAATTAATTTAATCCTCTCAATAATGTTCATCTCAATATCTATATACCTTTATCTATTGTAGATATATAATAAGGTCGATAAATGTTATTTAAAAAGCGACCGTGTAGGCCGCTGTTTGTTTATCTTGAACGCTTATCAGTATTCAGGGGTTGGGTCAATCTCGCCATAACCTTTAGCGCTTCCGCTCGTTTGCGGG
>Ga0080013_1005882_pt1 | contig 11189 bp, 19 predicted proteins | sample ETNvirenome_6_85_FD_69236 | JGI IMG/M metagenome (GOLD analysis project Ga0080013, IMG submission 69236) | Marine viral communities from the Pacific Ocean - ETNP_6_85 (SPADES assembly) (version 2) | ecosystem: Environmental > Aquatic > Marine > Oceanic | place: Pacific Ocean | collected 2013-06-19
AGAAGAACATATACAATACCTCCTCTACAATCTCTCAGAATACCATAGACATAGACATGGACAGAGACTATGGACAACAGAGTTTCTAGCTAGTTTTTTTTCTTTTTTTCTTTCTCTTATACACATAGGTCATATAAGTCAAAGGTAAAAGCATATCCCCCATAGGGGTAATACTAGGAAAAAATAAAACCCAAGCACAGGGGTCATATAAGTCAAAGCTTATTACCTGTTCTTGGGTTTTACCATATATTAGAACAAAATTCTATTTTTTTATGTATAATCCGAAGATAATTCGTTTAGAGTTGTTATTTATTTGTTTTTGTAATAAGGGTATTAAAAGAAAAAACAAAAGGGAGTATACCATTTAGGTCTGATTTAACTAGGTTGCTATAAGTCAAGGTTCTGTTTTAGCTCCTATTAGACTCGTATATGCTCTAATTAAATCGAATTAAGACCGAATATAATTCGGCTAGTCCGTTATGCTGAATACAAGGTGCGTATAAGTCAAGAATAGAATAGACATCTCAACAATATAAAAAGAAAATATATTTTTTCTCATACCAGATGTTGTGGTCGAGGTAATAAAATCCCGATGTTTATAAAACACACCCACAAGATGTAGTATGACTCAAACAAAAACAAGAAAAAATAATAATCTTTTTCCCTATACAACTACTTGTAACACTAACTCTATTTTGAAAAGAACATATACAAGGGTATCTCATGCCCTCATAGGTGGTTATTATACTCTATCCCCACGACGGTGTCAAGCATAACTCTTTATAATACAAGAACTTATATTCTTTTGATGTTTTTCTTTTTTTTATCTTTTTTCTTAGCTCATTTTATTTTGGTTGTAACTCTTTACAGGCAACGGACTTACGGTGCGTGGAGCCCGGCGGGATGTCAAGTAAAAAACATAAAAACTTTTGGCTGCCGCTGCTGCGGCGAGACAATAAAAAAAAGGGGAGGCGAGCGCTACTCATTCCTCCCCCATAACCTTACGGTTTATAAAATACAATCTCAGCTTTGGTTCATCTTAGATACCTCAGCCATAACGATAGCTTCGCGTTGCTTCTTCAAGTCAGCCAAATCTACTCTGTAGTCTGCCAACCATGCGTCCGCTTTATTACCGCGTTCTACCCATTCATCAACCCTCGCTTGGAAAGAGCGAATCTTACTTTCGCTTTCACTTCCCCAACGCTTCCATTTCAAAGCGTCGTTGTTAAGCTCTGCTATCTGCTTATCGATAGCTTTCACTTGTGGGGTTTCTGATATTGCCTCAGCGTTAGCTTTAGCTTGTAATCTCGCAATGTCAGCTTGCGCTCTTGCGATTAGTTCTTCTGTGGTAGCGTGTGCGCCCATGTCGAAAATCCTGTTGTTTGAGTTTGTTGAGAGTGGTAGTTACCTACCGAGATGACTGTATTATAACACGAGGGTATGTATAAGTCAAGAGTTATTTAAGAAAAATTACCGAGGGACGAGGGGTTTGAACATCGTGTTCACTTGTGGATGTAAACCCGTTATCCCTCAGTAACATTGACATAGTATACCATAGGGGTTGGTATAAGTCAAGCCTTATTTAGGAAAAATTTTAAAGAACAAAAAAGAGAGAGAGGATGTAGCCCGCGATAAGCTTCCGCCCGCGTATAAACTACCTTTGTGTATTTCTACGTTCATGGAAACATTACGGATATCTCCGACCTAGGATGCCCAATGGGTGACGTAGCCTCTCTCCCTAATTTTGATTCCCTATTATACAAGCGCATACCTGTAATGTCAAGGGAAAAATGAGGTTTTTTGTAAGAAACCTCAAAAACTTCCTTCCTCATTTGACCTATCGCGCTGTAAGGCTAGCGCACTCGAGATATACATATTATAGTGTTGCGCGGGGGAATGTCAAGTAAAAAATAATAAAAATCCTAAACCCTTATAGGCAACGCACTTAGGCTCGCGTGGAGCCCCCCGGTCGCCCTTACCCCTTTCGAGGTAAGGACTTAGGGAAAAATGATTAACGCCAAACTCGCATACCGAGTAGCTCGCGATAATCATGGTACGCTAACTGTAGGCGTTTCTTCAAAGGCAAAGTCTTATAGTAAGGCTTTTGACCTTGCGTAGCATGGAAAGAATCATAACCACCAAATATATTTTTGGCGTACTCACCATTTGGAAAAGTAGCATACGACATATGGTTGCCTAGGTGGTTACCATCAGACATCAAAGGAAGTCTACGACGGGTATTACGGTAATGTTCCAATAACGCGTTAGCGATACGAGGAGAACGAGAGTAAGCAAAAGCAAAAGCTTTTCCTACAAGAATTGAGTAAAGGTTAATTAGGTAATTCACAGTACATAGTATACATGAGCCAAACTGCTTTGTCAAGAACTATTTTATATTTTTTTTTGAACGTGGCGGCAGCCGCAGCCTGACATTGTAAACCCTTATAGACAACAGACTTAGGACGCGGGGAGCCCGCCCAATCACCCCCTTAGACCCCCCACTAGACCTCTAATAGGGGTTTTTGAAACTTTTTAGCGTTTACTTTTTTGCCGTGCTTAACGTATGCGACAGTATCAACCTTATTAGACCAACACGCCCGACAATCCCCGCACTTACCCCCGCGAGTATATGAGCGACAAAGCGCATAACCTTTCTCAGCTTTAAAGTCTTCTTCGTGTTGAATGATTACAGAATTACGTCCGAATTTCTTAGACAAGCGCACACCATGCACCGAGTCGCTAGAAAATCTAACCGTAAGATTCTTGAGATACATAGGGTTAGGGTAAGGTTGGTCGCCTTGATACTCATTTGGGACAAAATATTCTTTAGTATAATCTACAAGATAACCGTAAAGACCTTGAATAGCTTTATGCGAGCGAGTAGGTAGCCAATGCTTACAATCAGGCGTACGCCTAACAACCTCTATAATCTTCTTAGCTAAGTCCATAGAATAAATATCCCCGCTATCGAACCAACGAAAATACTTATCCTTACCTATAGCCTTAACCATAGCGTCGCACCAATCATCTTTCTTCCAATCTTCGAGATTGTGCTCGCGAGCTTTAATAGTGCTAGGAAACTGATAAGCTCCCGTAAGGGCATAGCAACCCTCGCAAGCTTCGGCAGGCTTACCTCCTTGAATACGGGAACCTGGACATGTTTCCCAAGCGGGTAAACTCCAAGACTTAGCGGGCATTTTTGATGTTTTAGAAAGTTTAGGGATTGATTTCATTATACATATTTTAACTCTGCGCAAGGGTATTGTCAATAAAAAAACAAAGAAAATTTAAAATTGTTTGTAAGTCTATATATACAACGGACTTAGGACGCCCCGAGCCCGCCCAAATAGGGGTTTAGAGCCGTTTGGAGAGGGGCTAGGTGGGGTTTTGGACAGTTCCCCAAACTGCATGAAAATCCCTAGAACCCTTGCGTTGCTTTAAACGCTTTTTGGTTAGAACCTTTGTGGTTACCTAAGTGGTTTCCACATGGTTGGATTGGTAACATTCTCCGCACAGTGCGGTAATGGTCTAGGACTTTCATAGCCTTAGCATTATGCTTGTAGTTTGGAGATTGGTAAAGAGTCTCGAAGCGCTTTGCGACGAGGATTGAGTAAAGGTTAAGGAAGTAATTCACAGTAAGTATTGTAACAGATTTGTCCGGCTCTGTCAAGCCTTTTTTAAGAAAAACTTTAATTATTTTAAAGTTTTATTGTCTACCCAATTTTGAAAGCGGTTAGGGTCGAAGTTTTTATTTGAGCGGTCGCATACATCAATAAAAGAATCGATAATGCTAATGCACTGCTCTTTAGTAAACTCTGGGTGGTTTGCAATAATCTCAGCACAGAGGTCAGCAAGGGATTGGAAGTGGGTACGTGTCATTTTCATTACGGACATTATACACGCGCCCCTACCCTCTGTCAAATCTTTTTTGGGTTTTTTTGGAATTATTTAAAATTGTTTGTAAGTCTATACAGGCAACGAAGTTATGACGACTCGAGCCCGCCCCAAAGGGGTGATTAGACCCCTCTAAAGAGGTCTAATCGTATGTTTTACCACGGCTCGTTAGCTTCTTCTTCCTCAAAGGCTTGGAAGATGTCATCTTGACACGATTGGCACATTCCGCTGATGGAAAATTCTTTGGCTGAGATTTTATCTTTAAACTCATTCGGCTTGATAGGCGCGTTGCAATAAGTGCAACAGCTATTTATCACGCGGTCTGCAAGTTCAGGCATGATAGCAAAGATTGGTTTGTTGAGGTCAGGGGGTAAAGGCATTAAACGCGTACTCCTATGTATTGAGAAAGGGTTTCGGCTAGTTCATCTTCGCTACCTTGCATAGTAGCTTTCATACAATCTAGCACGAGTAAGATTTCTTCGTCTCGCGTTAGAACATCTTCGCCGATGTTGTCGCGTATAGACTCAAAGAAAGTATTGATAATTATTTCCGACGCTAGGGAGATGTCTCCCTCTGAACGGTCGCGCATAAACTTGGATTGTTCAAAAGCTACAGAGTCCTTAGCTGATTCGACCCACACCATTAGTATAGACCTCCTTCAAGTTCTATCATCAAGTCGTTAAGCTCGTCAGATGCGTCATTCATTTCAGATTCCATTAGCTTATCCCCATGAGGGCATTTGCAAAAATTATCTTGGTAGTTATCCCAACCTTGATTATCACAGGTTGAGCAGTCGGTAGGGTAGGGTGATGATTTCATTCCATACATTATAGTCGTGCGCAACCCCTCCACAAGAAAAAAACAGGAAAAATATTAAATTATTTAAAATACTTTGTAACTCCTTATCCTATACGCACTTAGGGCGACGCGAGCCCGCCGAAACAGGGGTTTAGACCTGTTTGGTGGGGGGTTAGGTGGGGTTTTGAGCAGACCCCAAACTGCGACAAAATATCTAACCTCTAACCTTTCACGCAGTCATATTTACCGCGCAGGTTTTCATTATGGAATTTGCCGACCGAGTCAGCTTCTGCCATATCATCAGCCACAGAGAATGGTACACCTTTATAAGTGTAAATATCCCCTGAGACAGTTTCGATACTCAGCTCATTCTTTGAGCCAACGTATGCGAAGTTTTCAATCCACGAACTTTGATATTCGTTTTCCATACTTAGTTGTACCTCCCTACTTGGGTTACATTGCGACGCACAAAGGAGCGAGCGCGGTTATAGTCGGTAAACGTCATTGACGTAGTTTGACGACCTTGAGTAATGTTGGCAGTCCAAATAGACTTACCGCGAGTTTTATTTATTGCTACTTTAGTAGCCTTGATAGGTTTAGCTTTGATGGCTGTCTCCTGTGATTAAAGGTTTAGTGAAACCAACCTTGCTTAGGTTGGGTGATGTTAGCTTTCGCTTGGACGATAGTATAACCGCTCTCTTCGAGCTTGTCAAGTAAAATCCAAGAAATTTCTTCAATATCCATATCCGACATCTCGACGGTAGGCTTAGAAGGGAAGATGTAGGCATGGGTGATGATGCCTAAACAGAATGCGAGCGCGTATTTCATGACCTCACCTCCGCTTCCCAAGTCCGACCGACTAGGATACCGAGAACAAAGCCCGTAATAAGAACACCGACCATTAACAGAATAGGATAGAATACGTCATCAGGCATTAGACGCTCCCTTACTTAAAATTTCAGAGCGTGTAAATAACTCTTTGCAAGACTCGAGAACCTCGCTATAGTTATCTATAGCATAATATAGCATTTCCATGCGTGAAAAACCCGACGTAGCCGAAGGAGATACAACGTCTTCATGACCTTTGTAAGAATACGCGAAAGTTTGTAAACCGCGAGACCATACGATATGCACGTCGCGAAAGATGGTTATAGTAGATTGTAACATGCGTATAGTATAACTGCTCCTTCCCAAAATTGCAAGTAAAAAACAGGAAAAATTTGGAGTTTTCTAAAATTGTTTGTAAACCCTTATGTGCAACCAACTTACGGCGCGGGGGGCGCGCACCCCCAATTTTTGTGGGGGTTAAGGGGGTTAATGCCCAAACTCAGTTAAAGCACAGCTATGACAGATATTATCACGATATGGATTAGTTTCTAATTCCATAGGTGTATCACAGAAGTAGCAAGGTGTTGAGTCTGAACACTCACACACAGCCTTATGCTCATTGAACACACCATGACGAGTAAAGCCCTCATCACCACACTCAAAGCAGTTAGGGATATCAGTAGCCTCACCCATCTCATTAGGTGAGTAGGAAGAATCGTAGTAAGAGATTGATTTCATTGTCTATATTATATCGGTGCCTCCACACCTCGTCAAGTAGTATTTTACATTTTTTATCCAATGTTTGTTAAGACCTGTAGGGTCATTATCAGCACCAACAGGACAGTATCGAGCACCTAGAAAGGATATAAAATCCCCTTTCCTTCCTGCCTTGACCCACCTATCATAGTTCTTCTGAACAGTAGCCGAACACCAACCCGCTTGCGAGCGATACGTAGGCTTAACGCGTGGGTGTAGGATACCGTATTCCCTACCCTTACCACCATTCTCAGCATGGCGTATAGACGCAACGACAGGTGCGAGCATATCCCTACACTCAGGGCGTATGTTCACCTCTATAGCATCTTGGAAAGCATCAGCGCAAGCCTTGCCGTCCTTAGCTAGGATAGCATCATAGGCTGTAGTCTGTGCTAGTGAGAGAAGCAGTGTAGTAATTAACAACATATATATAATATCGGCAATTCGCAGAAAAACTTGACATGTTTTTTGTATTTATTTTAAATAGGGCAGGATAATTCCCACCGGAGAAAATCGCAGACACGGGACTCCTACCACACCCCAAGCCCCCCCACTTCCTCCTAGGAGGTACATCTCTATAAGAACAAAAAATAAAAAAAAGAAAACAGTCTAAAATGGGCGGAATTTGTCCCGAACCGCTCGAAAAAAAAGTATGGGACTCCTACCAAAATCCCAGGGACTCCTAAATAAAAATATGGAAACAATTTTAAATATTTTAGTAGACTACGGGGTGCTGGGAATCTGGGTCGTAATAAGTATCATACGAGAACGAAACCTAGTGCAACGGATGGATGACCAAGAACAGCGTCATAGAGCTGAAAGAATCACATGGGACCGTGAAAGGACGCGTTGGCACCGTATACTCGGGCGAAAATTAAGCGATAATACATTTATGGAAGTACGGGAAGACTAAATACTACTGATATGGAACCCTTAACACCTGAAGAAGCGCTCGAGATAATAAACAAGGAAGCTGATAAAATCGTTGACCAGAAAAAGAACGGAAATGGAAATGGTCATGACGACGCTGACAGAGCAGCCAAGGAAGCTGCGCTACTAGGCTCGACTAAAGAGGCTATCGCATTACGTAAAGCGGAAATTAACGGCGAAATTAAACTTCGTCAAGCTGAGCTGAAAGGAAGTATTGATACAATCAAAGCTAAGGAAAGCGCAAAAGAAAAAGCCGGAAAACACCTTGCTGTTTTTGGAGCACTGTATTTGTGTATGATGGTTTTGGCATTTTTGGGTTCTGTAACCTTTATACCACAAGATAACCTGGCTATTGTAGCTACGTTAATTACACTTGTTGTAACCAGTCTTTCTGGTATTCTAAAAGGAATCTCTGATACGCCGGAGCCTAAAGACCCCGTCGAGCTCATGCATGATATTGTGCAAAAACAGTTATTGATTAGTGATAAGGAAAACAAGTGAAACCAAAGAACCAATCGCGACTTGCATTCCTCGCGTCTTTTATTATAATTATTTTTTTGCTGTCATGGTGTGACTGGACGCCGGTAACTGCTGGCGCAACAGGTCCTAAAGCTATCCTTTTAACGGCTGACGACTCTAAATAAGTATATGGGTAAAGAATTCAAAGCGAATCACAAGAGGTTAGTTCCACCAGAACCACCTCCAAGCAACAGTCTCCGGATGTTCGACCTGAACAACCCGGATATTGATTTGTTTAATATGGTTGATGATGAGCTTATTAGAATGTCAGGTTCTGAGATGTATGTTTACAAATACGAGGTTGATGAGAACTTCGATGACGTCTACGGAGAAAACCGCGTTAAGGCTATTCGCCAACAACCAATTTTGGTTGAAGGTCATTATGACCCACGCGCATTCGAAGAGAACCTGACCGAGTTTGGGATAGAGATGAGCAACGACCAGTTGTTCACTTTTAATAAGTCGTATATCGAAACCAAACTTGGTCGTCCCTTAATTGCGGGCGATATTATACAACCACGCTTTCAGAACGTCTATTACGACGTATACGAAGTCCAGCAAGACGGTTTTGAAGTGTATGGCGTGTATCACCTTGTGGCGTCTGCGAAGGTACTACGCGACAAGCCAGAGATACTCACAGACTCAGGCGGTCAACAGGAAGCCGATATATACGACCCTCAAGACTGGGGTTAAACCTAACTAGGTTTGTGTGGGGTTACCTTAGCTCAGGTCCCGCCATCTTTCTTCGCATGAGGATGAAGTTTACCATGAATACGCTTCTTGCGTTTTCCTAATTTAGTTTTATCTTCATCGACGCTAGGGGAAACAGGACCGTCAAGCCCGCCCATACCGTATACTTCTTCTGAGTACATTGAATCACGCTGTTCTTTAGAATAAGCTTTCTTATCCATTTCCCTAGGGTCTAAGTACCCACCCTCCGGCTCTGCGCACATCTTAGCGAGGTCATAAAGGTTCATCTCTTTTTTAAGAGAGCCTTTTTTATCTCTTTTTTTCATTTTGCCGGCGAGCCAGTTTTTATCCTTATTAGATACTACCCAAGCATTTTCAAAGCTTCTACCGTCAGAGCCTTTTCCCGCGCCCTGGACAACATATGTCTCGTCTAGGAGATTGCGTACTACTCCGTCAAGTTTACCTCTAGGGATAGGCTTAGAAACGCCCTCCGTCTTAGTTCTGCGAGCTGTGTCTAAAGCAATAGCAATAGCTTGGTCTTTTTTACGACCCTCCCTACTCAACTTCTTAATATTAGAGGAAATTGTTTTTTTGGAGTTGCCGGGCTTAAGTGGCATTATTACATTTGGTCAGCGGCTCGCATACGAGTACCCATTTCGGCTTTTTCATTACCTGCTACATTTTTAGCTTGCCTTGGGGTTAGTTTTTTATGAGGACGAGCTTCTGCTGATGCGGTAGCTTTGCGAACAGGCTTTGCTGTTCCACGCTTTTGTGCTAATGGTTCAAAAGCTTCTTTCTCTAAATCTTTTTTATCACCTCCCATAGGACCGAGTGAGTCTCTCCAAGCTTTTGCTTTCTTCTCTCTATCAGCCACTATCTTTTTAAATTCTGGGCTATCTGGATGATAAACCTTTTCTCCTTTACTGTTGGTGGTCCATCCTTGCCCCGCGGCTTCTTTTTTCAGAGCCGCTTTCTCTTTCTTGGAGACAATCTTCTCATCACGCTTCTTAGCCATCTTCTTGAAAGTCTTGGCTAGAGCTTTAGCGCGACCGGTACAACCAGGCTTAGTAATCGGAGTACATTTACCTTCGGTTCCACGACGCTCGATATCTTTCTCAGCACCTTGAATCCAGTTGGGGTCTTTTGCGTCTGTCATAGAATTGTAAACCTTTTCGTTTCCTGGGTTTTCTGTATTTCCACGCTGAGAATTGTAATTGCTCATACTAGCAACCTTGTTGTTAAGGTTTTGCTTAACAGGAAGCACATCGTCATCCTTAAGTAATTTAGCGTTACCCACCTTCTTGGCTTTGGCTCGTTTAGCTGCTTCTTTAGCTGCGGCTTTTGTACCTCCTTTGATTCCTTTTTCAGGATAACCTTTTTTAGCTCCTTCTTTAAGTATTACTTTACCTCCAAACATAGAGTCTGAAATAACAGGATAAGATTTTGGTTCAGCAGGTCTAGCCATGCGTGACTCAGTAATGGTTCCAACTTTCTTCATAACTTTATATACTCAGGACGGAAATAAGAACTATATAATTATGTAAACTTAAATTATGGCACCAATCCCAGCACCTTCCCCTACCTCTCTCACCGGCTACTCCGCACCGAACTCTGCTGCAGGTGGAGGTAACCAGTTTCAAGCCAGTGGTCCGTGTTCAGGAACCGCATGGACTCACACTCAAGACCTGACTATCTTCTACGAGGTTGTTACTATACCTCAAAATGCAGGTACTTGGTTACCAAGTACTACTAATGTAAGCGCTTTAAAACTTACAGTAATGGGCAACGCAGAAGATTCTTTAGATTTCTTCGCTACTAGCTCTGTGTCTGGGGCAAGTGGATGTGCTACTGCAGCCGACGCAAGACAAGCACACGTATTGTCCATGTCCTCAACTACTACCACTGTAGGTTTGGGTACCGCTGGCGCGATTTACACCTTATCGGGAGGATACGAAAGACGCTGGTCACAAACTGGCGACGTAAACCAGGTAGATAACCGAATGATGGTAAATGGATATTTTGAGATTAACGGTCTTCCAGATGGTTGGTGGTACAACTCCACTTTATCGAATAACGTTGCACGTCAGATTATCGCTAGAGTATGTAACGGAGGTCTTCGTTATAGCAACGATGGGACGTCTCCCCCTGAGACAGCGCACAAATGGGATTTAATGAAGTTCAGTTTGATGGACGCCTAATCTAACAAGACAATATAAAAAACCCAGGAGGCTTTCACTTCCTGGGTTTAGTCTTTTTACGGGGACCATCCCAAAGAACAAATATATCTTTTAGCCAAATAACATAACAGATTCAGCCTCTTTAGCTTTAGGGATAGTTACACTCAGTAACCCATTCTCATAAGACACTTTAGCTTTCTTAGTATCATATTGCTCGTCTACTTTAATAGAGAAATCAACATTTTTGTTGCTAATTCCGTGATGCAATACACAACGAGTATCGTCTACCTTATCTTTTAAGGCGCGCACAGTAAAAGAATTTTTACCACCCACGACCGTGATTTCCTTATTGCGGTAACCGGCAAGAGCGAACTCGAAATGTAAGCTGTTTTGGTCTTCCGATAAAAAACAGTTACTAACTGGATACTTCGGCAATCTGCAAGTGTCTTTTACTTGCTGTGGTTGAGGTTCATCGAACCCCCATTGTAACTCATTGAAGAGCTTATCAAAATGTGTAAAGTAATGATTCATAATTTTTATTCCTCCTTTCGGCAGGTTATAGAAGACTAATTAATTTTTTTGTTATGTCCTCTGTTT
>Ga0080013_1005883_pt1 | contig 11188 bp, 13 predicted proteins | sample ETNvirenome_6_85_FD_69236 | JGI IMG/M metagenome (GOLD analysis project Ga0080013, IMG submission 69236) | Marine viral communities from the Pacific Ocean - ETNP_6_85 (SPADES assembly) (version 2) | ecosystem: Environmental > Aquatic > Marine > Oceanic | place: Pacific Ocean | collected 2013-06-19
TAAAAAATATACCTATGTCAGAACAAGGTAAATGGACAAAGGAAAATTCTATGTTAAGTTTAGAAGAAGTAGGAGATAAAGAATTACAGGCTGTTGGTTGGATTAAAAAACCATCGGGTGAAAAAGTAACTGTTTATGATAATAAGGACTTTAATGCCCCGTTTCCATTTGTAATAAAGGAGGAATGGGTATAATGAGTTGGGAAAAACAAATTAAAAAGGCCGAAAGAACGGAAATAAGTACTAGAGTTGCTAAAATTTCTGACCTCACAATTGATTTATCTTTAATGGCTAAGGATGAACAAAAAGGAAAGGAACTATTTTATAAGATTAATACCTTATTAAAAGAAATATTAAAACATGATAAAGGTGATTCAAATGAGTTGGATAATTTAAGGAGCGATTAACATGAATTGGGAATTATTACTTAAAGCGAGAATGACGCTTCCTCAAGCCAATAAAGATACTTGGCTTGAGCATTTGGAATCCGAAGAGAGTATGACCCAATTTATGAGCCGTTTAAGAAATGGACAATATGAAACTAAAGGAATTATGCGAACAATAACTTTTTTACGAGATGAACATTCAGACGAAAATTTAGAAAATTATTCCTCAATAGACCATGATGAAGAAGAAATTGTACGCAGATTTAGAGAACATAAACCTACTATGTTGCGTCTATTAACTAATAAAGTAAATAGAATTAAAGGTGATCAAAGTAGAACGGGAAGAGAACATGGTGAGAATGTTAGAATAGAAAATCAAAAGCAGATTTTTGATTTGTTTGATGAATTAGTTGAGGCAAATCCTAGTAATGTTAAACCTAATTCAAATTGGGGCAGGAAACTATTGGCAATAGAAGAAGCATTACAAAGACGGGCAATTATTCGAAGAATTAAAAATCAATTAGTTGCTAAATATAGTGATTTCTTTTCTGAATGGCCTATTCCGGGAATTGTGGCTCCTAGTTCAATAGCAACTGGTAAAAAAATAGTAGGTGCTGATGGTGAAAAAAGGGATGAATATAAGATTAATCCTGCATATCAATCTGAATGGTGGGAAGGAAATGACAGAAAATTAAAAACTCTTATTGGTATATTTAAAAATGTAACTTCAACAACAACACGCTATACTGCAAATACTTTAACTGCGGAATTAACCCATGATTATTATTCTTTTATTGGTAAGTGGAATGCCTTGTTAATACCCGATGAATTATTAGATTCTGATTTATTTTTACAGACTAGAAGATTAAAAATTATGAATCCTAATTTATTATTTTTAATAAAAGAAAATCAGCCTCTTACACAAGTAACTGTCGCAGGTCAGCAAAAATATCAAGATAGGCCCGATACTGCTAGAGTAGGAGTTGGTGAAGATAAGCCTAAATGGTTGAAAGAACAGGAAGAAGAATCTCATCAAGCGACTTTGCGTGAAATGTCAGGAAGAGGAATAAATTTCCGTAAAGAAGGATATGATGAATTAGTAGAAATAAAAGAAGAATTGTTAGAATTAGAAGAAGAAGCAAGACAAGGTGATGGTCAATTCTCAAAAGAAAAACAAGATGATTTAGCATTATTAGAAGCCTTTTTTGATGAAGGTACTCATAAACCCTTTGAATACAAAGATGAAGAATATTATAATATTATAGTTCCTAATACAATAGCAAGAAGAATAAATAAATTATATAAAGAGGAAAAATTGGATAAATATGAAGTACATGAAGGTCTACAATCACATAGACCCAAAACATATGAAAATACACAAGAAGCAATAGATACAATAGATTTCGATAGTTTAACCGGCGACCCCGAAGCAGACTTAACACTTTTAAATTTATTAAATACTATAAAAGAAGCAGATGAGGCTTTAGATTTAGATAGTTTTTCTGAAAATACTAGTGCAGAATTTGATAATTCTATTAGTGATATTAGAACAACAATTATACAACTTACACAAACAAAAGTTGAAGATATTGTTAAAAACCCAACTAATTATCGTAAAATAAAACCAATAAAAAGTGCAGAATTTGTTACTGAATTTAGTGATGCAGGGGAAGAATTAGGTGAAGCCCAAAGTAAAAAAGAAGTAAGTATTTTTGATGCATTAGTAAATAAAAACATAATTGAGGAAGTGACAGAATGAATTTTAATAATTATCTTGATGATGCGGTTGCTGCTATACAGGGTAATACTTGGGATGATTTTGTTAATACATTAAAAGAAGAAATAGGTGAAAATATTTCAGAAGGTAAATTTGGAAGAGAACTTAGTGCCTTAAAGAATAAAGCCAAATTTAGAAATGATTTTAATACTGATGATTATATTAATGAGGCAGTAAAGGCGAAAACTTCTGATGATACATGGGAGGATTTTAAGAAAAACATGAGAAGAAATATTTTAAGGGGGGGATATGAACGAAGGGATTTTAAAGACTTTTTAACTAGATTAAATACAGCAATAAGGGGTCTTGGGGAGGGAGAAAAACCCACAGACATTAGTTCCGTACAAAGTGCTATTAATAGTTCTTTTACTATTGGTGGAAAACCGATGACTATTTCAGATTTAGAAAATGCTAGTGATGCCATACCTTCGTATTCTACTAAAGACTATAATACAAAACTTGCTCGTTTAAAAGGAATGTTAACCTTTGAGAGTAAAGAGGCAATACCAACAGGTAGCATACAAATATTAATTGATAAGTTTGAAGCAGAAAAGGAAGAAGGAGAGTTTAAAACTTTAGATGCTATATTACCTAATATTAACTTAAAGGGATTTTTCACTCAATCTGGTTTATTTTCTGGAACTCAATCATCAGAAAGAAATGAAATATATGATTATTGGGAAACTATTGCTAGAAAATTTGAGGGAGATTTTATACCAACTATAAAGAAATTTGTTGATGAACATGATTCAATAAGAAGTGAGTGGGAAAAAGTTATGGAACTTAGTGACCCAAAAGACCCGAAATCAGAAATATTACGCTCTTATATTGTTAATACTACTCACGAAAATTTAGTTAATAGAAATGTTCCCGACATACTTAATGCAGTAAATATTTTTATACATCAATTTTTAGAAATAAAATTAGGAATAGAAATGGTGCATAATAAAGAGAGAATAAGACCTACTTATGATGCTCCCGAAGTAGGGCAAAAAGTAGACCCTAAAGACCCTTCTGGTGGTGATTTTGATGAACAAGCCGCAAAAGATACTAAAGATGATTTAGATTTTATAGTAGATGAAGGAGAAGATAATCCAATGTTATTAGACCCAATACTATTGGCTAATTATGATTCTGGTAAATTAAGAACAATGTTCAAGAAAGATGATTTAATAAGTGCTAGAAGATTACTTAGAAATGAAGGTAGAAGAGTAAGGTTAGATAATAAATTATTACAAGTAATGGAAGAATATTTTGATGAGTTTTTAGATGAAATACAAGGGGTTGATAGAGAGAATTATTATTTACCTATTAGTAGTGAAGTACACGATAGAGTTCTTGTTGATGAACTTGATGAAGCCTATGGTAATTTCTTTGAAAAATTGACTGATATTATGCTTGAAGAAAGGAGTCAATTACCAACTTCGGGAACTTATACAGGCACAGGAAAAGAAGAAGTGCAAGGTGTACGAGAAACCCCAACAAGTGCAAAAATAGGTAGTGGAAAATATAAAAGAAAAGAATATTCTAATGTTTTAGCAGCAATTCATCAATTTGTGATTGAACCAATTAATAGTGGAAAGTATTTTGGTACTAAACCTAAATTTACTACTCAAAAATGGTTCTCTGAATTGCTTTTATTAGTAGAGAATGACCCATTTACTTCATTATTAGAAACAAATTTAGAAAGAATGGCTATTAAGGCAGCCGATTTGGATAATATTGCAGATATGCTTGGATTACAAAGCAGAAGGGCTGATATTACTGCAAGAAGCACAATTAAAAGGGAAATCATGGCTGGGATTAAGTCATTAAATAAAGTAATTGGAGAAAATGACCATAATGAGCAATTAGGTGGTCATATTTTATATTTAGTTACAAATGGGGGTGAAATTAATGGAACTTCTGCTGAAGAATTACACAAGGAATACTTAGCAAGTCCTAAAAAGGGTATAGTTTATTCTATGTTAGAATATTTATTGAATAGTTATTTATTCCGTAAGAAATTAAAGATTAAAGAATTAAGTAGTCGTGAAAAAATTGCTTCTGTTCCTAGAACTTATGAAGGCATACAAGATATAAGACCTTCATGGGTTGCAGAAAATAGAAAGGACTTATTAGTTTCTGCACAAAGGGTATTTACGGTTCTTGATGAGAATAAAAAATCGGTTATGAACTCATTTGGGCTAATAATGGAAGCACATGACGCAATTAGAAAAATGAAGAATAAAGAAATTGTTTATGGGTGTTTAACTTTAACTGATGTGGATAATGTGGACTATATTTTGAAAAGAGTATCTAAATATGATTTAAATGTGGTTGATTTACAACAAATTGTTACTGATTTGGATTCTTTTGCTAATATTGCTAAATCTTTTGGTATTAATGAGGAATCTGTATATATGATTAAGGGGTTATGTAGGGGTGTTTATTAATGTGGTTTGATATAATAAAGGAAATGTCTATTAATGACCATATTTTATCTCTAAAAGAGAGAATTATAGCACAACTTAAAAGAGAGGGGAAAGAAAGTGAAAATATTAATGAGGAAGTTATGGATGTAATTAGAACATACATAATTACGGAGCCTCAAGAATTACGGAGAGGGTAATTATGCCCGAATGGAAAACTATGTCGGAAGAAGAGGCAGTTAAAACCTTTGAAGAGGATGGGTATTTTGATTATCAAAAAAGAACTATGAGATATGGAGATAAATTACCAGTAGATTCAATTTGGGCTACTGCACCAGCAACTATGTTTGTATTATTTAATGGGAATATTCCTGTTGGTGTAATTGGTTTTTCAAAATATAAAAATGTATTATTAATGGCCGGTACTCATATTAGAGAAGAATGTAGAGGTAAAAATCTTGGCCCTGAATGGAAAGGGATGATTGCTAGGGCATTAATTAGTAAATTATTAGAGGAAAAAGGAAATAAAACTTTATATGGAAATGCTGTGAGTTTAAGTTTTGCTAAACAAATGAGGAGTATGGGTTTTATTGACATGGATAAAGAATCTTTACCAATAGAAATACAAGCAGAACTTGAAGGAATTGATTATCCCGACCAACTACAAAAATGGATGAAAATTTCAGACGAATGGTTTAATATGGTGATGATATGACTTGGTTTAGCATTATTAAATATACTATAAAGGATAATTTAAAGGAAACTTTTAAGGCTAAGAAAGTTATTAATAAAATGGGGCTTTGGCATTTTTTTTGGGATGATGAAGATTTATATAGAGAGGCATTTAATTATTTTACTGCATTGATGGAGAAAGACCCAAAGTTTAAGTTTAGGTATAATATAGGTGATGATTTTTGGGCAATTCATATTCTTGATAAAGAAGCAAAGTGGGTGAAAGAATGGATTTAGATTTTACAACTCAAATGGATTTAGAAATGTCTAAATCTTCTTTTCCATACTTTTTTCAACAAATATTAGGTTTTGAATATACTTCATTCCATGAAGAATGGTTAGAATTAATACAATCAACAGATAGAACTGTTATTATTTGTAGTCGTGACCACGGAAAATCAGTATTTATGCATTCTTGGGTTGTATGGAATTTATGTTTCCAACCACCACCATATGAAATGCTTTACATTTCTTCTAACCAAAAACAGACAATGGTTCATATGAGAGAAATTGACCGTATGTTTAATTGTGATGCTTTAAAACATTTTAGACCTAGTAGTGGTTGGGCAATTGGTAACATTGTATTAACTAATGGTAATGCAGTATTAGAGCGGTCAATTGGTTCACAGATTCGTGGTTTGCACCCTCAAGAAATTATTATTGATGACCCGCTTAAAGAGTTTAGTATGGCGGCTATTAATCGTGTTACAGATTGGTTCTTTGGTGATATGATTCCTACACTTCATCATACTGCATCTCTTCGTATGATTGGAACACCTTTTTCTTATACAGATATTTTTGCACAATTGGAAGAAAATACAGCATATTCAGTAAATAAATATCCTTGTTTTAATCAACTTAATGAACCGCTTTGGCCGGGACGCTGGGATTATGATGCATTAATGCAAAGAAAGATGGAAGTAGGTTCATTGAAATTTACAAGAGAATATATGTGTATTCCAATTTCAACTGGAACTTCTTTGTTTAATCCCGAACATATTACTGCGTGTAAATGTAAAGAATCAATATTACTTATGAGAGAAAGAAGTGGATATAAATATTATGTTGGGGTTGACCCGGCCATATCAACTGATGGAGATTATAATGTAATTATTGTATTAGAAGTAGATGAAAATAAAAATAAAAGAGTTGTTTTTGTTGACCGACAAAAGAATGTGGAATTTAGAGAAAATATAAATAAATTAAAGTTAATAGGTAAATTATTTAGACCTGAAGTAATTGTGTTAGAAACTAATACATTTGCTAAGTCATTTACTCAAGAATTAAGAAATGAAACTGATTTAAATGTGCATGATTTTACTACAACTAGAAAAAAGAAACAGGAAATTATTTTAAATTTACAAATGAATATTGAGAATCATAAAATTATTTTACCGAGAGGTAATGAAGAGAGTAGGCGTGTTACTGACAAGATTGTTGAAGAATTATCTATGTTTGCTATTACTGATAAGGGAAAGTTTGAAGGGGTGGGGGCGCATGACGATTTAGTAATGGGATTGGCGTTAGCCAATGCCGCAACTCACGCAATATCTGAACAGTTTGTATTAATTGAAGATTTTGGTATGTTTGATACTAATACTAATATATTAGCACCAACAGGAATTATGGGGTTGAATCTATGAGCGAACAAGGGAATAAATTACGAGAATTAGCGGATTTAAAAGACGAAGAGGAAGATATTAGAGAAGAATTAACTGATGAGGTAAGAATGTCATGGCTTTCTACTCAATTAATAGACAGTCACGAAGATATTTCAAAAAATTATGCTCAAGAATTTAATCTATCACTAACCGATGCAAAGAAGCAATTAAATACATTTCCGGGTGATTACAAAATAGATAATGTGGATATTCCAACATTAGTAAAAAGTCTACGCAATCATAGAAGAACCTTAAAAGGTGAGGAAAAAATTAACTTTACTAAAGGTATTACTAATTTAATTGATGCCTATTCTGACCATTTAGATTCATGTGTTAAGTCTATTTATTGGTTGGCTCCTTATGAAAAACCATTTAGAGAAATGGGTTTTAATGAAAAAGATTTATTTAAATTATCTAAATTAGAATGTGGTGAGAAAAGACAAGAACTTGTAGATATTCTATGTAAATATTGGGAGAATCAATTATATAGAAAGGGTCGACCATATAATGAAAAATATTCTTCATTAAGCAAACATATGATGAATAATAAAAGAGCATTTAGAAAATGTATAAAATCTATTAATGTAAGCCCAACCTTAAAAGAAACATTGGATGATAGTATTGTTAAGGCTGTATGTGAATATCCGGGAATTTCTGCTAGACAAATTATAGATACTTTACCTAATAAGTTACAAAAAAGAGTATCACATCATATGATTTCTAAATCGGCTGCTAGACTAAATATTGGTATTTCTAATGAACAATATTATAAATTACCAGATTTATTTAAGAAAGATTTGTATTCCTATTGTGCGGCTTTTATTGATTCTGATGGATATATTACTATGGATAAAGGTTATAATCCAAGAGTAGGTATGGTTGCTACTGGTAATAGGGGTAAAGCCTTCTTAAAAGAATTACATAAGTCATTAGGAATTGGAAAATTGGTTTTAGATGAAAAATCTCCTCAAAATACTAGACCTGTTAATAGACTTAATTTTTATTCCCAAAGTGATATAACCGAATTGCTTAATAAGTGTCGGCCCCACCTTCGTATGAAAGGGCCACAGGCCGATGTACTTACTGAATTAATTAGAATGAAAAAGTCACATAAAAAGACTGAATGGTATAAACCTCGTTGTGGCGAGTTATTCAATTTAATGAAGTGGTATAATCATGGAGAAAATCCTAATTATGATTGGATTAAATATTCAATAGATATTGAGAATATTTCTAAATATGAATCTAATTGTAAAATGTCTATAATGGATGAATTAGAGCAAATTGGTGGTAATTAATGGCGGATATATTTTCATTTCTAAGGCGTAAAACGCCAGCACCCGCAGACCGTAAAGTATTCAATATGGGAATACAGGAGAGAGAGCAAAATTATTTTATGACGGCTCCTGTTATTTATCATATTGCTCAACAGTCTGTTATTCTAAGAACTTGCACAACACAATTAAAAAATGAAATTTTTAGAAGAGGAGTGATGTTTAAGAAATCATTTGATACTCAATGTATTTCTTGTGGTAATAAACATGAAAATAAAGTTAAGCAATGTATGGAATGTGAATCCGATGAGTTAAAGAAACCAAATAAAAATCAATTAGATTATGCTAATAGATTATTAGAAATAAAATATGTTAATAAGTCTGAACAATTATTTATTGATATATTAAAAGAGATGGAAGATGATTTAAATATTATGGATGATGGTTATATTATATTGGTTAAAGAATATTTTGTTAATGATTCTGCTGGTATTGAACTTCATAAAATTAAAGAAATATATAGAGGCGACCCTGCTACTATGTCTATTTATACTGATGAACAGGGTGAAAGAGGGAATAAGGGATTTACCTGTTTAAATCATAGATACTTTTTATCTGATGATGAATATTCAAATTGTGATGAGTGTGGTTTGCAATTATATCCTGTTCATTATATTAATAGGGTAAATGGTATTGACCAATATTATATTGAGGGGGAAGTATTACATTTTAGTAAGTATTCTCCTTCTAGATTATATGGTCAATCACCCGTAGTTACTTTATTTAATCATATTACAACTTTAATTGCTATGGAAAATTATGTTAATTCAGCATATACTAAGAGTAGAATGCCAAGAGGATTATTGGCTGTTCAGACTAGAAATATGGAATCAATGCAGAATTTTTGGAGAGCAGTTAAAGAAAAAATGGAAACTGACCCTCATTTTATACCTGTAATGGGAATTGAGGCAGAAGGTGGTAAAGGTTCTGTTGAATGGATTAAGTTTATGGATTCATTAAAGGAGATGGATTATATTGCTGTTAAAGAAGATTTACGAGATAGAATATCAGCATTTTATGGTGTAAGTAAAATATTTATGGCAGATAGTTCAACAAGTGGTGGATTAAATAATGAAGGTATGCAAATACTTGTAACTAATCGTGCTGTTGAAATGGGTCAAAATGTTTATAATCATTATGTATTTCCTTGGTTATTAAGACAATTTGGAATTACTGATTATGAATTAATATTACCTCCTTCTGAAGAAGAAGATGAAATTGCTAAATTAAGGAAGAGAGAAATTGAAGTCAATATTGCCGCATCAATTAAAAATTTAGGTTTTGAAATTGATATGGATGGGGATGGTAATTTTGAATATAATAAACCACCACCAGAACCTCAAGCACCAGAAGGCGGTAAAGAAGAAAAACAGGTTGAAAAAGACCCTTATGCGGGTACAGATATAGATGCTTCACAATTAGGGCAACTACAAGAACAGGCTTTAAGTCAAAAAAGTTCACCACAGGAAGGCGATTCAACCACAAGGAATAAACCCTCTATGAGTGTAGGCCCACCTAATAGGGCGACAGGATTACCGGCAGAAGCCGCTAATAATAATGTTGATAGAAGAACAGAAAGAAAGGTGGGCTAATGGATAATAGAATTAGATTAGATATGCTAATAAAAGAAGATGAACCAAAGGTATTATGTAAGTGTCTTTGTGTTGATTGTAAATATAATAAGAATAAATTATGTTATGCTAAACAAATAGATTTGAATTATTTAGAAAAAGAAGATGGTTCAAAAACTTGTGAATGTTTAACATATGCAGTAAAAGGGGATGAATAAAATGAATATAAGAAAACAATTAGATGTATTAATTAAACAAGAAGATATTGACACTAAGGACATTCAATGGGCTTTAGCCATGTTAGAAGTTCTTAGGGATTATGGTATTAGAAGAGTTGTGGATGAGGAAAATAAAATTCAAAGATATACTAAATTAGAATCTGAAGATTTAAACAATGTAAAAGGAATAATAAAGTTATTAGAAAAAATTGATAATAAATTAAATAGTAAACCAGACCTTGATGATTGGGCTGAAAGAAACCAAAAGATTGATACAGAAAAACCCGAAGATGAAAAGGTTTGGGGCGCAGTAGCCTCAAAAGTATTAGGTGGTAACGATGACTGAAACAATGGAAGATATAATGAATAAGAAGCGGGAATTAGTTGCCGCTAAAAATAAAGTAATGAGTAAGAATGTAGAGCCTAATAGAAATTTAATGCCTCATTCTCCTAAACCAAAGGAGCCGGTAGTTGATGATACTAAACCAATTCCCGGCCTTATTACTAAACCTAAGAAACACAGAAAGAAAGACCATTATGTATGGTGATTAATAATGAGTTGGGAAGATACAATAAAGAAAAAAGAGATATTAAAAGATGAAAGGTTAGACCATCACCCTTTTGCTTGGATGGAAGAGGAAGCGGCAAATTCACATAATCCCGAAAGACATATGAATAATGCTATCAAATCCATATTAGGCGACCATTTCGGAAACGGATTAGTAGGAGATTTACAACAAAGATTGTTTGATGAAGATTACGGCGACCATGTTACATATAAGGAAATTGATATTAAAACATTAAGAAAAGCACTACTACCCGTAATAGAAAAACTAGTTAAGGATAGTTTTGAATTTGATATGAGTAAATTTAGGTATAGTGGGCCTTGAAAAAAATGATGTGATTAAAATGAGTTGGAAATTAATCCCTAAACCATTAGATGATATGTATGGCGCAGAATGGTGATTAATATGCAAGCGGCTGCTTTTTGGAGAGGCGATATAATTAAGCAAGTAACAATTGCTGATTTTTTCAAAGCAGGTAAAGGTTCATTTTTGAACAAACTTAAGAATAATCCCAGACAATCATTTAAATCACT
>Ga0080013_1005885_pt1 | contig 11188 bp, 22 predicted proteins | sample ETNvirenome_6_85_FD_69236 | JGI IMG/M metagenome (GOLD analysis project Ga0080013, IMG submission 69236) | Marine viral communities from the Pacific Ocean - ETNP_6_85 (SPADES assembly) (version 2) | ecosystem: Environmental > Aquatic > Marine > Oceanic | place: Pacific Ocean | collected 2013-06-19
GTCCGGTTTGATGCCCCATTTCTCCTTGAGTCGGTCATTATCGACCCGACTACCCCGAAACAACACGGCGTAGGCCGATTGACTCTCACTGATTCGGTGAATAACTGGTCTCTGAGAGACCGCCACGAATGCAATTCGCTTTGAGCGCCCCTGAGTGAACAGCCGAGCGGCCGATTCACTCATTTTCTGTGGGGTCGCAATCATGCTGAACTCGTCAAAGACGATGGTCGCCGAGAATTCAGGCAACTCATCGGCCACCATGAACGACAATTCCGTGACCATGTCGAGCATGGGCTCGATTTCGTCAAGTTCCGGGTGGATATACACAATCCGGTCCCGCTCAAACGCTTTCGGAAAGTTGGCAGCGTGGTGAACAGTTGGCCCGTCTACGCTGCCCATCTCATGCTTGGGGTCAATGATGACGAATCGGTGTTGAGGTCCGAACTCTTTGGAGCGAAAGGCCTGATGCAACATCTTCGACAAAAAGAATGACTTTCCGCTCCCCGAATTTCCAAAGACCAAGCGCCCGCTTGGCTTGGTCAAATCCGGTTTGAACAGGGTGATAGCGTCCACATTCTCACCCGAACATGACATTATGGAAAAATCGAAGCCGTCTAACTTGTTCGGCTTTCCTCATGCGCCCGTCGTTGGTTAGCGCCTCAATTAATGCATCAAGCGCCTGACCTATTGACACCTGAGTTGAGACAAATGCGTCCACCTCTTTCTCTAATGTGTCCATATCGGGCTCGCTTCCGGTGGCGATGTCTCGGAGGACTTCAGACATGCGGCTCATCAGTTCGCCGCTGTACGGATAATCGGTCTCTTCCTCAATCCCATTTTTGTAGGACCGTCCGAATCTTGTGTTCGGTAGTCTCTCGGCTATTTCTTCGATTACGTTCGATATTTTCAGATGTCCATCGGGCATAGTATCAGTCTCTTCATATGTGTCGATTTGTTCCCATTTTCGATTTGAATGCTAATCTTCTCGATTCAAATCCTCGGCATTAGTGTGATGATTTCTTTGAGAGCGTCTCGCACTTCTCTATTTGGAGCCCACCAATTGCGGTATGCGACAAGAATGTGTATCGCTCGGGCGCAATCCTTGAGATACTCAACATCAGCCCCGACCGAGTCCTGAAGGTCGTCCACCTCATGACGTAGGTCCCGCATCGTGTCGTTCAAATCCTTTGTGAGATGTCTCAATCTCTCACCTCCTGCGGTGAGTATTTCCCCCATATCCAACAATGCGTCACGCAGTAACTTCTCCACTTGTGCGAAAGTCGCATCTTGGTCCCAAGAAGAGGTCGCATTTCTCTCCTTAGTCTTACGCTTGAACTCGTCAACGAAGGCGTGGAGGTGGTGCTTTTCGCTGCTATTATCTCCCACTTTATCGACGTAGTCGTCGACGACTTGGTCGGTTAATTGTCCAGATATTTGTTCACCCAAGCGTGTGATGGCTTGCCACCTAATTCCCCTCATGTTTCTACCTCTTCTTCCACTTGTGTGACCTTTTTCTCCTTCTTTCTGAAGAATCGCCCGATGATTGGGATGCGTACCATGAATGACTTGACTTTCTTGGATTTGCTCATGGTGATTTCGACAGTTGGAGGCCCGTAATACAGCCCAACCAGTGCGGCAAGTGTGATATCAGGGTGCAAGAATTTGGACACGTCAATGTCGTGGTGTTCCATGCTGTTGACTGTCGCCACAGCGATGATTTCAATCTCCTCGTCGGAGTGTTCGACTTTGTATTCGGGGTCCTGTTTCATGGCTTGACCCCATTTCGTGTATAATCTGTCAACCCCTCGCCAGCAGAAAGCGGCGACCGCTTCTTGACTCTCTCGGGGTAGTGGTGCCTTCGTTCCCGAACCCGACTCATTGAGGGCTCGGATGAATCGACCTGACACACCCTTCAATCGGCTGGGCTTGACATCTACCTCCTCACCTGCATCGAACTTCAACCACTCGGGCTCATCCGATTTGATGGGGATATCATCCTCCGGCTCAGAAGCGGGTTTCCTTGCAGCCTTTTCACTGGACTCTTCGGAGCCTTTTGCCTCCCAAGTCGGACGACAATGTCGGCGGATGTATTTGTTGATGACCTGTCGGGCTCGACCTCCGTCTTTCCCATGCCCACAGCATGAGCAAGTGAACTTCCCCTCGACCGTGGGGTGAGGGATGGCTTTCGGTCTCACTCGCCCACCGCCAACACGGTGAATGAGTCAAACAGCATGGCGGTGCGTGGGTCGCTGATGGTCTCAGCAAATGCGGCACGTATCCGGTCCTCGTAATCTGCGACCTTCAGGTGACAGAATGAATGTATGAAGCGTCCCAAAACGCCGAAGAAGACCGCCTCATCTTGGGGGGTGAGAAAATCACGCAACTCATGGAGGCGTGTGAGTTTTGTTCGGAGGATAGGCTCGACCTCCTCAAGCAGTTCGGTGATGGTCTGTTGAACTTCGACGTTCTGCGACATATCCCGAAGGGTTCCCCCCACTCGTTTGAAGGGTTCCGTCAATTCGTAGTAGGTATGAGTTGTTTCGGCGTACCAATTACGGCGGGCGACCACCTCATCCTTGAGAAGTCGCCGCATCAACATGCCAACCCTCTTTCGTCCCCCTCCAATGGAATCGGCGAGGGTTCCGATATCTTGCTGCCCGAGTAGGAGCAAAGCCACCATCCGGCTGACCTCTTTTCGGGCTCGCCTCGCTCGACGACCTTCTCGGTGTCGGCTCACTTGCACCACGTCCTCGACCTCTTGACCTCTGTCATCTGCATGCCTGCGGGCATTCGGCGACGCATCGCCTCCCGATATTGCATAACCCTGATGTGAGTCTGAGGTTTGCGGAGGTCCCCATCTGAATCCCTCGCCCCCTTGTGCTTGATTCGTAGGGGTGTGGCGTCGCCCATCCTCCACGTGTACGCCTTGCGCTCCCAATACACCGCCCATGGGGCGGGTCTCTCCCATCCGTCGGCGAACTCAAAATCCCACTCGCCCAAACCTGAGCCTATGGTGATGGGGAGGTCTCCGATGTTGAGGTCGGGAGTCCCATGAACATGAACGCTGTCCGTGTCGGTGTAGCACGGTGAAAACCCCGCCGTTCTAAACGCCTGAATTGTGTCGGCCTGAACACATCGGGCGTAGGATGTCACCCCCGCAGCCCAAGCCGTGAACACACATCGGGGTTGAATGGTTGCGTTCTTACTGATGAGGTAGTAGTGGGTCGGGTCGTAGATGTTCCAGAGATATTCATCCCACTCCTCAAGATACGCCGGATTTTTCACAATCTCCTTTAGCCTCTGTACATCCTCAACTCGCTCACATCGGTCCTTGGACCCGAACTTCCCGTATAGGGAATTCAACGGTCCAATCTTGACGAACAACTCCCGGCCGTCACCCCTTCGCTTCATGTCGAGACGCAGGTCATAGAATGTTGATACATGGTCCTGAAATGGTCTCATCTGTGTGACGCTGAACCACAACTCACCAACACCCTCCAAGACCCAGCCATTATTCAGCGCTCTGATAATCTCGGGCCACATCAGCGCCCCCTCAAATCGGTCATGATTGAATCGGAGTTTTTTCTCCATGACCTGTGGGAGAAAGAGGTCGGCGCCCTGCTTCGCTCTCATTCGGACTTCGGCCCAAAATGGCAGCCCTCGCCTGATGAGGTCTCGGAGATTGCCGACGGTGGGACTCTTCTGCATCAATCGGTTCGGGTCGGGAAATGTTCGGCTCATCATCTCCGCTGGGAACATTGAGTTGCGGTCCACTGAGAAGACATCATGCAACACCTCGCCGGCCAGCCCGTCCAACACCTCAACCCTCCCGCCGAAGTACGCCCGCCGAGCGAGAAGGTCGGCCGCCATAGGAAATGAGACCCGGTCTTTTCCATTGTAATTCCATGAGGCGGGCCATGACCGAGCGCACCACACCCGATAAGCGAGAGAAGCCGAGGTCATGGGGAGGTCGGCGTCCATGATGCCGGTCCACTCCCGATATGAATCACGAAGGTCAGCCAGAGCAGCAGCCAACACCCTGACGTCCTGCTCACAATACCAGATGTCAGCGTCTTCAATGGCGCTGGGGTCTCCATACGCCGGGTCATCGGGGTTGGTGAATTTCTCGGGCGTCTCACCTTTGGCACCCAGCGCCGAGAGCGGGACCGGGAGGAGGTGAGACGAATCACGGAAATGAACCAGACCACCCCGAGCGGTCGGATATCGGAATTCATACACGGAAGTCCCGCCAGCCAATTTTCGCATGGCGACCAGTTCGCCCATATCGAACAGAGAGTAGATGTCGAACGAGTTCCCCCTGTGGGCGTAGAAGATATGACGCCCATGGAGGGAGTCGATGAATTGCCGGGCTTCCCGGCGTGAGCCTGTGCCGACCCATGTTTGAATGGAGTCGGAGGCGCTGAAATTGAACATTGATATGATGATGGGTTGGGAGGGATTGAGTCCGTATGACTCGATATCCCAAGCCCAAACTTGAGAAGGTGTGCGGTCCCGTTGGGGCATCTGCCTCACTAAGGTTCGGACGGCTGAGGGAGCGGGGCCGGCCGACTGACTCACTTCAGGCAGCCTCCACGGTCCAGAGCCAAGCGGACCGCCCGTTATTCATTTCCTTCAGTGCGATGGTCAAGACCTTCACACCGTCGTCTCGGTTGCATGCGGCTACGATGTCAGCAGCCTCATGGGTCCCGGTCATTTCCTTGTGTCGAGCCACGGCTCGGAGAAGGCGCACACCGTCAGGAGTGGCAACCTGTACCGAGGGGGCCGAGTCGTCCCATACGAGGAGGACTTCTTCATCCCCCTCAAGGACCACAGTCGTGATGCCTTTCTCGTCGCTTCGTCGCAGTTCAGTGAATTTGTATTCCACCATGTCGGTCCCATCCGCTCGGGCTTGTTTCATGTCCTCCCGGTAGTTCCTCCATGGGGTTCGGTCGTCTGTGTCGGTTATCGTGATTTCCATTTTTTCATCTCCTATTTTTTTTTGGTCTCCGTTGGTTTTCGTGTGTCGGGTCGTTGACCCCGCTCCATATGGTGACGGGCGCCCACGGTTCTTAACACCTCGGCTGTCGGAACCCCAAACCCCCCAAATTGACGCAATTGGAACCCCAACGACCGAGGATTAATGTACACGAGCCGCCCATGTAGTAACATGGAGGAAATGAACGGAACCCCTAACCCGATGCCCGTAAACACGAACGACCCTCAAATGGAGGCGATGGTGAAAGACCTTGAGACCACCATCGCCCGCATGCAGGAGGAGAACTTCTCTCTTCGTGCTAAAATCGGCAACTTGCAGAACGACAGGGCCGAAATGCTCAACCGAACCATCGACGAGCACGTCCGAACCGTCGCTCAGAGCGTGGTCGAGGAGCAGACAGACGGACGCCTTTGGGACTCTTGTGAAATCGAGTCGATGATAGAGGATGCCGACTTCGTCACCGAATACGACTTCTCCGACCACGTGCGGGACTCTCTGAACTACATCGACCTCAGTCAGTACGGACTGATGACCGAGTGTGATGTCGAGGACGGAGTCGCCGACATAATCAGTTCGATGGAACTCGTCTCAAGAGATGACGTCGAGGAGTTTGTTCACCAACACCGAGATTGTGGTGACGTCATGGACCGTGAGTTGTTGGACCGGGTCGAGGCCTTGGAGAACTTGGTCTCAACTCTCGCCGAGGCGCTTCGGGGGTGGGTCCCCTGAGCGCCCACGAAGAACAATGGACACAGGTGGAGACAGTCGTCTGGTCACACCAGAACGGGGCCACCCGGCAGGAGAAGGAGGTCAATCTCCGTGTCAGCGTCTCAGTGGGCGAGCCCAAAGACGACGGCTCAGCCTATGGCTGGTTTGAGTGGTACTCAACCGAGTCTTCCGACTGGTACGCCTCCGGCGGACTCTGGTTCAGAGATGGTGAACTCGTCGACTTCGATGGGGTCTTCTCCCTGTCCCACATGGTCATCGAGAAGTTGCATGAATGGGAGTATGATGTCGCCAACATGGCCGACGCTTGTGAGGTGGTCCTCTGAGTGGACTGGTCGCCAAGGGTCCTACCACGTGGAGCCTCGACTGTCCGCTATGCGACTCACCCGAGGCATGCATCATGAAAGCCCGCAACCTCCCGACCCTCGTCCTCATCTGTGAGTGCGGAGTCTACCACATCCCCGCCGAGTGGGAGAAGATAGCCGACGAGCACGGCGAGCGCCTCTGAATTCACACAGATGCGGCCCAATCACCGGGTCGTCGCAGAACCTTCAAGGTCTGCGACGGCCCGCTTTCTTTTGTGTCAACCCCAACCTATCGACCCGACCTGACGCCTGAAACTAAACACTTGGAGGGTCACTCTTCCTCTATGACGAATTGGGAAGTCATGGACATTTTGGAGTTGCTTAAATCCAAAGTCCTCCGAAGCGCCCGACGTCTTGAAGTGATGGACCAAAACCACCTTGCCACGATGGTCCTAACTCTCACCGAGGAGATTGATGACATCATGGGAGTGGTGAAGAGTCCCGCCCGAACAGCGCAAAGAAGCATGAGCCAAGAAGACGAGCGGCTCGATTATGAACGATGGAAGGAAGAGATATTGACAGGCCAAGAGAAGGCCGTCGAGCGCTCAGATGTCCGTCGGGGTCTGTCCTTTGACTGAAGTTCTCGGTCCCGGCGATTGTGCCGACGTTGATATTGAGTTGACCTTCTACACGGACGCCGAGGATGACATCCGTGATGATGCCGGACGATTCTCTCGGGATGATTACTCGGGGTCGGTTGAGGTGTATGCGAGTGGGGACTTTGAGACCGAATCAGGTGGGGGAAGTCTGACCCTCAACGTGTCTCTATGGATTGAGTACCGAGACGGCTCTGATGATTCGGGAGCCGGGGCCGCCCAACTCGGTGGTATGGATATGGGGCCCGAAGTCTCGGGTGATGAAATCGCTGATATTGTGGCCGATTATGCGGAGGGCTACGCTGAACTTGTCAGCGGGTCGAAGGGTGTGGTCGCCATGGGAATTGAGAGTGCGTTCATCTGTAACAGGTAGACCATTCATACAAGTGGAAGATGACCCCGAACTATGCGTAACCCAATATTGACGGGATTCGGTGCCGGTATGACGGTAGCGGTAATCCTTGCCATAGCGAACGGACTCTCGACCTATCTCTTGGATGGTCAGACAATTGCCAGTAAAGTAGCCAGCCGAATTGGAGCGGATGCATAATGCTGCGCTCATGGAGAGAATTGTTCACTGTGAACGGCTTGCTATTCGCTGGCGTCATGGTCATAGGGTTCACCATCGCAGGTGCCACCCTCGCCCCAGCGATTCAGAAATTCATTGAGAAGAAGGAGTGATTTCAATGGGTGTCACATACACATTAGTTGAGGAGAACTCAACGGACGGAATCATCGGGAGTGCTCAGACAGCCCGCCGCGGTGTGAATATCCCCGGCGGTCCTATTGATGCAATCATCATTCGATTGAACACCACTCTGAACAACGCCGACAACATGACCGGCGACCTGACAACTGTCCTGAGTCAACTCCAGTTCGTACTCAATGGAGAGAATGTCTTTCAATTCGTGTCCGGTTTCACAGGTAGCGACCTCGCCGGTGCTGGTCTTCTGAACTACTTCTTGAACTCAGTCGGTGGGAACTACGTGCAAACGGTCGTCTCTGACACCGTCAAGGATGGTTATCTCGTCGTGCCAATCGGTCGACAGGTGGCCGCTGGAATCAGCCGGCTTGAATACACGCTCGGCTCAATCGCTCTCGGCGGTACGGGGGCAACATCCACCACATGCACCATGCAGGTATGGATTCGCTATAACAACGGAATGCAACAGTCCACGACCGTCGCACCGATGACCTCTCAAACACTTTCAGCCTCCACGCAAAACGTGGTCGTCCGCCTGCCGGCGAATGTCCCCGGAACGCTGGCCGGTGTCTTCTGTCAGAATGAAGACGGTGCAACTGAGGGCGACATCTTGAGTGACATTCAGGTCCTTAGTCAGTCCTCGTTCGCAATGCCCCGAGCAATGTGGCGAGCGCTCAACGGTGACCTGAAGAACGGTATCCAATACTTCGCCGAGGGGTCCAACGCCTCACAGACGTATGCAACCGCTCGACGTGGCTCTCAATTCTTGCCCCTCTTCGGGCTGACCATGAAGGACGACCTCAGACTGGTTGTCACTTCTACCGCTGCCAGCGTCGTGACTTTCACGCCTGTTATCGTCCAGCCAATCAACGCCAAGCCTGAACAAATTGGAACGCAGACCGAGCGCCTCATCACCTCAACGAGCGGCTCAATTGTTCAACGCCAAGAAGAGAACGCATGAGGGGAGGTTTCCCCTCATGGGTAGAATTCAACGAATGACCGTCACCACCACTCCACACGCTGTGGATGTGGGGACAGATGGGAAACTCTTCTTGCAGGCCATTGGTGCCGACATCCGTGTCGGCTACGACCAAGGCATGCTCGATTATTTCACGCTACACGCTGGTGAGACATACAAGTTCAATCAGCCTGTGGAGGCGGGGAGGGGTCAACTCCTATACTTCGCCGTCGGTTCAAGCACCTCGGTCCTTGAGATATGGGTGACGAAAGGAACGGGCACCAATATCGGACACCGAGGGGGCGAGTGATTGACAGGTGGGGCGGTTGATGACATGCAGAATCTTGCACTCAAAGAGCAGGGCCGACAACTCACAGCCCTCGCTCAACGGATTTCAGACCTTGAAGCAAAACTCGCTGAAATGGTGGGCCAACTCACCACGTTTCAGAACATAGGGAAAGCGGTCATAATCATGGCTGCGGCCGCTCTCGGTGTTGACCTTGTGCAAATGGGGGCCGTATGACATGACTTCCAACACAATCCGCAACGATGACGATATCAAAGTTGAGGGTCGGCAATGGTATCCCGCCATCGGGCAGGGTGCCTTATGGTTGAGAAGGGAGGACCGCCGACTTTTACAGACTGGCGGCCGATTTTCAATACCTGATTATGAGGTCATCACAACGGGCTTTGAGGTCCTACACACTCGCACCAAAGAAATGACCGACTGGAAGGATTTCAATCAAGACAAAGATGGGCGCCCGGTCAAAGAATGGATATATGAAATAGGGTCAACCGGGAGTGGGCCGATTGCGCCACTCGTTCAGGATTACAACCGATACGAAACGGCAGCACTCTTTGAGGAGTCTCGTCTCGCTTGGCTTGATTTGAACCGCAACCTTTCCGGGTTAGAGAGGGCGAAAGTTGCCGAAGAATCCGAGAAAGAGGAGGTTGATATTGAGGAAGTACCCACAGAGCCCGAGGGTCCAATCTATACAACATATCGAGGCTACCGAATCACAGGTTCAAACGGTCTATTCATCGTCGATTCATTCCCTAACAAGACGCACGACAGCATCGAAGCGGCCAAAGCGTACATCGACGCCGAAATAACGACTCAAGAAAATCTACCCACACCGGACCCCAAACCAGAGCCCGGACCGTCGGGGCGAGATGTCGGACTTGAAGGGGTGTCATGGCGTGAGTATTACGCCAAATATTACGAGGGGAAGGGTGAAGGAATCAACCCGAACCCGAATCTCGTCTTCGCTCAGATGTTCACCAACACCATCCGCAACTTCAGAAGAGGAGATGAAGAGAATACAATCGAAATCCGAACGACGGCCGTATTGAATGATGATTTTCTCAAAGTGGTCGTTAATCCTGAGTATAACGTCGCTCTGACTGTCTCCATCATCGGTGACAAGGGTCTTTTGTCGAAAGAACAGAGCCTCTTCGCTTCGTCAGATGTCACGCTCGGCGGTGGGGATTCTATGGAATTCGACTTCAAGGATTTTGAGACAGGTGTCGCCAAGGCGGGCATAACGGTGAACGGGGAGCAGGTCCTCGACATGACCGTGATGAATGAGTACGGAAAGAGGGATGATGTCCGAATCGTGGTCACTCTGAAAGGTGTCACGACAAGCAAGCCGCCCGAACCTGACCCCTCCCCATTTGAGGAGGCGGGGGTCACTGGTGGGATGGTCATTTTCGTCGTAGCATTCGCTGGTATTCTGTACTTGGCTAACCGCCGAACTGGTGGTGGCGGCATATGAGTGAGGTCGATACGGTCAAAAATATGGGGCTGGGGTCAATTCGTGCGTTCGCATTCTTGGCTCCACTTGCCGCAGTTCTCGCTCTCTTGTTCTCATCAATGCAGTTCATTGTGAAGACAGTCTATCGGGCGCTCGGGATGGAGATGTAAATGCCATTTAGAAGAATATCATCGGGGAAATTGAAGGGGAAGTTTCGCTCACCCTCGGGTAGAGTGTTCACGCATAAGCAAATTCGCATGTATTACGCAACAAAAGGAAGGTGGAAGTGATGGCAAGAAAAACGGTCTTCAAATTGGGGAAGTTGGTCAAATTGGAGAGGGTAAAAACTCGGGGCTACAAGTGGCTCAGCCTTACAACTTCAAAGAAAAAGAAAGGGGTCCGACACTATCGGACCCGAAGAGTTGGGAGGTTGAAGTGATGGCAAGAAAAACGGCGAAGAAAGGCAAGGCTCAGAAGAAAAAGAAGACATACAGTCGGCTGCCGAAAGGTAAGGGTTGGAAGAAAGTGAAAGCGAGGGAAGTAATAGGGAAGCGTGGCGAGTTCCGAATTTTTGAATTCCCTCAGCACAAGCCGCTAAGCGGGAAGCGTTGGCAGACGTATTGGAGGAAGAAGTGAATGGCGTGGTATAGCAAAATCCCGCCGGAGTTGATGATTGATATCGTCGCTTCACTCGCTGCCGCCCTCGCATTCCGAAACATATCGCCAGTGCCGGCCCACCTGAAGAAGGCCGCCGGCGGATTATTGACGGCGAAGATTTTCCTTGATGCTCTACTCATTCACGCTCTAATGAAGAGTCGGGGGTCTGAATGATGGGCGTTTTTGATTTCATTAAGGACCAAGTCGGTGACGCCGGCTCGGCTCTACTCAACGGAATCATCACCACCCTCTCGGGATTGGTTGAGGGGATTGGTCAGGACCCGGATGCCGCAGCAGGGACAATGATTCTGCTCGGATTCATCGGTCTGATTCTGTTCTTCTTCCGCTCCATCGGGATGAAGCGGCTCCCGGCACGATAAGCGGGCCTGATTTGGGTCTGATGTGGCACGACTGTGGCCATAATAGACCCCCC
>Ga0080013_1005886_pt1 | contig 11188 bp, 18 predicted proteins | sample ETNvirenome_6_85_FD_69236 | JGI IMG/M metagenome (GOLD analysis project Ga0080013, IMG submission 69236) | Marine viral communities from the Pacific Ocean - ETNP_6_85 (SPADES assembly) (version 2) | ecosystem: Environmental > Aquatic > Marine > Oceanic | place: Pacific Ocean | collected 2013-06-19
TTCAAAATTGTCGATAAATTAATCAAATTTGCTACTTGACGTAGACTCCAAGGTGTGATATAATAATATCATCATTAATTTGGAGGTGACGGGTGACAAAATCCCAAAAGGTTAAGAAAAAAAGGATCGACGAAGGTGTAGATAAGTTGGTTGAGTGGTCAACTAAAAAAGGTTTTTCAATTGATTTTGATTATTGTTGTCATGATGAATTTAGATCAACCGAAAAAGCAATTTCAATAAATACGCGACAAAGCCGCGAAAATCAATTATATGCGCTTTTGCATGAATGTGGTCATTTAATATTACACAGTAACGAAAAGCTTTATGCCAAGAAATATCCGTCTTCAATGAAGATGGCATATTACAATAGCAACAAAAGACTTCAAAAATCATCAAAATATAAAGTAGACGTGCTTGCAGAAGAAATTGATGCGTGGCGCAAAGGAAAGGATTTAGCAAAAAGACTAGATATTTTCATTGAAGAAGAAAATTATTATACAACAATGTCTAAATGCGTGTATACTTATATTACATCATTTACAAGTTAATGAGAGAAAATGGAGAAAATTTATTTGGCGAACCCTTATTAGAAAAGTTTAAGGTGGGAGATCTTGTGTCTTGGACAACCTTAACTAAGAAAAAAGAATATGGTTTTATTCAAGAAATTTATTCCGAGAGCCGAGGCGTAAATAGAAAATTTATATTTGCTAAGATTATAAAAACAGATGGCTCTTATGAGCCCTTTAATCTTTCATATTTAACCAACGAATCAGAACAAAAAGAAGGACATTAGAAAATGCCATCACTAGTTACAAATATGGTGCAACATAAAAAACCGTGGGAAGATGTTCCTATTGAAGTTTTAATTGAATTTGAGCGCCAAAAGCGAAAAGAATTGGAAGATCATAGAGAACACTTAAGGCTTCCTCTTTATTCACCACCCATTCCAGCACCTACCAAAGCTCCAGAAGATCAGGCAGAGGAAGATTATAAAATCGTCATTGATTTTATCTAAAAATGACGCAAAAAATCGCACCAACCTTTGCAGCTACCCTTCTCCTCCTCTTCAACCTTTTAGATACACTTTTAACGCTAAAATACATAAAATATGGACCTCTAGACGAAGCTAATCCTTTGATGGCGATGCTGCTTGAGGGTGATGGTAGTGTCTTTGGTTTTATTAAGATATTTGTTACCACAATCTTTACAATTTTTCTCTGGATTAATAGAAATAAAAAACTATCCAAAGTTTGTTTATATATTTTGTCTTTCTTTTATTCAGCAATTATGGTTTGGTGGTTCTTGGTGATTTTTGTGATTTAGAAAACTAATTATTAGAGGCGATGCACGAATCCGAAAGAATTGGTAAATTCATACCTTTAATGAAAAGCCTATATAATTCGGCTCGGGATGAATTGGGCTTTGGTCCGCATGTAAAAATTAGCATATTAAGCGATAAAGATAATATGGCTAATCCTTTGGGCAAAACCGCCCATTATTCACCAACTGAACACAAAATTGGACTTTATACGCAAGGACGGCATATTAAAGATATTCTGCGGTCTTTGGCCCACGAATTGGTTCATCATAATCAAAATTGTCGAGGAGACTTTGACAATGCTGGTGAAACTATGCCAGGTTATGCTCAAGAAGATGGTCATTTAAGAGAAATGGAACGAGAGGCATATGAATGCGGAAATATGATCTTTCGGGACTGGGAAGATAAATTAAAAGATAAGGGTGGAAGGCCACTATTTACTAGCACAAGTCAATATGTACCTGCGCCAACTAGCGATGTTGTGAGTAGCGCATTAATTGAGGGAGATAAAATGAAAAAGAATTTAAAAGAATCGCAGTTGCGTACTATAATTCGTGGTACGATTCGAAAGATGTTAAAAGAAGGCGACATGGTTTCAGATCCTACAAAATCTATGGCTGCGAGAGCTGCTGAAGAAGAGGCCGAAAAATCTGGTGATCAACCTGGAGCTGTTTATAAAGGTGAAGGCGCTGCTCTGTCAGAAGTTGACGTTCAAGAAGAAGGAACCGCAAAAGGTGAGTTTGATAAAACAGACCCTAAAAAGGCTGCTGACGAACCTAAATCTAAGAGCAAGTTTGAAGAAAATCTAGATGAAGATTCTGGTGAAGAAGTTCTTGATGAAGAAAAAGACCTTGATGAAGAAAAAGACCTTGATGAGTCTTTCTTTCCAAAAAATCGCAGTATTCGAGAAAAAGCACGAATTGAACTTAATGAGGCGCTTATGAAGCGCTGGTCAAAGATTATTAAATAAGGAGAAATAAATTATGGCAAGTCCAGGCAAACGACGACGAAAGAGAATGAATGGTGGATTTGGTGTAATGGATGCGCCCGAAGTTGCTCCAGAGCAACCAAAGGCAGAACCAGCGCCAGAACCCAAACCAAAAAAGAAGAAAAAGAAATCATTTTTTGATCGGGATTGATAAATGAAATTTAACTTAGATTCACTTGCGAAAAACTTTATTTTAAGCGAAGGAACTGGTCCAACCGTCAATAGTTGGATTCAAGCCCTTTCTGAAAATGTTGGTGCATTAAAAGCACGTAGTTTATCGGAAGAAAGAAGAATTGAAGTTATGAAACATCAATTACGCGAATTGAAACGCTCATCGCGAAGATTGCAAGAACAAGTTAATAAATTAGAAGAGCAAATTACCCTACTTCAGGAAGATAAAGAAAATGGCTAAAAAAGAAGAAAATCTTGAAGAAGAATCTGCGATGGGCAATGGGGCTGTCGAAGGATCTTCCGGCAACCAAAAATCTCACACAATTTTTCGAGAAGAAGATGAAGAAGATGAAGAAGTTGACGAGCAAAAACAATTTATTGAAGAAATGATTCTCCGTCAAATTATTTATGAAGCCTTAAAAAAGAGGCATTATAAAAACTTGAACGAAACTAAACAGCTTAAAACAGAAAATAAAAATGATGAAGATCGTTTTCGACAAGTTGTTAGAGTATTAATTCAGGAAGCAAAGAAAGATGTAGAAGTAACTCCACATTCTTCAACAGCAATTAATATTCTGGAGGATTTGCTCAAACAAATTCTTCCTAATCTAGAAACAGAATATAAAACCCTAACAACTTCCAAAGAACAAAGGGATTCGTTTAGGGCACACATTGTGAGTGCTGTGTCTACACTATTAGAAACAGAAGATATTAATAAAGAAGGCGGTTTAGCAGGCACAGAAGAAGAAATGCTTAGTTTAGACGAACAAGATGAAGATATAGAAGAAGAAGTAGATATTAAAGTATCTGATGTTGATGCCACCCCCGAAGATAAATTTATTGATATTGAAGATAAACCAGTGCCTGAGCCAGAAGAAGTGGATACTTTTGGAATTGAAGGACAAGATGAAACTGGTAAAGCAATGGCTCAAGAAGCATTTAATAATATAGAGAAAAATATTGCTGAAACTTATGCTATACTACATGATGACCAAGATGAAAAACTTTTTGAAGATTATCTTATCACAAATTTAAAACTATATTTTGATAAATGGGAAAGTGAGCTTGGACCAGTAACGGAGCCAACAACAGATGAATATGAAGCAGAACAAGACGAAGGCGAGGCTGGCGTTGAAGCTGGCGCGGAATTTGACGCAGGAATTGGTGGAGAATTACCCCCCGAAGCACCTGGCCAAGAACTTATATAATGAGGCATTAATGAGATTTGAAAAAATTGGCACAGAAATAGGCAAACTTGTAGATGAAAAGAACATAGCGTATGGCAGCGCATTTGAAAAATCAGAAGAAATATTAAAAGTTCTATATCCAGACGGAATTGAACCCAAACAATATAAAGACATGTTAGCAGTCACCAGAATTGTTGACAAATTATTTAGAATAGCAACACAAAAAGAGGCTTTCGGTGAAAGCCCTTTTAAAGATATAGCAGGTTATGGTATACTTGGAGTTGCTAATGATAAAGAAGAATCAGAATAGCGGACGAAACCGTTATTATTCACTTTCTAATAAACTAAGAAAAGAGGGGAAATCAAGCGAAGAGTTTGAGATCCTTTTTAATAACCTTTCATTGGAAGAGGTTATCGGCCTGAAGCTGGAATTGGCTTCAAAATTTGGCTTAAGAGGTAAAATGTATGGCTTACCAATTTGGTATTCTTTACGAACCATCGTGAAGGACGCAGTATTAAAATATGCGGTATCCGCGACTCGATCTAAACGAGAAGCGGCGAGGTTTTTGGGACTTCATGAACAAGGCTTCAATAATTTATTGAGAAAACATCAAGTAGACAATTATTTTGAAGAAGAAGTTGACAAGGGGTCAGAATGATGTTAGTATAAAAACAGTAGTTGGAAGTACCATAACAAGATAAATCTTAACTATATTAAATTAAAATAAACTAAACTTTGATGGCTCTGCTAAAGATATAATTGCGAGTGAGCCTAGCTTTGTTACTGCGAAGAAATAACAATCTTGGGTACTTCTTTTTTAAAGGCTAATTATTTTACGGGGGTGAACTGGATTCGACTGGGTGTCGAGATAAATTTGTGCAAGGGTGTCTGAGTAAACACTAAAAGGCTTAAACTTATAAATGCAAACGATAATGTTGCACTTCCAATGGCTGCTTAAGTAGTTTTGGCGGGGTTCCCGGTTTCCTTGTTACCCAAAACCGGGGTTAAATTAACACACACACAGAGGAGGACATTTATTATGTCAGAAAATAACAATAGAAACGGTTACGAAATTAGAGAAGGATTGCTTGGAATGGCAAAAGACATTGTTGAGCAAAATGCTCATATGGTTTTTGAACAAACCAAACAATTTAAACCAATTTCAACTGACGAAATCAAAAAGATCGCAGAAGAACTTTATGAATTCGTTCAGAAGAAAGATTAACCTTGTATAACACAGTTTATTAAAGCATTTAGGACGGGGGTTCGATTCCCCCCACCTCCATCAAATATTCGCTAAAGTAATGATAAGCATATAAGCCTCATAATCTTCTGATAATTTTTTTATTGCTTCATCGTAAGTGTCTTTCAACTGATTATGTGTGGTGGCCATGGCTATATGTTGGAAACCGCTATAAGCTGAATGAGTTACGGCCACAACTTGTCCATATATGTTTAAAATTGGAGAACCAGAAGATCCCCCTATTGTTGGAATAGAGAACAAATAAGATATTTCTCTATCTGTAGACCTTTTCATCATTCCCAGAAAACGACCCTCAAATAAAGGAATCATTGTTTTTGACCATAATCCCATTGGGGCTGCTATGTTGTAATATTTTTCTCCAATTACAGGTGCAGTCTTAGATATTGGTAATGCTGGATATGGAATTCGTGAAGATCCCAAAATACAAATGTCATAATCGATATTATAATCAATTATTACGCCTCGATATTTTTTACCTGCATAATCATTTAAAATAAATTTATTTTTTTCGACCAATTCCCAATCAGAATCATTAGTAGAATAACGTGAGATGAAATGATTTATTTGATTGCCCATTAAAATTGTGCAAACATGTGCCGATGTTGCAACAAGAGTTATATCCTTGTTATGACCTACGATAAAACCTGAAGCTGAAGATTTTAATTCTAATTCATGACGTTGGTGAATAGCGGAAGTGGAGGAAGTATTTGTTATAGTAACTTTGTTATAGGAGGCGAGCTTTATAAAAGATTTTCTTGCATCTCTAAAAAGATCGCCGGAATTAAGAAAATAAGAACTCGACGCGCACGACGAACATCCCACAAATGTCACGTATATCATAAGAAATAAAACAAACTTTGCGATAGTGCTTCTCAATTACATTAATGGCCTTTATAAAGTAACTATAGGGTCAAAACCCAAACTACCAATCTATTTAGAAATGAGCCTCATGGCTAAGAGACACTCAAATGGAAGGGTTATATGGCAAAAAAGTTTTATGTATTAGACACCAGCGTGTATCTAACGGATTATCGTTCGATTTTTTCTTACGGCACGAACGATATTATTATTCCACTCGTTGTATTAGAAGAATTAGACAAATGTAAAAAAAGACCAAATGGGGTTGGAATAAATGCAAGAAGAATTATTCGAACGCTAGATGAACTCAGGGAAAAGGGAAATTTTCAAAAAGGGCTTCGCATTAGAAGAGGGTCGGGGCTTTGCTTTACAAAAGCTCCTGACTTAAATGAGTTGCCCGCAGGATATTCTTCAAAAGTACCTGACCATCAGATTATTGCAACAGCATTAACTGTTAAAAAAGAATTCCCACAACGCAAAGTTATTGTTGTTTCCAATGACATAAACTTAAGAATTAAATGTGATGCAATTGGTATATCCGCTGAAGATTATAAAACAGAAAAAGTTATCAAAAGTAGCCACGAACTTTATGGTGGATTTGCTAAGATTTTGGTCGATGACCAAATTATTGATAGATTTTATGCGGGTGAAAAAATATTCTTATCAGATGCAGTTGATGATAAGCCAGAATTATTTGCTAATCAATTTGTGATGTTAGTTTCTTCATCAAATGAAAAGAAAACGGCGATAACCAGATTTCTTAATGCGCAGACAGAGTTTAAAAAGATTATTGAACACAAAGAAGAGGATGGTTGGGGAATTGCACCAAAAAATAAAGAGCAAAATTTTGCACTTGAGTTACTTTTAGATCCTGAAGTTCCAATTGTTTCATTAATTGGAAAAGCCGGAAGTGGAAAAACATTATGTGCTATCGCTGCTGGACTTCAACAGGTGATGAGCCAGGATTCAGTATATAATAGACTGATTGTCACAAGACCAATTCAACCAATGGGAAAAGATTTGGGATATTTGCCTGGAACATTGGAAGAGAAAATGGCTCCTTGGCTTGCTCCTATTCAGGATAACCTGAGATTTCTGTTTGGTGATGATAATTTAATGCTTTATCAATATATGCAAAAAAAGATTATTGAAATTGAGGCATTAACTTATATAAGGGGAAGATCAATTCAAAAAGCTTACATTATTGTTGATGAATGTCAGAATTTAACACGTCACGAAATCAAAACTATTTTAACTCGTGTTGGAAACGACAGCAAGATTGTTTTAACGGGTGATATTGAACAAATCGATAACGTCAATATTGATGAAACTTCAAATGGATTGACTTATGCCATTGAAAAATTGAAGCCTTATGATATTACTGGCCACATTACATTCTTAAAGGGAGAACGTTCTAAAGTAGCAACTTTAACAGCCAAAGTTCTTTAATTTTAAAGGCGCTTGAAAGTATGATATGATCTTATCAATATTTGATAAATATGAAAAAGTATTTAACACATTCTGTTAAGAAATCTTTAAAAGAGAGAAAAGAATATTACTTATATGACATTCCTGTTTATATAATTAATTCATTTCCTGATCATATAGATATTAATAACATTCTAGATGAGTTAAAAGAAACAATTCCTCATGAATTATTTGCTGGTCTTGAAGGTATTTATATAGGAGACTTTCCTGAACTAAAAAACAGGCACATTCAAGCTATGATGAAAGATGGAGCAATATATCTTTCATCATTTCAAGAGTTTCCAGCAATAACTGAAGATGTTATTGTTAAAGATATAGTTCATGAACTAGCACACTTATTAGAAGACAGAAGTCATTATGAAATCTATGGTGACGGTGCAATTGAAAAAGAATATGTGGGCAAAAAGAAGAGATTAATTGAATTATTAAGAGCAAATGAAGTTTCTTTTCATGGAATGGGTCAATTATTCTTTTCTGAAGACAAGGTTGATGAACTTGATGATTTTCTATTTAAGGAGTTAGGTTATGATAATTTATCTACTTTATCTGCTGGTTTATTTCTTTCTCCCTACTCTGTTACATCCTTGCGAGAATACTTTGCTAATGGTTTTGAAGAATACATAAATGGAGATTCAAACTATTTAAAGGATATAAGTCCAGTATTATACAACAAACTAGAAGAATTGCTGGCATAAGGAAAAAAAATGAAAAAAATATTATCGAGAAGTGTTTTAATGTTAAGCATCTTAATCGGGTTTGTGGCAACAACCACAGCTCAAGCAAAGAAAATGACTTTTTCAGGTTCTCGTGTTGAGGGAAAAATATTACAAATTGATTTTGATTCGTCCAATAAAGAACATATCATCATGTATATTAAATGGATGCCAGATAAGGAAAGAGATGTCATTATAGATGCAAGCACTATTGCAATGATTGTATCTCAAAATTTTCCTGATGTATCTACCCTCTCACTTTGTGCGGTTTCTAGTGCAGTAATTCCAACCAATGCATTAATAATAAATTGGCATGGAGTAATTGATAGAGAAGCGATGCTTCGCATAAATGGTCAGCGTATTAAAGATTATGCAAAGAAGCTTTACAGACCGTTATTTATTGAAAAAAAGTGCATTCAAGGATAAAATATGAATTTTACAGTTACAAAAGAAAATGGCGAAATTATTGTTACAGTTAATTTACCTAAATTAAAAAAAGACCCAGTAACTAGGCGAGATAGTAATCGAACAATTTTAAGGCAAGAACATGTTATGAATTTCTTAAGAGAACAAAAGATTTCTGTAGGTGGATGTATTCAAAAGAATGATTTAGATAATATGGGAGACAATCTTACTGCTATTTGGAAATTTAAGGCACCACAAAAAAAGCTTGACACAAAGACTTCAGTTGTGGTATCATCTAGGGGTGCTAAAAGAACTAAAAAAAGTTTAAAACCGAAAGATGAGTAATTTATGCCACACGTTTCGTTTAGTGCTTTAAAAAATTGGGATTTTTGCCCCTTTTATCATAAGCTTACATATGTTGACAAAATAAGGTTATTTAAGGGCAATGTTCACACTTCTTTCGGAACTGGTGTTCATGCTGGTTGTGAAAAGATTGTTGTTGATGAATCAATAGACCCAGAACCTATTTTTTTACAATCATTTAAAGATAATTTAGATAACCTTCCAGAGGATGTTGAAAAAGATCCCAAATTAATAGAGGAAATGAAGTTAGTTGGTGGGTTGCTCCCAAAGTATGCTTTGGCGGCATTACATAAAAAATTTCCCGGATTTAAGGTAGTTTCGGTAGAAGAAGAGATTATAGAGCCACTTATCAATGCACCAGGAGAATATGATTTCAAAGGTTATATTGATTTGATTATTAAGACCCCAGATGGAAAATACCACATTATTGATTGGAAGACTTGTTCTTGGGGATGGGATATTAAGAGAAAAACAGATAGGATAACAACTTATCAGCTGACTTTTTACAAGAATTTCTTTTGCGCTAAATATGATATTGACCCAAAAATAGTTGAAACATATTTTGGTTTATTAAAGCGCACAGCCAAAAAAAATCAAGCTGAAATCTTTCGAGTTTCCAGCGGACAAAGAAAAAATAAAAATGCATTAAACATTTTGAATAAGGCGGTGTATAATATTCACAATAATAACCACCCAAAAAATCGTTTAAAATGTGAGAAGTGCGAATTTAATCGAACTGAGTGGTGTCCGTAGGAGAAAAATAAAAGTGACAGAAAAAGTTGTGGATTTAGAATTCAAACCACAAGATGAACAAAAAAAGATTAAGATTTTAACAGTTTCGGATCATCCTTTATCCCCATCTGGTGTGGGGACTCAAACAAAATACTTTATTGGAGAAATGATCAAGACTGGCAAGTTTCAATTTGTTAGTCTTGGGGGTGCGATTAAGCACGATAGCTATAAACCAATTAAAATGGATGAATTTGGTGAAGATTGGGTAATTTATCCCGTTGATGGTTATGGAAATCAAGACGTTATTCGGTCGTTGGTAAGAACCCAGCGCCCAGATATACTTTGGTTTATGACAGATCCTCGTTTTTTTCCATGGTTGTGGGAAATAGAAAATGAGTTACGCCCACTTGTTCCTTTGGTTTATTATCATGTGTGGGACAATTTTCCATATCCAGTTTTTAATAAGGTTTGGTATGATTCAACCGATGTAGTTGTAACAATTTCTAAGTTAACGTCTAATATCGTTCAAACTGTTTCACCCGATGTTGAAGAACATTATTTACCACACGCTATTCCAACAGAAGCATTTAAGAAACTTGATAGAATAAGTGTTAAGAAATTTCGCAAAGAAAATTTTGGCATTGATGAAGATCACTTTTTAGTTTTTTGGAACAATCGAAATGCTCGACGCAAGCAAAGTGGATCTTTAATTTTTTGGTTTAATGATTTTCTTAAGAAATTGCAAAAGAAGGACAAAAATGCCAAAGCAACTTTATTAATGCACACAGAACCTCATGATCCCAATGGACAAGATTTGTATGCAATTATCAATAATTTGGGCCTTGGTGATGGAAGAGTTTTGATCTCGACAGAAAAGGTGGATTTAGATAAATTAGCAATGATTTATAATGCAGCTGACACTACAATTGGTATTTCAGATGCTGAAGGGTTTGGTTTGGCCACTTTTGAATCAATGGCTTGCGAGACACCGATTATTGTAACAATGACTGGTGGTCTTCAAGAACAAGTTACGCCATTGGGCGACGTAAATGAAGAAATGATGTTAAAGCGAAATGCTAAAGCGAAATCAATTACAGAATATGAGCATGGCATAGGACTAGAACCGTCGTCAAAAGCAATTATTGGTTCCCAAGAAGTTCCTTTTATTTATGAAGACAGGGTTTCAGGGACGCAAGTTTCAGACGCTTTGTTAAAAATGTATGAATATGGTGCAGAAAAGCGAGCACAATTAGGAAAATCTGGTAGAGAGCATGTTGAAAAGAATTACAATTTTGAAAATTTTGCCAAACAGTGGGAAAAAATATTAGTTGAAACACACGAAAGACATAGTTCTTGGGAAAATCGCAAGAATTATAAGTCATGGGAGTTGCGAACGGTATGAAAAAAGTTATTGTTAAAGGCCCCGGTCTAAGTCAAAGTGGATACGGAGAACATACTCGTTTTGTTTTACGTTCTTTAAGAAGCCGCCCAGACCTATTTGATGTTTATTACATTAATATTAATTGGGGTCAAACTGGCTGGAATCATGAAGATACTGAAGAACGACGATGGATGGATTTTCTTTTAGGAAAAACTTTGCAATACTCTCAACAAGGTGGTCAGTTCGATATATCTCTTCAGGTCACAGTTCCAAACGAATTTGAACCAATGGCTCCAGTGAATATTGGAGTTACTGCGGG
>Ga0080013_1005887_pt1 | contig 11184 bp, 15 predicted proteins | sample ETNvirenome_6_85_FD_69236 | JGI IMG/M metagenome (GOLD analysis project Ga0080013, IMG submission 69236) | Marine viral communities from the Pacific Ocean - ETNP_6_85 (SPADES assembly) (version 2) | ecosystem: Environmental > Aquatic > Marine > Oceanic | place: Pacific Ocean | collected 2013-06-19
TTTTGTGTGAACGCCTTTCTTTGGAAATGATAAACAACCTTCATAATAACCTATTTCATCCCATTGTTTTGTAATAACGGGATTGATTAAGATAAGGGGCTCCCTAACATTAACCACAGCAACCCTAGCATCAATACCAACCTGATTAGCTGCCAACCCAATACCATCCTTCCGTTCGGAGAGGATATTAAATAAATCTTTTGCAATAGATAGTCCTTCTTCAACTGAAACCGCTTTTAATTTCTTCTGAATAATAGGGTTATATTCTTTAATGCAATTTATAACCTTTTTCATACTATAATATACAAAAAATATTTGATAATGTCAAGCAATAATTTTTATAATATGTTTTGGAATAGTATAGAGTTTGCCCATATCTGATTGAACTCTATAATAATCTTCCATCTCCGACTCGATTATAACCTTTTCATTACGGTGAAGTGCTCCATCAGCACTATAAAAATCTTTTATTAATATTGCTTTTTTCTTCATTTGTAAAACGATGCTGATGATGGAAAATGACCATTATAAGATAAGTAACAATTGGGACACAACAATCGAATATTGTCTAAACTCGTATCATTATGATCTCCATTGATGTAATCAATTAATAAAGCTACATTGTTTTTTTCAATAACAATTTCATTATACCCGCAAGAACTACATTCTTCTTCTGTCCAGCCATCACCAACAAGTCTTTTCTTTAAATAACTTCTTGTTAATTTAACTTTTCTTTCTAATGATAATAATTCATCTAACGGTTTTCTATATTTACCATAACCTTTTTTGATACCAAAACCGGCTTGATTTAGATGTTGGTCCCACAGACCATACATTTTAGCATACTTACGATAAGTTAAATAATGAACACCTAACCATCGAGAAGCAGCCGCGTTTGATTTAGTAACGGCTTGTGAATCTTCAATCATCTTCTTTGTTATTGGTCGATGTCTGCCAGGAATTTTAATTGGTTTTTCAAAATTACGACTTGACATATACTTTATCATTAGAATTAAATTGTACTTCAACTTGTTCTTTTAAATCAAATGCAAAGTTATCACCTGATTTGCGATAAATCTTATTCGCATTATCAGGTAACAATCTAAATAATTCACCAGGATTTATTTCAGAAAAATAATCCTCTTCAAATTCGCTACCAATAGATGGTGGATCATATCGGTCTTGTGCTGGATCATTAGCCATTTTTAATCTCCTACAATTTCAGATGATTCAAGTTGTTTTAGTTTATCTGCAATATATGAAAAATTTTCAGATATACTTTCATATGGGTTTACTTCTTTGTATGTAATTTTCACAGCAACTTTCTTTTCAAATAAAGTGGTGTTTAATTTGTCATACATATCATCCAAAGCATTTCTGATGTTTTTTAATTCATCAACTACATTATTACTTATTTTCATGTTTTTCTCCAAACTCTAATATTAACTGTTTAGTATCCTTTTCTTTTAATTCATCTGGCATACCATCAAATTTAGAAATATGTTTTAATAAAAAACTCGACACATTTAAATGCAATCTTTCCAACTCATCAAATGCTAATTTCCTATTAAAAAACTTCTCTTCATTATCAATTATTGTGGTCATCAGATTAGAAATATATAGACCTAATTTATCCATTATAACTCCTATTACACTTATAAATATAACTATTTTTCACAAACGATTAATTCTTTTTCATACGTATTTAATGATTTAATATGCAATTTAAATATTTCCAATTCCATCTCTCCTGCCTCACCACTTTCTTCAAGTATCTCTGATAAGTTTACTAATATCTGAAAATTCTGGGATGTTAGAAGATTACAATCGAACTTGACAACCACATTATTTTTCGGCTTAATATGTTGTGAATGAATCTTCTTACTCAAATCAAACTGGGTATTTGGTTGTTCTTCTTTAATATATTGATTAACACCATAGCCTTTATGACCAACCCAATCGCCATAAATATCATTACACCACGGCTCTAATTCTTTTAACATTTCAGTACTGCAATTCTCCACGACAAATCCTACATCATATTTCGGTGGGATTATAGGATACATCAATTCATCATGTCGTACCATATGTCCCCATTTGCGGATGAAATTACGGGTGCTACGGAGGTTTTGTGCTAACCATTCACTCGACTCCCTACCTTTCATAAACACTTGTCCCGCAGGATTTCGAAGTGCTCCGTCCTTAAATCTTGAACCACGACAAGTCATATGATAGACTAATCCTTTCCAAGTCTGTTTTAACTCATAGCCAGCCAACACAAACCGATTGAATATATCTGAATCTTCTTTACTCTGTGGGGCGTATAATGGGTCGTGTCCACCAATGGATTGAAAGTCATCTTTGTACATTGCCCACGGTGCAAATATACCACGAGTTGTTTCATCTTCTCGTGTTCCTACATGGTCTGATACAAAATCTAACAATCCTTGTTCATCAAATTCTTCTGGTTCTATTCCAAAATCTTCTAATATCTTTTCAGGCCCGTCTGGATGTAATGGTGGTTCTATTCTCGTTGCACTTACTACCTTACCTCGTTCTATATGTTTAATTATCTCTGTATCCAAGTTAGGACAGGCGTACATATCAGCATGGTATATCATCACAATATCATTGGTGGCGTAATCATTTACGAGAGTATCATATAAAATTGTGTGTCCAAGTCGTGTGGGACCTTCATTTCTATGGATTTTTACGTTGTAATCTTTGTCCGCTATCTCATTCATCCATTCCCACGTTCCATCGTCTGAAAAGTCATCTGCCATACATATCTCGTGTATATACCCCAAATTCTTCCGTATTGAGGTGTAGGCCCACTTTAAATACTTTAGGTTAGTACGACTTGGTATAATTAAACTTATTATCTTTTCCATTGTATATTCCAATTTTCTAACCAAGCTTCTTCTGTATAAAACTTCTTAAACATTTCTTCTGAAGTTTTACTACACTCATTATAAAAATCATCATCCTCTTTTAATTTTTTACCAAGATATTTAGCAGTTTCCAAATCACCAACTTCTACGGTTGTTAATGGATGTAATATTTCTTGAGTATCTAATCCATAATAACCTATAACCGGAATTCCGTGCCACGACGCATTAAGGGCAAAGGTGCCTGCGGCGTGAGTTCGCATCAAGTGAACTCCTATATTGAATTGGCCGAGAGTATTTATCCATTCTCTCCAATTCATATATGGTAGATACTGAATGTCTTCTATTGCATCTTCTTGTTCTTGTTTTCTACCCATCGATGGTGCTGTTATTGGATACCCAATTTCTCTTGCTACTATATAAGAATCAAACCCACCATACCAACTGACAAAATTACCACCAATTATTGTGGCATCTCCCCATTCACTTCTTGGTACTAAGTTATATGGTATCATCAAACTTCTCATCACTCTTACATCTTTACAACCTAATCCTTTATAATAATTTACATCAGATTTATTATGACAATATACCCAATCTGCTTCCATTAAAGTATTATAGTAATGAAATTGTTTATCTATCGGATAGTCTTGGAAATACCAATGTGGGCCTTCTTGCATTACTGCTACTTTATCACAACATCCTCGTATATAATCTAAACTTACCTTTGGGTTATTCTTTGGTATAATAACAATTCCCAAATCGAAATGTTCTTTTGGTAAAACATCAAGTGCACACATTGGAGCATCTAATGCAATTGCCCAGCTCACCTCTGTTCTGGCGTTAGCAAAATCTCTTGGATATTTTTGATTATTACCTGTTTCCGAAAAGAATGCTACTTTCATCCGTATAATTCCTTATAAGTTCTTCTTATCCAATAATTTGCATCTCTACCCATATCATTTTGTGGAATAGCATTAAAATGAAATACATAACCACAATTCTCAAATATTAATTTATCCTCAAACCACATTTGTGGATGTAAAAATAATAATTGTTTAGAATGTAAGTCTTGTAGATTATAACAAGTTGGTAAATAATTTAATTCTATATTTTGTTTTCTAAGTAAGAAATTAATAATTGTTTGGTCCGTACTTGCCTTAACTTGGTCTATTGCATTCTGTATATCATATTGATTTTCTAAATAATAATTTCTAACATATTCAAAAAATTCTTTGTGGTCTTTGTTAACAATTTGAAATCCACAATTTATATAATCCCACACCTTAAACGGAACTTCATCATTAAACAGTAATTTAGAAAATCCATCCATTGACCGTCTAACCCACTCGAAACTACCATTGTTTCTAACCACACTATACTTGCCATCTGTTTCATTAAAAAAGTTAGGACAATCGGGATGAACTATCGTATCGGCATCTACTATTAACACTTGGTCATAATCAATATGATTTGCCTCTAATATATCAAACATATAATATCGTTGCCAAGTTATTTTCATCTTCTCAACTGGTAATAATAAATCGTTCCATACAACCAATTCACAATTATATTTATCACAAAAATGTTTCCAACTATTGATAGAATAACTATATGATTTATTTCTATTATTTCCTAAATCAATGTTAGGAATAAAAATTATATTTTTCATTTCACTGAAATAGTTTTTTGGTTATTATTATATTTTTTCATCCAACTTCTTCCTATATCTCTAAATCTGAATAGCATCGGTACATTTTTAATAGTCCCAGTCACTTCCGACATAGGATAAACAACAAGTCTTTCTACATTAGGATTTTCATTCCAATGACTGCCAGTAGGATTATTTATTTTATACAACAAAAATTTTTTGAAAACATCAGTTGACCAAATTCCTGGATTAAAACTAACTTCTGGACTTCGTTGTACCAAACCAAGATAAGTATCTTCTTTTAAATATTCTAATAAATCATCCTTTAATTTAAACTCCCCAACTGGCTCCCAATCATCTTCTAAATAAAAAATACCAAATTTAGATTCATATCTTGACCCTTCATTAACCAAATATTTAACTGCGTCATACCAATCCATATAAGTTCCACCATGTTCTGTCAATTTAATATCTAAATCAATATTATTACTTTTTAATATTCTTCTTAAATTTTTATCAGTTTCAACCAATGATTCATCTAAAACTTTATTTATATGAATAATCCATTTACACTTTAATCCATCCAAAGTTTTTAAAATTTCAGAAAGTGATTCATTATGTAATAATGAACGATTAATTATCGGCGACAATATTATTAAATCATACATATTATAAAATTAACCTCTATACGCCATTATATTTCTATAATCAACTTTAACCCTAGGGTAATACTTTGGTTCAAGAAATCTAAAAATATCTTGGTCGGCTCCTCCTACTGGAAAATTAACGGGTTTACTCTTTAAATACTCTTGCCAATTATGTGTCATACAATCGTTATCCGTACAATAATTTAATGAATCTTCCAAAAACTCCTTAATAAAAGTAGTCTTTCCTATAAAAACTCCAGCATTTATATATCTACCTCTTCTCTCAGTATCACTATCTGCCCAAAGTTTAACATCTGGCATACAGTTATATCCATCATTAACTCCAAGTTTAGTAGACATAAATAATAAATCACAATTAGATGATTCAAATATATCAATAACTCGTTGTGGAGAATCTCTGAAAATCACATCTATTGGGTCACAATACATTAATAATTCAGTATCACATTTTTCCTCTTGTAAAAATTTTAATATCAATCTAATTTTATCAGTCCACCTCCACGGCAACTCTTTACTCAATACTACATAATCATTAATACCAAGATATTCTAAATTCTGTTGTAATATTGGATGATCTTCATATCCTGAAAGATGTGGTATAGTTTTATGAGCTAAACTTCCTCTATTTCTACATAAAACTATTGTTAAATTAGAAGGTATTTCAAATGCATTTCTATGAACATTATTTCTTTTCATATTATGAAAAATTTCTTTAACTAAATGTCTATCATGTACAACTGGTTGATTCGATAACATCTTACTCTCCAAACTTTAATGAATTCATAATATCTCCAATACTATCCTCAATTCTATTTGTAATAGTAAACCCAGTTTTCTCCAACTTTTCAGTACTTACATCATAAGAATGTTGATTAATCAGAGGCCCTTTTACAAAATTTAATTTAGTATTTTTTTCAATTCCTTTTATAATAGAAATAACATCTTTTAATTCCATATTAGCTGATACTACATTATAGATATTATTCCAATATTCAGAAGTTATTGCTTTAGTCAATGAAGATAATATAAATTTAAAAACAACCTCTATATCTACATAAGATCTGACTTGATTATAATTCTCCTTCCAAATAATCAAAGGACTCCCTGTTGCTGCGGAATAACAAAATTTATTTATAGCAGTATGAAATTTCATATTTTTACTTAACCCAAAAACTGAACCAAACCGGGGTATTAAATACTTAGTATCTTCTCCCAAATTTGATATAATAAATTTTTCAATAATTAATTTAGCTTCTGCATATGGACTTTGTGTATTTATAACAGAATCATCATCCTCATACATAATTTTTTCATCGGAAATACCATATACACTTGTAGTAGATGGAAAAATAAACTTTTTTACTTTTGTCTCCTTACATTTCATAATAAAATCTTTAGTTTTATCAATATTTATTTCTTCAATTTTTTCTTTATTCTTAAAACTACCTGGAGCATCAGTCAGTCCAGCCAAATGAATAACTGCATCTATATTTGTTAAATGAGATATATTTAAATTCTCAAATTTCATATCATAAACTATAATATTATCCAACAATGGATGCATCCATTGTTCAATTTCTAAAAAATTATCTATTAAATAAGAACCTATATAACCTTTACTACCAGTAATTAAAATATTCATCAATTCTTACCCGTATGGGGACCTGTATTAACAAAGTACTCATTTCTTCTTGAATCACCATCAATATAATTAAACTTCAAACCGTTTTTCCAAGCAACATAATTAAAACTTAATTGATCTCTTTTACTATGATATTTTATTTCTGTCCACCAATCTTCCATTGAATCTATACAATCTTGTTCATTATGTCTTCTTAAAATAATCATATTAGTTGATAATCCATTATTATCAGGATACTTTAATAATTTATATTTCTCTATCTGGTCTCTAATTAGAGTAGGATTATCTTTGAAGTTTTTTATCCCTCGTTCAGGTGATAAATTCATATTTTTATTACCCAACTCAAAAATATAATTTGCTTCTTTATAAATACAATCATTAGAATCCAATTCATTATTGGCGTGATTGAATAATGCCACATTACAATCATTTAAATATTTATTCACTAATTTATCTATATCACCTATAACATTTATATTACCATCAATCCAAATACTATATTCATATTCATCTAAATACCTATGTGGTAAAATTTTAAACTTTTTAGCATTTCTATTATTATCTTTATAAATTGATAATTGATTTTCTTCATTAAAATGTTTCCAATCCCATCCAGTAGGTAATGTTTGTTGTTGTAAATCATCCCACTTACCAAATATCGCAGTATATACTACACAACCTGACATATTATACCTTCATAATCTTTTAAAACTTTATGTGCGGTGTTTGGAAAAATAACATCTTTTTTATGTCCTATTTTTTTTATAACCTTTAATGTATTATTATCGACAAATTCGTTTATACACTTCATCACACTATTTGGAAATAACCCATAATCATCAAAAATTAAAAGTGGTTTATCAAAATAACTAATAGAATTAATAATATCATTTCTAATATAATTGTATTCATGGACACAATCTATAAAAACAACATCATGGTTTTTATCAAAATCCCACGAAGTTCCATACACATCCTTAATAACAAAGTCTATGTTTGTTTTATCTTTATTAAAATCTTTTGCTGTCTTAATACTATCAGGATCAAAATCTACAGATACCACTTTTTTAAAATAATTGCTTAATATATGAGATGTATATCCAAAGGAACATCCTATTTCAACAATACTTTTATCTTTAAAATCTTCACCTAAAAAATCCATTAATTGTGATTTAAATTTTTTAGAAGTAGTACGATTATCTTCAAATTTATCTGGTACACCATCTAATAATAACCTTTTATTTTCATCATCTAAATAATCAACACCATCTATAAAATTACTACCAATTGGAAATTGTCTTTGTAAAATAAAATCCTTTGAATACCTTGGAACAATATCCATAGGTCCACATTGATTACCTATATTAACCTTGGCCTTAGACCTAATATAAAATTGAATTCTTATATCAATATGTCTCAAATCCAAGGCCTTATCTATAAAATTAAATTCTGTTTGTTCTATGGGTCTATCAGTAAAATAAAAATATTTCAAAGGATATTGTTTTAGTTTATCAACTATTAACTTATCCTGATCATAATCATATCTATTGGATATAGTTAAACAACCAAATTCTTCATCATCGGTGGCCTCGTGGATGATGGCATCTCCTAACTCTTTCTCCTTGTCTGACCAATACATTTCTGGTTGTGAATCACTCATTTCTTCTTCTGTGAATTGCCAGAACTCTAACATTTGTTTAATAAGTGGAATATCAGTATTGTTATTGTCATATATTCGATAGTGGTCGTGAAATACTTCACCACCAATGTGTTCTCTAAATCCATCAACATATGGATTATTTTTAAATATATTAACTACATTTTGAAATGGATTTTCCCACCCACCCCAATTATCTTTATACTGACCAAAAATATCTTCCAATAAATTAACCGAAGGTACATAAACCTTACAATCAGGATACTTTTCTTTAAGTAATCGTGGCATTGCTGATATAATTCCCCAATCACCTATTCCATGGCAAGTTCTCATTATTGTAAACAATTGCCCTTCAAGATATTCGTCTGGTATTCGTAATCCCTCAGATTTCTCAAATCCAAGATTATTAACCCTACCAACTGAATATAATTTATTATCTACTATTCTCCAAAATACCATCTTTTTTTTTTGATAATTGTTAATAAATTCTAAAAGTTTATTAGAATCAGTAATTCTCTCATCTTCTTTACTTTTATATGTACCTTTATTATCATCCTCATGTAATCTTTGTAATCTTTCTTTATGAGTACTGTCCCATTCACCTTTACCTATACCAGGATGCATATGTTCCATATATACATCTATCCAAACTTTTCTATCAATTCGTTGTGCTATATCATTCATCCAAAGATCAGCAAAATCTGCAGAAAAATATGGTGGATCTATATAACCCACTACATCCACCCAATTCTTGTGTAAAAAATAACTTGTTCCATATCCATGAGGAGTAGCTGGATTCCTATTTTTTGGGCCTGATTTAATACCATCTGATCCAAAGATAAAAACAATTTTGTCATCAAATTTATCAAATTCGTCTCTAACTACAGTATCCCAATTTTTTGTTCTACATATAATATCATCCGACCCAACAAACATAATTTTTCCTGTTGCTTGTTCAGAACATTTATTCCACATATTTGACATAGTTATTCTCTCTCCAATAATAACTTTAATGGAATAGATATTATTAGATAATTCTTCACATTTTAAAATTGAACTTTCATCATCATCATCTATATAAAAAATAAATTCAAGTAAATCTTTAAACTCAGCTGTTTCATATACAGAAGTTACAAACTTTTCTATATTATCAACTCTATTTCTTGTTGGGCATAATATTGATATTTTTTCTCTATTCACTTCCACTAAATAAACTCCTGGATTTCCTCTACTGTAAATTGTTCAGTCTCATTAGAATATTTGCCCGTTTCAATCACACGTTCATGAAAATTTTCACCAGGCTGTAATCCAATTTGTTTTATTTTTAATTCTTCACCGTCTGGCAAATATTTATTAGCCATTGCTTTTAGTAAATTTTCAATACTCATAGATTTCATTTCAGGTACATATGGTTTAGAATCAGGAGCGTTTTCTAAACACTCCCATATCAAATCTACTGCTTGTTCCAATGTCCAAAAGAATCTGGTTGCTTTAGGTTCTGTCACAATAACTTCTTTACCTTCCTTCAATAAATCTCTCCACTTACATAAAACAGAACCAGTAGAATACAATACATTACCATATCTAACAATTCTAAATGTAGTGTCATAATCGGTATCGAATTGTTCAAATACCTTTTCCATAATAAATTTAGAAGCACCATATACACCACTAATTTGAGCTGCTTTATCTGTACTTATACCAATCACAAACTCAACACCTTCATTGACCGCCTCTTCTGCCACATTTATTGAACCATATACATTACTCAATGTACATTCTCTCGATTCTATCTCGGCAAGTCCAACGTGTTTAAAAGCGGCCAGATGGAAAACTCCTGTTACGCCCTTCATTAATCTCCTAACCGAAAGTCTATCAGATATATCACCTGTATAAATTTCAACTTCAGGATATAGTTGTTTCAATTTAATAAGTAATCCTTCATCTCGTGAAATTGTGCTTACCTTACCACCACCTTCTAAAATCCTTCTTGTAACTTCACCACCTAAAAATCCACTTCCTCCTGTAACTAAGTATTTTTTACCTTCTCGTATTTTTATCATAACTATTCTCCTTATAAATTTCCTTAAACACTTACCAACTCACTTCCCAATCTTCAAACTCGGCAGCTATACAATCTACTTTATAATCTTTTCTTCCACCATCTTCAAGTTGGTCTTGTATAATATTCTTTGCTGTATTTCTAATTCCATTTAACCCGTGAGTTAATCCAAGATTTCCATCACCTTCACCTTTTCGATACTCAGTTTCGTTGTGCCAAATGTGTAAGTTCATCTGTGATAATACTACAATGGCTCTAATCATTTTACCATCTAAACCTAACTCATCTAAATCATGAACTATATCTTTGATTTCTTCGGCGTATTCTTTTTTGTGTTCTGGTATGAACACCTCTTTTAATTGTATAATAGAAAGTCTATCTATTAATTCACTAATTGTTGGTAAGTATTTTCTCATATAACTTATTCTGTTGTTCTTGTTTATCTATTGTTTTAGGATGATATAACGACAATTCTTCTTGTGGTGGTAGATGTGCATATGTTTTACAGCCTGTAATATGTTCATGAACTGGTCTTACCCATTTAATCTCTGGACTGTTTCTAAAAATTCTGGCCTGATAATCCGGAAAATTCACCCAACCTTTTTCTGTAACTCTC
>Ga0080013_1005888_pt1 | contig 11182 bp, 13 predicted proteins | sample ETNvirenome_6_85_FD_69236 | JGI IMG/M metagenome (GOLD analysis project Ga0080013, IMG submission 69236) | Marine viral communities from the Pacific Ocean - ETNP_6_85 (SPADES assembly) (version 2) | ecosystem: Environmental > Aquatic > Marine > Oceanic | place: Pacific Ocean | collected 2013-06-19
CCTGACAATCAAGTCAATAAAGAAGGACTCGGACGAGACCAACAACGTGATTCACAAGGGAATCGCGAAGCGTTATTTCTCCAAGGCGTTCACTGTTGCTGATGATGTTGAGGTGAAGGGGGCAGAGCTGAAAGACGGTCTGTTAAAAATCACACTGGAGCGCATTCTTCCGGAAGGAAAGAAGGCCAGATCAATAAAGATTGATTAAATCCAAGTAGAAAGTTCTTCACCGCTAATTTCTTTAGCGATGTTAACTTTATTGCGAAGGGACTTAATGATTTTTTCATCTACAGTCCCTTTTGCAACCATATCAATATATAACACTTTATTCTCCTGCCCTATGCGATGGGCACGATCCTCTGATTGAATTCTTTTCTCCAGATCATAATTATTTGAATAATAAATCACCGTGCTGGCGGCCGTCAGCGTAATTCCATATCCACCAGTTTGTGTGTTTCCTATGAAGAAACGGCAATCGTTAATTTTATTTTGAAAATCATATATGCATTTTTGCCTGTCTTCTGATTTTGTTGCTCCATAGTATGTACAATAAGAGGTAGGCCCATACTCATCTTTTATGGCTTTTTCAATATTCAAAATATCGTGAATGTAGTTGGCCCATATGATCACTTTTCCTGTGGTCTCTCCCAAAACTTGCATTAATTCATTAAGGCGTGAATTTTTAAGATTAATTATTTCACCTCCATCAGTCTTCATATGCCCACACGTAATTTGATGTAATCTAATTAGCTGTGTGAGCACATTCAGAGCGGTTGCAGATTGTCCTTTTAGTACAGCCATAGCGTTTGCCTTCATATCTTTATATGCTACTTGCTGTTCATCAGTTAATTCCACCTCTCTTTTGGTGTATACCTTATCTGGTAGGTCAAGGCAGTCTTTCTTCAATATACGGTATGAATGAGGAGATACTAATTTTCCCAACTGTGACAAATTCTTGAACTTGACAATTTTCTGGTACTTATGTGTTCCACCTGCGGCATTCGCTGTAATAACAACAGCATAGCGTGTTCTAAATGCATAATAACTTTGTTGGCCTAATATTTCAGGATCAAGGAAGTCCATCTGCGCCCATAAATCCATGGGTGACTGTGTTACTGGAGATCCTGTCAATATTCTTCTGTATTTAGCCTCTCTGGATAATGATAAAATATTCTTAGTTCTTTTTGCCTTAGGGTTCTTGATAGTTGTGCTTTCATCAACAATCATCATTGATCTTCCAATTAAAAATAAGGCAGCTTGTTTTAACCCTTTAATTGTCGATAATGCTTCAACATTCATGACAAATATTTTTAATTTATAGTCATTCATCCTAAAGTGTCTTAATTGCGCTTTATATTTCTCGCTGTTTGATGGCTTCCACGCCAAGACTTCTTTTTCCACATAATCCGGAACATGTATGGGTATTTCCTGATCTACCCAGTTCATATATGTTCCTTTCGGAGCGATAACTAGTAGTCTATCAATTTTTCCTTGGTTATATAAAATGCATGCATTATCCAATGCTATTTTAGTTTTACCAGTTCCCATCTCTGCGAATACGGCAAATGATTCTTTATTCCAGCACCTTTTCAATGCATCTTTTTGATGCTCGTATGGCTCAGTTTTAAATTTATACATTTTATATTTCTTTATTCTTGCTTTTAATTATATCATATGTTATAATACAAATCAAGAAATAATAATGACAGTTTATATACCACAAGTAATGGACTATAATGTTCGCTCTGCTGAAAAGTTTGGTGAATTAAAAGTAATGTTACCGGACAGAAAACAAATGGTTTTAGCATCTGGGCCGCTTACTTTTAAATTACAACAGGAAATGAAAAATTTTTCTGATAAAGACTACTTGCTTTTAATCGGTGATCCTGCTATAATAGCAGTTTGTGGCGCAATTGCTGCAGATGTAAACAACGGTAGATTTAAAGTACTTAAATGGGACCGCAACGATAAAAAATATTACGATTTAGAAATAGATTTGAATCCTAAAATTGAAGTCAGAAGTTCTGATCGTGTAGATGAGGAGGGACGTAAGGTTCTTCATATTGAGGAAATAAACTTTTTAAAGGATAAATAGAATGAATGAGTTAGTAAAGCAAATGCAAGAAGATGCTGCCAGCATACCTGCTAATAATTTAGAAAAGATTGGTGCGGTAGCAAATGATATTGCTGATACGCAAGAAGAAATATCAAAAATAAAAGAAGATTTAAAAAAGAAAGAAGACTATCATAAAAAATTATCACAAGAAATTTTACCAAGTCTTTTTTCAGAAGTAGGATTATCAGAATTAAAATTAGCTGATGGCAGAAAAATAAAAGTTTCCGAGTATTTTACGGCTACTCCCTTAGTGGAGAACAGACCTAAAGTATTCAAATGGTTAAGAGACAACGGATTTGGGGATTTAGTAAAGAACCAAGTCACTTGTAGCTTTGGAAGGAATGAAGATGAGAAAGCTAGTGGGCTTATGTCAGACCTTAGTGATAAGGGACTAGAGCCTGCGCAACGTGAATGGGTCGAACCTTCCACCCTTCGCGCTTTCGTCCGTGAACAATATGAAGCAGGTGTAGAAATTCCTATGAATCTTCTTGGTGCTTTTGTTGGTCACAAAACAACAATTAAATCTGAATAGAGGAATTACTAATGAATAAATCAGTAAAAACTAAAGAAAATGGCCTCGATCTTGCAGTAATTGCAGAAGACGCCAAAAAAATGAGTGGATTTGGTTCGCTTAATCTGGCAAGGGATACTGCTATTCCTTACATTAGCATTTTGCAGACATCAAGTCCTCAAGTCAATCCTTCCAAGGCGGAATACATAGAATCTGCTAAGGCAGGACAACTGTTTAACACAGTTACACAGGAAACTTTTGACACCGTTGAAGTCGTTCCTGTTTTCTACCACTTAAAATATGTTGAGTGGAAACCTAGAGAACAAGGTGGCGGATTCATTGCATCACATGATGCCGATAGTGGAATCATAGGACAGACTACGCGTGATCCCATGACCAATAAGCAAATATTGCCAAATGGCAATCATATTGTTCAAACAGCATACCATTATGTAATAATGTTAACGAATGCTGGATACCAAAATGCTGTGATTAGCATGGCTTCAAGTCAGCTTAAAAAAAGCAGACGTTGGAACAGCTTAATGCTATCACAAAAAATAAAGGGTCCATCTGGGATGTTTACTCCTCCTACATATGCGTTTACTTACAAACTATCAACTGTAAGTGAATCCAATGACAGGGGAAGTTGGTTTGGATTTGCAATTGAAAAAGGTGAACAAGTTTCTGATCCTACTATATATGGTGAGAGCAAAGCGTTTGCTCAATCTGCTTCTAGTGGTTCAATCGAAGCTAAGCCAGAAACACCTAAATTAATATCCGACAAAAAACCCGAAACCAAAGAAAATAACGAAGATATACCATTTTAGGTAGTTTTCGGAACTTGGAGGTTTCGTGGAAGTTGAAAAATTTAAATCTATATTCGAGGGTTTAGATATAGCTTATGGTCAGCACCAGCCTAATGGGTCACGTGCTGACGGTAAGCAGCAAGGTAAATCATATATTGTTAGACAGGAGGTAACACATGAGCTCTGGCAAAAACATCTGGAGGGGGAGGGTCCGTCTCTTGGTATTATTCCTATTAGGGCTGATAATACTACTAAGTGGGGATGCATTGATATTGATAGCTATCCTCTGGATCATCGTGCTTTATTCACGAGGATCAGAAAATTAAAAATACCCCTAGTATACTGTAAGTCAAAAAGTGGTGGTGCACATTTATTCCTATTTTGCACAAAAACCATGTCATCAAAATTAGTAAGAAATAAATTAACGGAAATAAAATCTCTCATTGGTCATTCAACAGCAGAGGTATTTCCCAAGCAATCAAGCATATCACTGGAAAAAGGCGATCTTGGTAATTTTTTAAATCTACCATATTACAATGGAAATAAATCAGTTAGATATGCGCTGAAAGAAAACGGAACATCAGCGACACTAGAAGAATTTTTTGAAATATATGATAAGAACGTAGTAGAAGATCTAGATTCTATAGCATCACCAGAAATTGAAGTTATCAAGGATGGACCACCATGTCTACAAGCTTTATGCAGTCAAGGTTTTCCCACAGGGACACGTAATAACGGTCTATTCAACATTGGAATTTATTTAAAGAAATTTGATCCTGATAACTGGGAGAAGTTACTGGAAAAATATAATCAAAAATATATGAACCCACCACTTGATTCTAAAGAAGTGGTAGTATTAGTTAAAAGTTTACAAAAAGGATATCAATATAAGTGTAAAGACCAACCTATAGTTTCTTTCTGCAACGTCAATGTTTGCAAGACAAGAAAGCACGGAGTTGGAGCGGAGAATGTATCACAGCAGTTGGGGGCATTATCCAAACTGGAAACAGTTCCACCCATATGGTTCCTGGAAATACCCACTGATGACAATGAAGATGATCTTAAAATACAGTTATCAACGGAAGAATTACAAATACAAACAAAGTTTCAAAAGAGGGTAATGGAGGTACTGACCATGATGCCCCCTTTGATGAAGTCGTCTGATTGGCAGCAACTGGTTAACAGTAAGATGCAAAGTGCATTACGTATTCCAGTGTCAAGTGACGGGTCTGTGTCCGGACAGTTTTTAGCTCACCTCCAGGAGTTCTGCACTGGAAGGGCACAGGCGGCAACAAGGGATGAAATACTGTTACGCAAACCGTGGACGGAGGCCCTTCCGGAAAAGAATGAAAAGACGGGAAAGGAAGAAGTCATCACGCGCACCTATTTTAGGCTCGTTGACCTTCATGCCTATCTCATTAGAAATAAATTCACGCACTACAGCAACACTGGTCAGATCGTGGCGGAACTGCGTGGCATAAACGGAATACATAAATTTTGGAAACTGAAAAACAAAGGGGTAAACACATGGGGTGTACCAGTATTTGATGACCAGGATTCAGATCATGAAGTTAGGAAGCAAGATGCAACACCGTTCTAAAGGTTTAAAAAGGAATTTAAAATATAAAGATAAACGGGAAGATGGATACATATTTATACGATTTAGAAAAGAAATAAACAGAGACGGATTTCATAGGGAAGAATGGCAACATCCTTATCATAGATCAAATGCTTATAGAGCAAAGTATGATTTAAAATATAAAGAATCAGAAAAAGGGTTTATTGAGATTTTATGGCAATCAATAAAAAACTCAAGCAAAAAAAGAGGAACTATCAATTTTATTAAAAACAGAGACCATCTTTTAGAATTATGGAACAACCATAAAAAAGAATATGGTCCTTGTTGTAGATATACTGGAGTTGAACTTACTACTAAACGATCAATGGGAGAAGGACGGAAACCAACCACACCTACTAATATATCCATTGACCGTGTAGATCCAAGACTTTCCTATGAAGAAGGTAATATTGTCTTTTGTACATGGGAATTTAATAACAAAAAAAATAGTGTCACCCCTGAGGATTGTAAACGAATACTGCAAGTATATGAGGAGATGAATGCCAGAAGTTAACATCATACTAGGTCCTCCTGGCACAGGGAAGACGGAGAATTTACTTCGGATCGTGGACCGGGAACTAAAAAAAGGCACTGCTCCTAACAGAATTGCTTTTGTCAGCTTTACTAATAAGGCAACCGATGAGGCACGAGAAAGGGCTACGGATAAATTTAATCTTACCGACAATGATTTTCCTTACTTCAGTACGCTCCATGCTTTTGGCAAAAGACAGCTTGGCATGAGCAAATCAGAAGTAATGGACAGCAAGGATTATAGGGAGTTTGCTGATAATTATGGTGTTGAATTAAAGATGGTTAACATTGACTGGGATGGAAATGGAATTATTACCACAGACAATAAGTATTTAAAGGATATAACTAAATCAAGAATGCAAGGATTGGAGTTGGATGATTATTACAACAAGGCTAATTTAGATTATCCGTGGCATAAATTTTTATGGGCACAACAATCTTTAGAGGAATATAAGCAGCAAACTGGAAAATGTGATTTCACTGACATGCTGTCACAGTATGTGGAATTTGGTCCTACTCCTCCATTAGATGTAGTTATTGTTGATGAAGCACAGGATCTTACTAAATTACAATGGGATATGTGCACTAAAATGTGGAAGGATGCCAAAAGAGTTTACGTAAGCGGCGATGATGATCAGGCTATTTTTAGATGGGCCGGAGCTGATGTAGAACATCTTATAAAGTTGAAAGGAAAACAAAGTGTTTTAAAACAATCACATAGGTGTCCAGTAGAAGTCCACAAGATAGCGCACGAGATAGTGACAAGAATTAGGGATAGAAGAGAAAAGGAATGGAATCCACGTGATGAAAAAGGATATGTTAATTTTCACACTTATCCTGGTAGTGTGGACGTAAGTGAGGGAAAATGGCTTATACTTGCGGCATGTAAATACATGTTAAATGATTTTGAAGAAGAGTTACGATATAGGGGACTGCCCTACACCAAATATGGCAAGCATCCAGTTGATGAAGATCTGCTCAGAGGGATAGATGCATGGAATAGGTTAAACGATCTTGACGAAGCTATATCTTATAACGAGGTTAAAGCAATCTACTCAAACTTAAAAAGTGGAACTGGTGTTGCAAGGGGTTATAAGAATCTTCAGACAGTGGAGGAAGGAAAATCATATAATGTAGAGGAATTAGTGATGCATCATGGATTGCTCAACACAGGTGTTCCATGGGATGTAGCATTCAATACAATAGGGGATCAAGATAAATCATACATAATGTCAATGGAGAAACATGGTGGTTTAAATGCTGATGCAAAAATAAATTTGAGCACTATACACATGGCTAAGGGAGGAGAGTGTGATAATGTGGCTCTTATGACAGGTCTATCACGAGCTAATAGAGACGAGATGGAAATTAATTCCGACGATACAAACAGAACTTTTTATGTAGGCGTTACGCGTGCAAAAAAATCACTGCATGTGGTTAAATCAGGATATGGAGATTTCATAATATGAAAAAAGAAGAGATATTACAAAGAGCTTCTGAATTAGTCAGTAGCAAAAGAGAAGAAACACATGGGAATGCTTTTAAAAATCATGCACAAATAGCTGATTTATGGAGTGTATTTTTAGATGACAAACTCAAGCCAATGAAGGAGATAACACCTGGTGATGTGGCAGTCATGATGTGCTTATTAAAGATTTCACGCTCCACCATGGGAAATTTTAACATAGATGATTTTGTTGATGGTGCGGCATACATGGCAATAGCAGGGGAGATGAACGATGGATCTATTTAATCAGGACGAAATAAAATCAGAGTGGGTGCATCCAACTGAATTTCCTTCAATGAAAGGAAAGAAGGTAGTCGCTGTTGACTTAGAGACATGTGACACTGATCTTATTAAAATGGGTCCAGGGTGGCCTAAAAAAATAGGAAAGGTCATAGGTATTGCCATATCCAGCGGTGATTTCACCGCATATTATCCTATTGATCATGACGGAGGTGGAAATATGGATAAGAGACCTGTCTTAAAATATGTAAAAAGCATATGTGAGGATGAATCCATACAGAAAGTATTTCACAATGCGCAATATGATATTGGGTGGCTCAGCGTTTTGGGAATTGAAGTTAAAGGATACATACATGATACCATGATTGCTGCTGCTCTTTTAAATGAGAATAGATATGCCTATACCTTAAATAGCATTGTCAAAGATTACTTGGGTGGTTTTAAAGACGAAAGAGTTCTTAAAGCTAAAGCTGAGGAGCTAGGAGTAAATCCAAAATCTGAAATGTATAAAATGCCTGCTGAGTTTGTAGGAGAATATGCGGAAGCTGACGCTAGATTAACGTGGCGACTGCACGAACGACTGATAACAGAGATAGAAAAAGAAGAACTGGACCGTGTATATGATGTAGAATGTCGTCTCATTCGTGTCATTTTTAATATGACCAGGCGTGGAGTGCGAGTGGACATGGAAAAAGCTTTCGGACTTAAAAGAAAACTACTTAATAAAGAAAGACAATACCTAAAAAGAATAAAAGAAATTACAGGACTAAATGTACAGGTATGGGCCGCACGCTCTGTTGCTGAAGCTTTTGACGGTGCCAACATTGAATATCCTCGCACTGAACTAGGTGCTCCAAGTTTTACACAAACATTTCTTGAGACACATTCGCATGAACTTCCTAGAATGATAACTAAAGCAAGAGTTTTAAATAAATTACAGGGAACCTTCATTGACGGTATTTCAAGATATATTCATGAAGGAAGGTTGCACGCACATATAAATCAAATAAGAGGGGATGCGGGAGGATTTGTGGGTGGAACTGTTACTGGCAGATTTTCCATGTATGCTCCTAACTTACAGCAAATGCCTATAAGAAGTGAATTTGGATCAGAGTTAAGAAAAATATTTATACCGGAAGAGGGAGAAGAATGGTTGTCTGCCGACTATTCCCAGCAGGAGCCTAGAATACTGACTCACTTCGCAATCTTAAATAAGAACGAAGGAGCAACAGATGTTAAGTCTGCCTTCGTTAAGGGACTTGATTTTCATAAACAAACTGCTGAAATGGCTGGAATACCAAGAAGATTGGCGAAGACGATTGGCCTTGGAGTTATGTATGGAATGGGTTATAAAAAACTAGCGGTGGATTTGGACATTAGCCCAAAAGAAGCTAAGGAAATGCTTGCTCAATTTAGGGAAAAAGTTCCTTTCATGCAGGGCATGCTTGAGGCGGTTATGCACAGGGCCAATAAGGTGGGATCCATAAGGACTTATCTTGGAAGAAGATGTAAATTTGATTTATGGGAGCCTAACTGGTTCGAAATGGATCCTGTTACAAAACAGCCAGTATTTCATAAGGCTTTACCACACAACGAAGCTGTAGTCAAATGGGGAGGAGCCATAAAGAGAGCCGGCACATATAAAGCCTTAAACAGGTTAATTCAAGGAACTGCTGCGGATCAAACTAAAAAAGCCATGGTTGACATATATGAAAAATTAGGAGTAACCCCTTTAATTCAAGTTCATGATGAGTTGAATTGCAGTGTAAAGTCTGATATAATGGCTGGAGAGATAAAAGATATAATGGAAAATTGCGTGAAACTGGAAGTTCCCACTAAAGTGGATTATAAGACAAAATCTAATTGGGGTGACGCAAAATGAGTAAACCAGGATACAGGGAACAGGGAAAGAAACGTGTGAATAAAGCAAAGCACGGTTTTGCAATAAATCAGGAGCAGATGGAGTATGAGAGAAGAAAACTTTTGGAAGAGATGTCTCACAAGGTTGACAAGAAGAAGCTCAACAATATGGCGGCAGTTGCGGCAACGCACGAGCCAGTCTATAAGGATGAAGAAGGAAAAGAAAGAGAGCCCACAATGCGTGTCCTATCGCTCGGGGCAGGGGTTCAGTCATCCTGTCTGGCACTCATGGCGCAAGAAGGACTGACCAAACACAAGCCAGATTACATGATATTCGCTGATACAGGATGGGAACCCTCATTCGTGTATGAGCATGTGGAATACTTAAAGAAAGCAATAACAATTTGCCCCCTCATTACAGTTGAACGAAGCAACATCCGCGAGGATCTTATTCGAGCAGCCAATCCTATACCAGGAGGTAATGAGGAGTGGAAATCTTTCGCCGGACGTGTACCAAATCCACCGCTATTTGCGGCACGTCCTGGAGGAAAGGTTGGCATGCTGTACAGGCAATGCACCCATGATTACAAGGTCATTCCCATACAAAAGGAAATGCGGAGGATACTTGGCGTAAAGCCACGCCACCGCGTGAAAAAAGGAACAATTGTCGAACAGTGGATTGGGATCTCAACAGATGAAGCAATGCGTATGAAAAAAGCACGATTGCCATGGATTGAATCCCGTTGGCCATTGATCGAAATGAAAATGTCAAGAGCGGACTGCTTACAGTGGTACCGTGACATTAAAAAACATCCTATGCCAGGTAAGTCCTCGTGCATAGGGTGTCCTTATCACCACAATGATCAGTGGAAAAACATGCAGAAGAATTATCCTAAGGACTGGGAGGATGCATGCGAGGTTGATGATAAGATAAGAAATGGATTAAAGAATACAGAGGCACAGTTATTTTTACATAAATCAGCTAAGCCACTAAAAGAAATAAATTTCTTGGAACCAAAGAAGCAACGAAGCTTATTCGGAGAGACTTTTGATGAAGAGTTCTCTGATGAATGCGAAGGTCTTTGTGGGGTTTAAGAAAGGTGTTGATTATGATGCAGAACATGTACGACCGGGCCCAAAAGGTGGCACGGCGCCGGAGTTCAAATGCTTCAACTGTGGTGAGTGGTTTGATGGGAATGAATGGAAGTATACGCTCTCTAAGGCGTGGTATCCTTCTCTTGAATATAAGATTAACTTTTTATGCGGTCCTGATTGCTCTACGGAGATTTCTGAGAAATATAAAGAGAAATATGTTGGGCCGTGAGTAGAGCAGATCTAAAGAGAAAGAATCATAAGGGGAGGCGGAAGGTTGGGTCTAATAAGAGACGCAACAGAAGACGCATTCGTTTAGGATTAAAAATAAGGAGAAAATAATGCATCCAAGTAAAGAAGAAATTGAAAGCAGGAAAAAGGAACTACAAAAGCAGCTCGATGATCTTTCAGCAAAAATAAGCCAGGGGAGAGACGCGATAAGAAACATGGAGGCCACTATAAATGGTTTACAGGGAGCAATTCAGCAGTGTAATTGGACTTTAGGGCTGTTTAAAGAGGAAAAAAACAAATAGTGGAAGTCTGGGATCCAGGAGAAGAAAAGACCGTTTTAAGCCAACTAAAAAAGGCCATAGGAGCCCGGTATCAGGATTTAAGGGGGTGGGGTGGTATGATTCTACCCGGGATTTTAATCGGTTTTTACTTTTTTATCTTCTTTTTGCTTTTATCCGGATGTGCATACTTTAAGAAAGAAAAAAAGGATGAAATAATCATAACCGACCTACCTCCAATAGAATTCATATGCAAAAAAATAGATTGCGGTGATGAAGATATTGATAAGTTAGTGGCAGAGGAACAAAATACAATAGCTTGCATAAAACTGCAACCGGAGTGTAACGTTGATCTGGAAAATTAAAGATTATTTTTATCACCTATGTGAGAA
>Ga0080013_1005889_pt1 | contig 11182 bp, 13 predicted proteins | sample ETNvirenome_6_85_FD_69236 | JGI IMG/M metagenome (GOLD analysis project Ga0080013, IMG submission 69236) | Marine viral communities from the Pacific Ocean - ETNP_6_85 (SPADES assembly) (version 2) | ecosystem: Environmental > Aquatic > Marine > Oceanic | place: Pacific Ocean | collected 2013-06-19
TAGTGTTTCCATCATGTCTTCCATTACTTCAGCGCCTTTGTCAACGTCTCCGTTGCCAGCACCTCTAACAGCATCTGCTGTCATTACAAATTCATTTAAACTTAATCTAGCTGGGACATCATCCTTCTTTTCATACTCACCAATAGGTACAAAGCCACCAGTTTCTCTATAATCTTTTTCCATTCCACCAAGGTCCATGATCCCTCCTTCAGCTCTAGCGACTCTTCCACCATCAGCTACATTTAAATAATAGTTTGGATAAGGGAACATAACATTTCCTGTTGTAAAAGGAGTTACTGTTTGACCCGATCTAATGTTAGCCATTATGTTATCCCAATCAGCGACTTCTCTATTTCTGTCAGCCATTAATCTATCTAAATTTTCTTCACCTGGATTAGCTGCAGTATAAGCTCCACCAGCTAATGAAGAACCTATTATCCATGGCATAGGATTCTCTTTAAATGATGTTGCTAACCTAGACATTATACCCCCTTTATCTGGTGTCTTCCCAGCCCAATTTAAAATATTTTTTGATTTACCTGCTAAACTTGCATCTCCAACTATAGCATTACTTAATTGAGGAGAAATATTACCGGATGTTAATGCACTAGATGCACTAGATGCTTCAGCTGCTGGAGTAAACATATTTTTTAAAGCTCCCCAACTTCCCTTTATATTTGATCCAACTGTCATTGGATTGTATGTACTTGCTTTAAATAAACCTGACATACCTCCACCAGCTCCAATATTAGCTGCTCCTGCTGTTGCCATATACATTAAAGCTGCTTTACCTAAATCACTTTTAGCAAATTTCTTAACGCTCTTAACTAATTTACTTCCTACTTTTTTAATAGGTTTAAATATTTTTTTAACTAAACTTCCTAGACCGTAAGGTACTCTTCCGCCTGCAGCGCCACCCCAATTAAAATCATCAAATTGTTTTTGAGCACTTGGATCGTCCCACGAAGTACGAGCTTTTATTTCAGCTTGTGCTCTTGTTAAACCTAATTCATCCATATACAATTGAATTAAAGCTTCTTCATCAGTAGTTCCACCATTATCAAACCCTGCTCTTCCACCGTGGGCCGCTAACATAGTTTGTGGTGTAGTATCCCATGGTTGATTATCAACAGGTGCATCATATATCATAGGTTTAATAGGTGGTGTCATAACATCTTCTGTTAAAGAAGCTATACCTTCAGGTGTTCTGTCAATTATAGTTTTATCAACCATCATTCCTCTAGGTAATACAGATGGCTGATCCATTTGTGGCATCTCGTATGCTGCTTCTTCAGTATAAGGCATTCCTCCAGTTATCATTTCTATAATAGCTTTTTGAATATTTTCTGGAGTAATAGGTAAACCTCTTTGTCTTAAATAATCCATAATCATTTCTTGTCTACTTGGACCAGTTTCTACAACTTCATCTTCTTCTACTACATCCATAATTCCACCTTCTTGTTTTTTCTTTCTTTTCTTTTCATAATAACTTTTGTAATCAGCTACATCTTCAACATCTGGATTAGCTATTCTCCATTCTCTCATGTCTTCTATTTCTTCAAATACAGGAGGATTACCTCTTGGTCTTGGTTTATGTGTATTAATCCAATCTGATCCGCCACCTTTACGATATCCAATTCTTCCACCGTTAGCAGCCATCTCTGTTGGTACAATTTGTTTTTCAATGTCCATCATTTCATCAGGTTCAATAATCATTTCATCTTCTGATTGGAATTCTACATCATCATTACTTTGAGCAGTAGCCATTTTAACTTTTACAAAGTCTTCAAATTCTCCTTGAAAACCTTTAGCTACCATCTCTTTATATTCTTTGATTAGTTGCATTAAAGCTTGAGCTTCACCTGCACCTAATTGCTTGAGGATATCTTGAAATTCTGGATCTGTTTCAAGATCCATTTCCTCTTCTGTCATTAAATCTACTTGATCGTCTATTGCCATAATTTTGCCTAAATCATTAATCTACTTGGTTTTTGCAAATAAATCAAGCTTTGGCACCTCCACTATTACATCCCTTTTAATATCTTCAGGGTTAATTCCTTTGTTTTTCCACTCATCTTCAGTGGCATATTCCTCTCCCGTAGTCTTATGCTTTATAATAGTCTTTGTTTTAGCATATATCACAGGAATCTCCTTACCGTCTACTGTTATTTTATCATTCATTATGTTACTACCTCTTTCTTAATATTTAGATAGCTAATAGCTATATCAAAAGAACCTGTATTACTTGACTGCACTGTCAAGGTAGTTCCTCCCTCTACAACCATAGGCATTGTTAATAATTCTCTTGTTTCATTAGCTGTTAAAGCAGCTGATTTTATTGCTGTTATAGCGTTATTTAACACTGTAACTGTAGGCGTTGACGCTGAAGTTACTTTAATAGATTTAACTATATATGTTTCTGAAGCCTGTGGATTTTGAACGCTGCCACTGGTACCAAACATAGTAAGAGCGTTACCTGTGGTATCATTATCTACTCCATAAAATTTAAATTCGTTTACTACTGCCATTAATTTACAAAGAAGTTAAATGCTTCTATCTCCTGTTTTATTTCTTCTTGATATGTGGTGTTTAGTTTTTCTATTACACCATCTAAATCTCTTATTAAAGAGTGAGCTACAGCTGCATCGTACTGCTCTGAAGCTCTAGTTATAACTTGTACTATCTTTGCCATTATGTTCTTAAATTATTTCCTGGTAAAGTTGAATACATTTCTTTATAAGGATCGTATGGTGTTGTTGTAAACGGCCGTCCATCCCAAAATTGTAATTCTTTAGGAATACCTTTTTCATATGGTGCTAACTCTGTTTGCATTCCTGGTTGTGTCATTGCTCTTCTTGCTCGCGCTTGAAGATCAGAAGCAGAATAATCTAATGGCATTTGAAATTGATTTGAAATGTTTATTCTTTCTTGTAAATTATCAATTGGAGAATAAGTTTTTGTCATTAATTTTTGTGTTAATGGGTTATCCGTAATTGATAATAAACCTGCATTATCAAGATCATTACCATGGGTTGGATTCGTAGACATTCTGTCTGTAAATAAACCTAACTCATTCCCTTGCGATACAGTGGGTACATACCCTTGAGCTAGTAATTCGTTAAGGTTCTTTTCACCGTAACCTAATCCTTGATTTTTTCTATTAAACATGTAATCTACTCTTTTTTGATTTCTTCTATCTCTGAGTGCCTTATCATATTCCGCTTGTGTTTCGTAACCAGTAAGTTTTTTTCTCCAACCTCTTTGCCACTGATTAATTCCAGGAGCAATGTTTTTTAAAACTCCAATCCCTGGAATAAAATTAGTTAAAAATCCAAATAAGGAACCAAGTCCTCCACCCATACGACCAGTCTTTGGATTAACTTTCCATTTTCCACGACTATGAAACTTCTGATAATCTCTTTTATTACTTAAATCTAAACCAAGTTTTTTTGCATTTGCTCGTTCAGCAAGTTTAAGTTCAGCGGGAGACATACCTGTGGCAGTCGTATGAGCCATCTTTGTATCTGCCCATCCTGCAGCACCTGCACCACTACCATGACTTGTATCCATGGCACCACTAATCTCTGCACCAGCTCTATTTTGAGCTGGATCACTTGATCCCCATCCATTTAAACTCATAATACCAGATGGACCTCTATTCACTCCACCTTTTAATGAGTTATGTAAATCATGTTTAACTAGTAAATCTTTTTCTGCTTCAGTAATGTAAGCTAATTCTGTTGTTGGATGATCAGGACCCGACTGCCACTTTAACGGAGCCGTAACTTCTTTTTGTTCACCAAGATAATTTTTAACACCACCTTGCATACTCATTATTCCACCATTAGCTTTTTGAATTCTACTTCCATAGGTATCGGCCCAGTCTCTTGCGATCTCTGGTTCGTTAGCCCATAGGTATCTTCTTTGTGCTTCTGATTGAAATGGCATTTTTATCTTCTTCCTCCTGCATGTACATCTAACCTAAAAGTACCTAATTTCCAATTAGTATCTACTGCTGTATTTGATATTTTTACTGCAACCGATCGTCCTCGAGCCCTACATGATTGATAGTTTGTGCTTGAAGTAATAGTAAAAGGACCTAAGCTAGAACTAGCTGCTGTTTGGTTAGGAAAATTTCTTAAATCTAATTCAACTATTGTATCGCCCGTTTGAGTTATGAAGTCTGGTAAAAATCTACTAACTCTCATGATAAATTCTCCATCTCCTCTAAAGGTAATTCCTTCTCTTTGATCTTGAGTAATATCAAAATCCCCTGAAAGAATATTAGCGGGGATAGCACTGGTCGTTCCACCTTTAACTTGATTTAAACCTGTTTCATGTTCAAAGTAAGTTGAAATTCCATCTGTGTTTCCTACGGTATCACAGGTATCCGTACCTGCATCATATTGAGTTGCATGAGGTAAACCAAAAACAGCTGAGTCTACCCAGGTTGTTCTAGGATAAAGTGAATTAGCATTAGTATACCAAATAGGTCTTTTTGCAGTTGAATCTAAATAACTATACACCACACATCTGTTTACTACATTGGAACCTTCTGTTGGATAAAACCACATTACCTCTCCAAACAAGTTATTAATTCCGCAATAAATAAATTGATTCGAAGTTGTATTAAGATCGTCATAAACATAATCTTCCACTAAACAGTCCATTGATTCTAGTTTACCAGTGAACCTAAAGAAACCATTATCAGACATCCAGTAAGCAGCACCATCTACTTCAACAGCTGCATTCTTTCCTATCAGTCCACAGTTGGTACCTACTTGTTCATAGGCGAAAGTAAAAGGTTGACCTACAAAACGCATGGTGAATAATGAGGTATCCGTCCATACGTAAAGTGCATTTCTACCTAGTTTACTTCCCATGATCCGTGAGCCGGCAGCCAGTCTTTGTGTGCCAGCGCTATTGGTTGCTGTGGGTGCCCAGGTATTTATATCCTCTTGAGAAGAGAACCTTATAAACATATCGTCTTGAGTTGTGATATCTCCGATTGTTGTTTCTGTTCCAAATAAAACTAAGTGACGATCAGGAGTCGAGACTAACATATCACGTGATGCAGTTGGTGCACCACTAACAATGGTTGCTCTCGTTGCGGTTGCATTACTTAAATCAGAGTCCCATTCAAATACAGCGCTATTAAAAATTAAAGCTAAAAGAGTGCTTCCTAAATTGTCCAAGGACCATAGACCAGGTTCTGCAACTTTATCAGTTGTAGAAGAGGCTTGTCCCCATCCACTATAATCAGTAATATCGGTAACGGTCGCTCCATTAGAATGGGTAGCTTTTGTTGTTCCATTAATTTCTCGAACAACTCCAGTTAATACATTTGAACTAATTCCAGTATAACTAATATCCTCTGTATCTATTCTTATTTCACTAGTTCCACTCGTAGGAAAACCTAATGAACTAGTTAGTGTAATACCAGCCGTTGCATCTGGATCAGTTATAGCTCCATTTAAAGTTGTTGTTTGAGGAGCTGTTACTGTTCCACCAAATTGAGATATACCAAAACCAAAAACACCAACTTGTTCAGCCGGTCCTACTGGATAGTACCACTTAACAGAACAGTCTCCATCAGTAGCTGTGGCACTTGCATTAGAAGCCATTGTAATAGTAACTGAGGTAGTGTCTACTACTTCAGTTATCATAAAAGTTTTATCATCAAAATCAGAATCTGAATAACCTGAACCTGTTGGAGGTGTAACATTTTCAAGATATAAAATATCTCCGGCTGTCATTCCTGTAGTAGAAGATAAAGTAATTGTAAGAACAGCAGACCCTGAAGTAGAAGCTAAGGCATTAGTTAAAGCTCCGAAGTCAGTTTTAATGGGGTGAATGTCATAATAGGCTTCACCTGTGTATGCATATAAAATTCTATTGGTTCCTATAATGGAGTATTTAATACCATTTTTATTAACCATCTGATGAAGAGCTCGAGCAGCTCCACACAAAGAAGTGCTCCCTAATTGAGACCATCCTCCTATTTTTTCAGGAGTACCATATCTAAAACGAACGTTCTCACCCCCCGTCCACTGTGCTTCAGCGCCGGTAGGTGTAACTTGTTTATTAAATCCTGGTAGAAATCCTATTTTTTGTAGCATATAAAAACCTGTTTATTTAGGTAGTATATCAGATCGGTATGGAATTCAACGATTTATTACTTAACTTTTATGGGAGTGTTTTCTTCCGTAGGGGTGTTGGCAAGTTCTGGATTAGATTTGTGTAGATTTATTTGAAGAAGATTCACTATTCTAGCTAAATTGTTTATAAAAGTTTTTAAATGTTTGTCTTCTAAAATAAGTTTTTTATGTTTATTTAAAACTTTAATTTCATCGTCTGTAAATTCAAGATGAACTTCAGTCCCTGAGATATCTCTAAATATCATTTTTTAAGTCCCAAATATTGTCGTCTATCAAATTTCTCATCAGCATATTTACCCTTTTTTTCAACATAATGAAAGAAAACTTGGGCTTGATAATCCCCTTCATATTCCTCTCTCCAATGTTTCACTTTCTCTCCATAGTATAAAAGCCCATCTCCGGGATGAATAATTATTTTTTTACCTTCAACAATTAAAGGCCATTCCTTATCTCTTCCTAAAGTACAACTAACACTTACTTGACACGCCGGACGATCAGTATGTTTTACAAGTTTAGAACATTCATTATAAACTCTTAAATAAGAATAAGTAGGCCAAACAGGCTTTCCTAATTCTTTTTCAACTCTAGGAGTTACTTTTTCTAAAAGTAATTCCATCAGTGGATCAGAATAAAAAGCGGTTTCACCGAGAAGGGTTTGAGCCTCATCAAAACTATTCATATTGCTTTTATGTCTTATAAGCGCATATTTGTGTGCTATTTTTAATTCAGTTTTAGTAAGTAGGTTTTTTATATATTTTATCATACTAAGTTAAGGTTAAAAGATTCATTAGTAGTTTAAAATTTTATAATCCTTGTAATAATAATCTTTAATATATCCAAGTTGTTTATTATTTAAAGTAATTTTATTTATATTAGAATTAAGATAATTTGTTTTATCTGCTACATTAGTTATTTTTATATTAAAGTTGTGAAGTAACCAGTCAGTAAACTCAACGTTAAATTTATCTTCAAACCTCCATACTTTTGTTTTATAATCTATAAAATTATTTTGAGGCACAAACCAATTGCTGTCTTTATTTAAACAAATGTCATTAATAACTTGATCAAAATAACTTTGGTCCTTAAACATTTTATCTAATTGTTCTTCATCTAATATCCAAGTATCTTTAGCCATTGATAAAAATCTATCCACTGGATCTCTTACAATACAAAATTTTTTAAATGCTCTGTGATTTATGAATTGACAATACTCAGGATAAGTTAAGTGAGGAACTTCTTTTCCTTTAAATGTAATATTAAAATTAAATAATTTAACCTCGTGATTATTTAAAAGTAATGAATCCTGTAAAAATCCACCAGCTGTTCTTGGAATATGTATAAAATATACTTTATTGTTGATAATCATCTTAACCATGACACTAAAGCATATCTAGTGCCCTCTTCAACTTCGAGTGCTGTGTGCGGAAATAAAAAATTACTTGGCCAAATAATAGCTTTTCCTGCACCGGGTTCAATTTTTAAACTTTGATTATGAAAACTAAATTCTAGACCCCCTCCTTTGTAATCATTATTTAAAAAAACAATAAGGGATAAAGTTCTAGGTACTTCGGGGCCACTGTCAACATGTCGTCTGTAGTAACCTCCTTTTTCATAACGTAACACATTTATAGTCTCTATTCTTTGTGGTTTACTCCCCACTCCATGCATCTCACAATACGTCTGTGCCAATTTAGTTATCCTATGAAGTAAAAAATTACACCAATGTGTATCCGTCATTGATTTTTCATTTCGAACTATAGAAAGTTCAGTAACATTACGTGTAGTTGCATCAACATACTCTTCACCACCGTTCCCCACAACACGCGAAGGAAAAAATTTTCTTTTTTTATAAGTTCTAATGATGGCCCCTACTTGTTCAGGAGATAGAAAAGAATCCACAGTCAGTATTAAGTCCTTTAGTTTTACTTCCATGATTTTTTACTCCTAAAAAATCTTTTATATATATTTTGAAAGTTTGATGATTGGCTCCATTGGCCTCGTCTCCATTCTTTTACAGTAGCTTCTTTAAAAACAGCTTTCCATGATTCTCTTTTAAAAGGTATAGCTGTAACAATTGGTTCTCCTTTTTCAATTGTAAAAGTACCTTTATGATGAATGATAGAGGGAAAATTAACAGGTAGATTAAAAGTATCACATTCTACTACACCGGCTAAAGGTGTAAATTTTGGAAATGTTTTATTAATAATTGGTAAAAAAAGAACACTATAACCTTTGGGAACTCTTATTATCCAAGGGTTAATTAATTTAAGAAAAGCTTCATTATGATTTTGTTTAACGTAAGGACAACCACCTTCTTTACCTCCCACCTGGTTTATATTATGACTGTGTTTAATATGAGATGTTAGATCAACTGGAATGCCCCTATTTTCAAAAGTGGTATGGACGTCTGGATTCATGGCCATCCACAAACTTTCTCCTTCTTCTTTATAAAAAGGATTAACAACTTGTTGATTAACTACAATTTCCTGTTGATTTTTTAAAACGTATCCTGCGGAGATTGCATCTAAAAAAGGCATGCACATTTTAATTGTTCTTTGGGTGAAAAGTTTTTCTCCGTGATAATTGTCTAACTTTTTATACCACTCTGGTATATTAAATACTGCGGGTTGAGGCCTTATTGATTTATCTGAAAAGATAGGATCAAAAGTTTCAAAGACTATTTTATTTTCAAACATTTATTACTTTCAGTGAAAGTAATATACTTGTTATTATATAAAATGTAAAGATTAAATAAAAGTGTATGCAGGAACAGTATTGCTTGCTCTGTATAATGCATCGACCCATCCAAACGCAGCCGTTTTACCCTCACCATCAAAAGTTAAACCAGCAGTACCATTATCCACTGCAGTTTGTAAGGTTTTAAGATCTGTTAAATCTTGAGATAAACTTGAAGGAACACCTACATTACCATTAATGTGACCCTCTAGGTCAGTGATGAATTGATGTAAACCATTTTTAATATCCGCTAAAGTAACTGTGTCATCTCCTAAAGTTGAATCTGTAATCACTGCTGCGCCATCAACAATCTCTAATTCAACAGTTTCTCTAATAACTTTTTCAAAATCAGCATCACTTATTGATATAGGTGAATCTAAAGTTGGCTCGTGAGCAACCCAAAAATCTTTTTGATCATCATTCCAAGCATTTTTAAAACGCTGTCCAGAATTTACAGTTAAAATATATTTAGCCATGATTAAGTTCCAGCGTTATCGTATACTGCTATATAACCACTACCGCCACTATAACCAGCGACACCAGGATGGGACCAAGACCTACCAGCACCACCATAAACTCCGCCTCCAGTCCATATTATTCCACCATCGCTTGGTATAGAAGATGGTGTTGCATTTCCGATATCATATCCAGCTCCGGGAGCACTTCCTGCATTACCCGAAGGGCCAGGCGAACCTGAACCGGGATAAGCTTTAGTTCCGCCATTTCCTCCATTAGCAGTTCCAATATTTGTTACAGTACTACTTCCTCCTGCACCTCCAGGATTAGGACCAGAGGGGGCTGTGCCAGCACTTCCAGCAGCGCCAACATTATAAGCATATCCACTGCCTCCTGATACTGGGCCACTATAAAAACCGAAACCACCTTTACCACCAGAACCACTACTGGTTCCGGGTCGAGTATTTCCACCAGAGCCACCGCCACCACCAGCAATGTAAGCCATCGCTAAATTTGCTGCCGGGTTAGCTGTGTAAGTTCCTGAAGCAGGACCTCTTGCTGCTACTTTAAGTAGACCAGCACCAGCACCACCAGAACCAGAAGAAGCTGTAACTACTCTTCCTTCTCCATCAACTGTAATAGTTGCTGCGGTGTAATCACCTTTAGCCATTTTAATTATTCTAGGCATAGTTTAATTTTCTCCTTTATTAATCAGCCATTTCTTCATAAGATACATTCCATGCTAAGTCAGAAGCAGTTCCTGCTGTAATAGCAAGTAAATCTGTTTCATCTAACCATAAAGGTCCGGTTGCGTCTAAAAAACTTAAAGTTGAATCTGCTGGAACGGAAATTGTACTTGCGATTTTATAATAAGTACTTCCGTTATCATTGCTAACTTCTAATGTAACATCACATGCGTCAGTTCCATCTACGTTAGCTACTAAAATTGTATTGACTTTGGCAGCGTACTCTGCAGTAACATCTACCATTGTTGTTCTGTTTGTATCGCCTAGATTACCCATAGCATTCTTAGGTGTTATCGTTGATACATTTACTAAATTTGGTGTTGCCATTTTTTATTCCTCTTTTATTATTACTAGAAAATCATTGCCATTGCAATAGCTTTTCCTACTGTTGATACTTCACTTCCATTATACTGTACAGTTCCTGAGCCTTTAGGTACTAAATTAATTCCTATATTAGTGTCTCCTCCAGAAGCCGTAAAACTCGGGTTATTTCCCGCAGCTGCATTAGCGTAAGTAAGCTCATTAACAGCTGATCCTGTTGCCGTCAATAAGAATAATTCATTTCCGCTAGTATCTAAAATGGAAGTACCAATTTTAGGTGCTGTTAAAGTTTTGTTAGTTAAAGTCTGTGTGCCTGTAAGAGTTACATCACCAAAAGATGAAGTAGCATCTACCATATCTGGGTTAGTTCCATCGTTAGCAGTTGCATAAACAATTTTAGTTCCTTTATCAGTAGCAGCCCAAGCAACCGTGCTTCCTGAACCTGAAGCATATTTAAATGTTACTGTATATGAACCTGATGAGCCATTTTTAATTATATAAAAATCTTGAACATCTAAAGGAATTGTTACTACAGTAGCTTCACCAATTGATCCTGTAAATTCTATAACTCTATGTGCAAGAGTTGCACCTGTTGATCCATCAGAAACAGATAAAGTAGTGGGAGTTGATGTTATAGCTTGTGTAGTATAGCCACCAGCTATTTGTTCTAAAATTTCTAAATTCGTATTTGTTTTTGTTCCCCATGTACCGGCATTTTCGCCAGTTGCCATTTTTTCTACGCCGAGAGGGGTATAGGTTGATGCC
>Ga0080013_1005891_pt1 | contig 11176 bp, 16 predicted proteins | sample ETNvirenome_6_85_FD_69236 | JGI IMG/M metagenome (GOLD analysis project Ga0080013, IMG submission 69236) | Marine viral communities from the Pacific Ocean - ETNP_6_85 (SPADES assembly) (version 2) | ecosystem: Environmental > Aquatic > Marine > Oceanic | place: Pacific Ocean | collected 2013-06-19
TTCAAGTGCGGCATCTGGTTCTACATATTTCTGATATTCATTTAGGGTGGTGGCTCCTATAACCTTTAATGTTCCGTGAGCTAACTCTGGCTTGATTATGTTAGCCACATCCATTTGACCTTGACCACCAGCACCTACAATCATATGTATCTCATCAATGAAAATAATTATTTCTCCATCCTTTTCTTTCACAGCTTTAATAAAATTCTTTAGTCGTTCTTCAAATTGTCCTTTAAACATTGCACCAGCAACCATTGCAGATAAATCCAAAGTAATTAACTGTTTGTTCTTTATATTTTCTGGAACATCTCCTTCATAAATTCTTTTAGCCAATCCTTCTACAACAGTTGTTTTACCTGTTCCTGGTTCTCCAATTAATATAGGATTGTTTTTCTTTCGTCGTGAAAGAATCTGAACAATCCTTCTTATTTCTGATTCCCTACCGATTACAGGATCAATCTTGCCTTCTTTAGCAAGGGTAGTAAGATTTATACCATATTCTTCTAATGGATTTATTCCTTGTTCGGGATTCATTTGTTGAGCTTGTTGATTCATTTATGTCCTCAATTCTGTGTTTATTGTTTTCTATTAAGTTTTCTTTATTTAATAGTAGATGGGTCGCTAATAAAGCGACCCTCTACCTTATTTATAACCTACCATCTTTTACCTTTAAGTAATTTTAATAAAATTCTTTTTAGGTTTTTCAGGTTTTGTTTTTGGTATATCAACAATCAAGATACCATTTTCAAACTTAGCAGTCACTCCAGAATGATTTAAATTATCACCCAAACTAAATGAACGTTTAAACGATGAATGTTTTAATTCTCTACGAATGAAATTAATATCGTTAGATTCACCATTATATAAATCTCGCTTTCCACCAGACATTGTAAGAACCCCATCAGTAACTTCTACTGACACCTGTTTCTTATCTAATCCAGGTATTTCTGTTAAAATACGAAGTTTATTTTTATGGTCTGTGACATTAACCTTTGGATATGCATTATCTTCAAAACTAAGTCCAACTTCATCCCTAAATGTTGGAAATTGGTGATACATCATGTCATCAAATAGCTTATCAAAAGGTGTTAAGAATTCATCTCGTTTGTGATTAAACACTTTTGGCAACATATTATTACTCATTTTTATTCCTCCCGTTTTATTAATTAACTGTTTAGTCTAACTAATTGAATTGTCCTCACTTGAGCTACAATTCAAATCTTCATAATATCAAATATAAATATAACCATTTTTAAATATTTATACTATAATATAATATCATTTTAGTATATCTGTAAACCTTTTTTTAATCCATGTGGACCTGCTTCTATTATTCCAGCATTTGTAACTTTAATAAATTCACATTTGGATTGAAGCTCTTGTAGGTTTTTGCTTCCAACATAACTCATTGCACTTTTTAATCCATCAATAATATCATTGATTATTCTTTTAGTCTTTCCTTTGTACAGAGTTATTTTACTATTTCCTTCTATATTCTTTCCGTCTTCATTTCGTTCTAATTTACTTTCTAATGAAGCACTTCCTCTATATTTTTTAAACAACTGTTCATTAGGCCATTCACCTACTTTTTCAATTGCTCCAGGCGTTTCTTTAGTACCCGATAATAACGATCCAACCATAATCGAGTCGGCTCCCAAAGCAAGTCCCTTAACCACATCAGCAGGATAGCGAATCCCACCATCAGCAATAATAGGAATTGCATAGTCATCAGCAACACCAACACAGTCAAGAATAACAGAAACTTGAGGAACTCCGACACCTGTTCTAATGCGCGTTTCACATAAACTCCCATTTCCAATTCCGACTCTGATTCCATCTGCTCCCCATTCACAAAGGTCTTTTGCAGCATCTTTTGTGGCGATGCTTCCCGCAACCACGTCAAAGTTTTTCCTATTATGTTTCCCATTTAATATTTCTAACGCCTCCTTTACTAATTTATGATGTCCATGTGCAATATCTAATAACAAAACATTACAACCATTTTCTATTAATTCTTCAGCTCTTTCAAACCAATCACCAGTTACACCAATTGCAGCACAAATAGGAACAGTTTTATCCATTTTACTCATCATCCAGTCACAATAAAGTAGAGAAATAATTTTGGATTGTTCTTTTATTGTCATGAATCTATGAACCACACCAACACCTCCCAGCCTCATCATCTCACTTGCCATTTTATAATCAGTAATAGTATCCATAGGCGATGATATTAATGGTATTTTCATATAAGTATTTCTACTGAATTGTGTAGATGTATCACAATCTGAACGATGATTTATTTCACTAAATAAAGGCTTGATGTTTATGTCATCGTATGTTAAATTTTCTTTAATTTCCATTATTGACTCTGTGAATAAATTTTCCATTTACCACTATCTATTAATGATCGTGCCTTTTTCCATTTCATCCACTTTGATTCCTTGCCGTCAGTAATCTGAATTTTTTCATTTGGTTGAAAAGTTTGTTCTGATTTGGCTGGCTTTTGTTTTTCTACTTCATAATCATACATTGTTTCACCATTGAGATGTGCTACTTCATGTTGAATTGCAACAACTTCTAATAGACCTAAATGGTCATTATCGTTGCTTGGACAAAATACCTGACCACCCTCATTAAGGTTATCAGCTTTAATAGTAATCTGTTTATGTCGTTTTGTTTTTACTGACTTACCAGGAAATGATAAACAAGATTCTACAAAATAAATTTCTTCATCTTTATCTACAATTTCTGGATTAATAAAATATAATGGTTCTTTTACATTAACTACACATACCCTAGCATTAGTAATTCCAATTTGATTACAAGCTAATCCAATACAGTCATCTAATGGATTCATTATATTAAATAATTTTGTAGCAACTTCTTCATTATACTCATTGGAAGAATTTGAAACACAAGGTTGTTTTAGTTTATCAATATTTGTAACTATTGTCATTTTTTAACCCTTCCACTTATGAAGTCTTTTTGTTTTTGGATTTCTTTTTGAATTTGTTTTTTCTTCTGTTCTCTGCTCTTCTGTTTTCCTCTTTGTTGTTTAACAATGTCTCTCATTTCTGAAAATGTTTTTTCTTTCTTTTGTTTTTTCTTTCTTGGTTTTTTGCTCTTTTCAAATTTTGTTGGTTCAAGTGTTCCCTTTAATTCGGATACCTCTTTTCCTTTATGAAAAACATTCCCTTTATCGTCAACAAACTCTTTCATCCAATGCCAACCCTTTGGCCTATTTTTAGTCTTTTTAATCTTTGCTATTTTAAAAATAGAATCATCAAGTGCAAGACATGCCCCTTGTGTACAACGTGAACATTTTACTTCCTTTATATTAATGTCAACATTTAAAACAAGACAATTGCAAATCTTGCATTCTTTTTCAGTGAGTACTTTGTTTGTTGATTTCATATTTTCCTTTTTTTATAATTATAATATAATACTATTTCAAAATACAATGAAACATTAAATTTCATATTTTCGTAAATCCTTTACATGAACATAAAAGATTCTTCCCATTTCATCTTGTATTCTAACATTCTTTTCTGATTTAACATCTTCTATTTCAACTTTGCTTCCAGAATATAACATTCCATTTTCAGTTTGAATGTTTCTATTTATTATCATTGTTGAACCAATTGTTATTTTATTCATGATTTCTCCTTCCTTTTTTTATATTTTGTTAGAATCTCTCATTTGATTTTAACCAAATCCCTATTATTAATGTTGCAATAAAAGTCCATAATAATGTTTGGAATATTCCTAATGTGAAAAGACTCGCCCACCACAATAAACATCCAAAAAAACTATAAACTATGCTTTTTATTTTTTTCCTCTTTTTTTTCTGTAAATCGCTTAACATCATTTAACCACTCCTCTAATAATTCTGGTTTTTCTAGTGCTTTAAATTTATATTTCTTATGAAAACCAATATGACATTTAATACAAAGAACAATTCCATTCTTAACAGAATATCTTGATTTAGGAAATTTATTCCAGGATTTAATATGATGAGCATGAAAAGCCTGTGTTGACTTTTTGATCTTATGACATCTTCTACATATCCATTGAAATCTTCTCTTTGTTGACCTTCTTCTATTTAAACGAAACACTGCTTTTCGCCATAACTTGTATTTAAGTCTCTGTTTTGTTGTTTTTAATCTATTATTTGTGAAATCCAAAATCGGATACACCTCTCATCTCATTTTCATAATCTTCACTTTTACTCTTTTTCATTCTCATTACTTCCATTCGTCTCAAAGTAGTACCAAAATCTAATTTAAGAATTTCAACAGATACAATCATTTCCTTTAAATGAGCCAATGAAAAGCCCTTTGTCTTAGAAGTCCATTTCTTAATATCAGCTTTACTAAGAGTTTTAGATTTATGTTTCAAATATAACTCTCTATCCTTCTTACTTGGCATTCCAATATAAGCAATCCTATCAAATCTAGAAGGTCTATTGATTAAACGATCAGGTAATAATTCAGGATAATTAGTTGTAGCAATAAATATAATATCAGAATGCTGAGTATTACCATCTAATAATTTCAATACCATTTCTTTATAACCAAGCTCATCACAAATCATATCAATATCTTCAATAACTACCATAAGCTTTCTATTAGGTTCAATCATTCTAAAATTATTAATACCATTATTTAAAGCAGTACTCCATTCAAAAACAATATTACCTTGCTTAATAAACTTCTCCATCATTAAACTAATAGTACAAGTCTTACCACTCCCAGGAGGACCCCAAAGCATGAACCCTCTCTTATGTGGCTCACCTCTTTCACTAAAATGCTTCTTCAATTTCCAAAACTTATTAAACTCATCAATAATATCATTAGCAATAGAATCAGGAAAAATAATTAACTCTGAAATATCAAAGTTCTTCTTCCTAAAATGTATTCCGTAATCATCAAAACCCGCAACATAAAACCCAGGCTCTAATATTCTTTCAGAAGACCCAATAGGTCTATATTTATCACCATCCTTTGAATACTGTTCCAAATGACGGTCCTTATCTTTCTTCGTCTGTTTAATATTTTTAAACTCCTCTTCAAATGAACCAAGAATTTCTTCTTCAACAAAATTTAAATCATAACTATCATTTGTATAATCTGTTGAAGTCTTTTTATATTTATTGGTTTTATTCATTTTTCCCTTTTGCTCTCGCGCTTCCTATTTCTAGTTAATCAAGCACTATCTTTAAACGTATTGAGTGATCCACCATATACGCGGGACCGGCGAGACTCGAACTCGCGACTTCCGGCGTGACAGGCCGGTGCTCTAACCAATTGAACTACGATCCCATATTGAGAAACTCTATTCAAACGTATGGTGTATTATCATTATTTATACGCTATTTTGCCTTTACCATCTATGTGAGTTGGGTGAGTATAAGAAACAAGTTCTGAATCAGCGATCTCATTCATATCTTTTGTTACCCTATCCCAATCATAATAATAATCACGAGATTTCTGTTCTAAATTTGGAAGACCTTTTTCCCAATTATCTTTTTGCATTTCAGTCTCTCTCCTAAAAACAGCTACTCTTGAATCTTTTATTGACTCACCAGTTCTCCCCTGATATATAGATACAGCTTCCATAAAATCGTTATTTTTTAACTTATTATCTACCATAGTCCATAAAGAAGTACTATATAACTTCCATAACTTATTTGCTTCGCGTAGATGATGTCTCAGTAAGTGCTCGTTCTTTCTTGAGTTTATCGATATCTTCCTTCTACCAACCATCTTAGTTATCTCAAGAAACATTAAAACATAATCTAAATGTTCACTGTTATATCGTGCTTGCGAAGATATTAACTCATTTAACTCTTCTAACTTTTTTCGAATCTTTTCCATATTCTAATATACTCCTTTTTTAGTATATCTTTACAATAAATACTTTTTAAATAACCTATCATATTTCAAATAATAAACTTTAATGGTGGTAATCAATTTAAAAGCAAAAGTGCTGGCAGAGAATTTTGGGAGAAAAATATGTAAGGATCGGGCACGAAATAAATTTTTTTTCAAAGTCCCAATCAATTGTTTCAAGTTCCTTTTTTGTGTTTTCATTGTTTCTCCTTTATATGGTATTCCTATTAGTACCTCTTCTAAACAGTCTCTATCCACGTGTTTCAGCTGTTCTTTCATGTATTTAAGCCTCCCCAATGAATTCTTTGTCGATATCGGTGACTATTCTTAGTATTTGATTCTCAGATGGGGGTTCTCCTGTTTGTTTTTCGAATAAATTGGCTTTAACGATCACTAAATTTCGCTGAATTTCGTTTATTACTTCACGGGCAAGCGTTTGTTGTTCTATCATTATTTTTCCCCTGTTACTTTGGTTATATAGACTATGGAGCATAGTACTAATGATATAGTAGAAATTAATAATGCTCCATAGACTATTGTTATTGTTACGATGTTAATGATTCGTTAAGTTCTTGTTCGTTAAACAGCTCTTCACCAGTGGTTGTTCCATCGTCAATAAATTTCTGAACTAATTGTTTAACGAAGGTTCTTTCACTCTCTAATCCACCCGCTTCTGAATAGTTTGGATAAATTAAAACTTCAGCTGCTTCTTCTATTTTAAATCCATCATATAGAAGCCCTGCCATTTCAACTGATGCCCTTGTTGATATACCTGAATTTAATCTAGCTGTTTCAGATTTGCTTTCAACCCTTGTTAAGTGAGCTATTTCAGCAAGTGATTCAAGATTTTTTTGTTCAACAATTGGAAATAGATAGGTTAATAAGTCATATTCTTTTTCCTTATCTAATACATCCATTTCAACAATCATGAATCTGTCCATTAGGGCTTTATCCATTGTTCTGGTTGAAGTATATTCATTACCTATATTAGCTGTTCCAACGAATGTTACTCCTTCAGCCACATTGATTGTTTCTTGATCATTTTTTTCGTCCAACCTTAAGTAACGCTGTCCATAATCAAGGACTGGCATTAAAATATTCCAAGCATCTGGATGAGCTCTTGATACTTCATCTAATAGGATTATAGCATTAGGTGTTTGAATTGCCTTAACAAAAAGTGAGGAGGAAAAATATGTCCCTTCTTCTTTATTAAAATGCGTATTACCAATCAGGGTAGACCTTGGGTCCTGAGTGGCTCCCATATTGAAATAAAAATCTGGTCTTTTTAATGATCTAACTAAAGCTTTTGCAGCCATCGTTTTACCACAACCAGATGGTCCTGTCATAAGAATGTTTTTTCCTCTTACAGCAGAGCGGACCAAATATTTCCACTTCAATTCATTCATTATCAAACCCTTTGGCTTAAGGTCATAAGAACTATGGATGAAATTCATCATCTGTGTATGTTCTGGGCTTTGTGTTATAGATGGAATAGTCTTTCTTGTAATCGATTCTCCAAGACTCCATTTGCTTCCGTCTTCTGATACAACAAAGCAACCCTTATTAAAGGCTTCACGTTTTAAGTCTGTTCCTACAGAATAAACCCGTGTTCCGACCTTGACCGTTAAGCGGCCTTGATTTCCAGTTTTTTCAACTTTTCCTTTTAACATGTTCATGTGTTTTTTTTCCTTTCGTTTCCTTTGTTATCCCTAATTACATTAGTAATTTAAGCATAAATAGTGGTATCTCCAAAGGCTTTTTTTCACTTTTTTAATCTTTTTTTTAATTGTCGTTATTCCTGTCTGATAAGATTTTGGCCACCCTGGTACATGCCTCGCGCCATCTCTTATAATTAAAAATAGTTAATGTTCCATCCTTAATTTCTGACAATTGACTTCTTTTACGTTTTGACTCTTTTACTACGATCTTTGTTATCATTATTGGTTTCCTCTCTTTAAGAACATTTGATTGAGTGTTCGGGCAACTGATGTTGTGCTTTCAACGTTAATGAACTTTGCCCCAGATCCGTACATTTCCACAAAATTATCTTTGTCATGTTGATATATGTTATTTAAATCCGCCTGAGTGATAAAGTATGAAAGAACAGTAATTCCCTTTTGTTCCATTTTTTGAACCTGTTTTTTAGTAAATTTCCTTGCCGGACCTCTATAAAAGTGAAGTTTGCCACTGTTAAATTGCGGCCAACCATCAGAGAAATTTAAAAAATATGTTTTCTTATCTCTATTAGTTGCCTCATATTGGTCCATCATTGCTTCGAAACAAAGTCCCTCTGGTGTTGCAGGACCCCTTGCACTGATGTAAGGAAATAAGTTTCTTATCTTTTGAAATTTATCTTTCCTTGAATCATAAGCAAACAATACTGCTGGTTTAGAAGGACAACTGCTTCCATCACTAGAAGTAGCAGACCTAAAATCTATTGTTATAGCTAATCCCTGAATCATTGATGCTGCCTTTGCAATGGCAACAACTGAGGTTATTGTCTTAGTCCACTTCTTTCCGCACATTGACCCTGAAGCATCAACTGAAATATGTAGTACCACATCAGTAAAGGATTCTGTTTGAATATGATTAAAAACATTAGAATTATTAAAACCTAATTCTGCAATTAATCTCTTATCAATTTTACCTGAGTCTTTTCTGGAATAATTTATTGAACGTTCTTCGTTCCTTGCTTTTAATTTGGTTCCCAGGATAGTACCTAATTGAATTCCTTTTGTTATTGCTTCTGTATTACTTTTAAAAGCGTCTTTGTACCAGAGCTTATTTCTTAAACCAAAGGGCTCCATCAGTTTTGATTTAATGAACTGTTTATTAAAGTTCTTAAAAACAACAGCATTAACTTTACCAGAACTCTTTTTATCGTACCATTCTCTTAAGTCTTCACTTCCAACTTCTTTTAATTCGGCACCAGAAGCATCAACATTGTTTAAATCACTTGTCTGTTTTTTAGTAACCTTCTTCTTTTTAGCAACACCATCTAAGAAATTCTTCTGTTTTTCAATGGCTTTTTTAAGTGATTTTTTTTGATTTTCACTGAGGGGTTTTAAATTCTTATCTGATAAATTATTATCACCTTTGTTATTGTCTTCATCAGGGTCATTGTCTTGCTCTTGTTCTTGTTTTCCTGATGAAGTTTCTAAATGATTAAGAATCTCATCCATAACATTAACAGCAACGTTAAGGACCTCACCTGTATTTTTTAATCTGCCAATGTTTTTAAAATCAATAAGCTTGTATATCTTTTTAAGACCCTTAAGAGCACTCAAATCAGTATGTTTGTTATGAAGGTTAATTATCCTCATCTCATAAGAATCCCAGGTTTCATCCCGATACTCTTTAGATTGTAATGCAGCATCAACAACTTTTGAATAAAAATATTTATTGTACATTGCTTCGTAATAACCTCTATAACCAGGAGCAGTCTTATAAATGAAGTAATCAATCCTTCTGTCTTCGATATAATTTATAAGTGACCTAATTTTGCTAACGAGTAAAATTTCACTATCACCAAGAACTCTTCGTCCCTTTTCAATTAACTCTTTTGAAAGGTTAGTTTGAAATGTACGATATCCGTCAAAATCAGTAAGCTTTATATGGCTTCCTTCGTGAAGTGCCAAGCCAACTGCCGGGTCAAAGTCTTTATCTTTTAATGAAGCACCTATCGTAACAGTCTCACCATCAGTATAAGAGTTATTTCCTCTTTCTTCAAATTCAACAGGAATGTTCTTACCAGTGACAATGTTAACAAAATTACTAATAGCTCTTCTATGTGCAGCTAATTGAAATACATCATCAATCTTATCCCTACCTAATATCTTCAAATCCTCTTCATAAAGGTCGTTAAACCAGAAATTTGAATGTTGTTGAGTTTTTATTTTGTTCATTTTAAACAGCTCCTTTTTTATCCCTAACTACATAAGTAATATAGGCATAAATAGCGATAACTCCAAAGGCTTTTTTTCACTTTTTTAAAAAAAATTTGAACTACTTTTACCCTATGAAATGATTGAATTTATGTGTGAGGTAAATATTCATATATGTCTCTTATGTAAGCTTATAAATTAACCTTAACTAATAATAATTAGTAAAGCTAATGTAAGAGAATTATAATGAATTTGAACTCATATGTAAATTTAAACATATTTCAGAATATCTTAAACATAAAAAATAAAAAAATGGGGCTTAGAATGGTAGAAAGGAATAACACCCACTAAGCCCCGAGGTCACTGAGAAAAGGAGAGGGCCATGAACAACCCAAAACCCAGTGACGAATTCTCTAATTTGTTGTATGTGTTTCTAAATAGTTTCCCTTATTGTCCCTCTTTGAATCTTCATTAAAATTAATATGACAAGCCCACCATCCATTGGGAAGATTCCACTCTGTTATCTTAGGATACTTCTTTCTCAATTCCTTTCTAGGATCTGGAGTATTCTTCCTACATGTATTACAACTTGCATTTGGAATAATCGACTGACTATCGAAAAACTGACTCCTCTTTTGTGTCTTCTTACATCTACAACACTTCATCCTTTCTGTTCCTTTCCTTTAAATAAATCTAATACTTTTTCAGCATATCTGTGAACCATTTTTTTAACAATCCCTTCTTTGGAGGACAATATAAGTATCTCCAATCAGGTGAAAATACATCTTCTATTTCTATCTCCCAAGAAGAATGATCCTTAATTGGTAAAAAATTATCTGTAACTGTATAAAAAGCTTTGCCTTTATCGTTTTCATCAACTTCAACAGAAGATCTAAAACAAATTTCAAAAGAGTATAATGTAGTTCCAGAACTCTTACTGTCTCCCACCTCAAAAACACTATCTATCCAAACAGAATCCTTCTTAGGTTTCTTTAATTTTTTTGGCCAAAAGTCATCATAAAATCTTTCAATTGCATGACCATCATCATAAGCACTGATAGTAATAGACCCTTTAAATATAACTGTGAATTTCTTTCTCATTGTTAACCCTTTTTACGATAGTAATCTACACATATTTTATGGTAACTCCAAAGGCTTTTTTTAATAAAATCAGTGAAAGTTTAAAAATTTAGTATGTCATTGTGTCATATGACAAAATTACAAAAAGTGTGACAAAATTGCATGAGGGCCAGGTACTATCTCAACCATTCCTCTTCCCTCCCCTTTACTCCTTTTAATCATTTCTAGTCAATATCATTACTTTTAAACTCCTTATTACTCCTATCCCTATATACAGCTATCACTATTATATAACCATTATTAAATAACTTATAATTCTTC
>Ga0080013_1005892_pt1 | contig 11174 bp, 4 predicted proteins | sample ETNvirenome_6_85_FD_69236 | JGI IMG/M metagenome (GOLD analysis project Ga0080013, IMG submission 69236) | Marine viral communities from the Pacific Ocean - ETNP_6_85 (SPADES assembly) (version 2) | ecosystem: Environmental > Aquatic > Marine > Oceanic | place: Pacific Ocean | collected 2013-06-19
GATGAATTATTCAAAGTGGGAAACACTATTATAGATTTTGGAAATCAATATGGTCTGGCAGTCGAGAATGGTGCGCAGGGTCTTTATCAATTGGCGTCAGCAGGTCTGAGCGCTAATGAAGCCATGGAAGTCTTGCCACACACACTTAAATTATCAATGGCGGTCCAAGGAGACCACAATACTATCTCCAAACTTACCGCCCAGACACTGTTCGGTTTCGGGATGGAGATGGACCGGGCAGCAGAAGTTACGGACAAGTTCGCTTACGCTATCCAGAAGTCTCTTATTGAGTATCAGGATTTATCAAGCGCTGTTAAGTTCGCTTTGCCCTTCTTTACCTCTACAGGGCAGAGCTTAGACCAGTTGTTAGGATATTGACTAATAGAGCTTTAGAGGCTGGTATAGCTGGTAGGGGTCTTAGACAGGCACTCGCGGAGTTTGCTGAGAGCGCAATGGACGCTGAGGCTGGATTCCGTAAGCTTGGTGTGGAGATTCTTAATTCTGAGGGGGAGATGTTACAGTTGACTGAGATAGCTGCTCAGTTCGCTGCTGCCGTGGGGGAAGATATTAACAATACTGAGCTTTTGACTACTTTGATTGACGAATTGAATGTTCGTGGTGCGACTGCGTTTATCCACTTGGTTCAGGCTTCAGATGAGTTTACGGAAGCTGTTGAAGCCACTGAAAATGCTGGCGGCGAGTTACAACAAATGGTCGATATCCAGAATGAGTCGTTGATGGCTCAGATACAGATATTGAAGACCAATGTATTTGCTATTTTTGCTATGAGAGACGCTTCCTACGAAGGGACTGAATATATGAATGCGTTCCATGAAGCAGTTGTTAATCTGGTTGGGAGTTTGCGTGAGTTGCTTATAGAAGAGGTAGATGGAAAGCTTCAATTAACTGCCTTTGGTTTGGAATTACAGTATGTAGCTGTTGAAGGGGTGCAGATGTTTGGCGAAATAATAAAGGAAAGTATTGAAATAATAAGGGAATTTACTCAGCAGGGGTTCTTCAGTGCCGAAATGTTAAGGTTGATGATTATGCCCTTACAAATCCTTTTGAAGGTTCTCAATTTTATTGGTCCTGATATGCTGAAGGTCATCATTTATATGAAACTACTGAATAGTCTCCTACCTGTGGCAACTTTACGTTGGATGGCGTTTGGTGACGCTGTTACGATGTCGATGAAGGCGACGAAAGGGTGGATGGCGAGGTCGATGCTAATGCTGGGTCCTGCTGCTCTGTTACTAGGTGGTCTGTGGCTGGGTTCGAAAATGTTAGGGGGTGAGACCACCCGTGCTGGTGGAGGTTATGTTAGGCCAATGGCCGCTGGTGGAAGTTTTGGTGGTGGGAGTCCCTACTTAGTTGGTGAGCAGGGTCCTGAACTGTTTGTGCCTAATGGTGGAGGCAAAATTTTAAATAGTATGCAGACCAGAAATAGTAAAGGAAGAACTATGTTTAATAATGCAAGTATTTCTATAGATTCCTTTGGAGGTTTAGCATGATAAAAGTCCCTCGTAATACTTTTTATCTTAAACAGACTGTTGATGAGGGTGTTAATATTAGTCCTGATTTTAAGGATTTGCCTCTTAATACCGAAACTACTTTTGTTTTGTCGGAGGGTAATAATGAGAATGCTTTTGTGTTATCTGGTAGTGTTCCAGATTATCCTGCGTATGGGGCTGGAGAATTGGATGGTGCTTATCTAAGTTTATATTGTAATGATATTACCAGTCTTCAAGCTCGTCAAAACCCTAAAATATTGGGATATAGATTGAAGCCAGATGTTGTAATAAATGAAGGAGGGTATACTTTAGCCCATATATCAGGAAATACTTCCCTTTCTGAAGTGGGTCACTTGTTGAATTGTTACTATGTGGACCCAGTAAATTCTGTTCCATATATGAGCGAAGAATTTGAAGGAAATCCCTCGGGGTTTCAAGAGTCGATAACTCGTGCGGGAGGAGGTACTGTCACGAAGTTCTCCGGTCCTTATATAAGACAGTCGGATTATATGGCTATGTTGCTAGAAGATGGAGCGGTATTTGTTCAGGGTGGTAGTGAATGGAAGCATCATTTAGCATCATACCAGTATGGTAAAGAGGGAAAGTATGTAGTGAGGCAGGATACTAATACTGACATGGGTATGGCAGATATGGGAGTGAATAAGGGTCTTGAAATCCACATCATTGGAGCTCCTTTCCATGATTTCAAAATCGTGTATGGTATGGATTATAACTATGCTGACTGGTATACTCGTTGGAGGGCTGGGGACCTTGACTCATATAGGGGTAAATGGTGGTCCCTTTCTAAATATGGAAAATATATTCGATATATGTATCAGAACGATGCTACCAATAGTTTTGATAATCAAGCTGAAGCTTCCCGAAGCAATACTATTTTTAAGGATATTTATGCTAGTCGTAATTATGGTAATCCTTATCAGAGTAGTCAGACGGACCCTCTCATTTTTTCTAATGTGGACCTGAGTGTCGAAAAGGCTCTTAATGGGGGACAATCTATGCGGATGTATCATAATTGGGGTTATTATGGGGAGAACCCTACTATACAAGACGCTTTGGATGTGTCGGGTAATTTAAATCCTCAGTGTGCTTACGCTTCTTTATATAATATACCTATGGCTCCTTATCCTTTTGATTTGGGGCGCGCTACGGTTAATAGTGAATTAACGAGCGCTAATTTTCAAAACCACATCAACCCTAATTCGGTTTTGGGGGAAATCAGATTACCTATTAACGTTTCTAAATTAGGAGAAATGTTACAAATCAATGCAGTCTCTGGTACTTCTGTCGATACTTTACATAGTTATTTTTATAATGCTGATATAGACCCTTCTGGAGGTGGGTCTACACCTTATACCAAATATGAACAGACATTTTTAAGAAGTGTTGTGGTTACTTTTTCTAATTATAAACCTAAGCTAGAACATACCACAGTAGATAAATTCATAGGTTATGGTCTTGATAGATTCTATACGGGAGAAACCACAGAGAATATAGTGGGAGGATTCGTAATGGCTCGTCCCAGTAGTCAAGTTCAATCTATTCATAGCGCAACTTATCAGGCTGGAGGAATGAGTGTATGGCCTTTACCGGTAGCACAAATAGGGCAAGCTAATACTGCCGCGGGCGCGCCGAATCTTGTAGCTACGGCAGCCCAAAGAGGATTATTAAGTGGGGGACTACATAAGATAAATGGACAGACTGGTGGAGGAGCAACTTATGATTTTAATTTAAATAATTGTGATACACTTTTGTGGGGTGTCACTCGTAATGCCACAACGTCATTAGCCAACGACTCACATATGAGGGTCGTGAATTTACCCATGAATGCGTGGAATACATGTCGTATATTTATAGACCCTGACCAACGTAATAATTTCGGAAGTACAACTAAGCGTCCTTATTCTGCGAGTGGTGCGCTGAATCCGACGATGTCCTCTTATAAAGAAACTGGAGTACCTATGCGCGTTATTTTTGATACTGCTACTGAAACCACTCAAATGGTTACTATGTCTGGTAGTACTGTTATTTCAGTGAGTGGGGCTTTAGTGAATCCTTCGACCACTAATCTTCCTTTTATAGATGTATTTTTTCCTATAGGAACTGGAAAGGACTCCGCAACCTCAGGACCAACCGGAGGTGGTGATTATACTTTTAGAGAAAAACCCGAATGGTATCCTCAATATATGACGATATGGGTGCAGAATTTTCCTTGGGTAAAAGGAGCGCAGGATGGCTCCGCCGAGGAAATAGGACGTACTTTCTTTTATGGGGATGATGATTTATATCCAAGTGGTTCGGTTATGGAGGCTGAGGTTTACGTTGATAGTGTGCAGCTTTTTAATTTTGGACCCGCAGTTAATAATTTAACCAGTGGAGATGCGCTAGGTAGAGTAACGTTTAAGCCTATAGACTACCTTTCTCCTTTACAAGTGCAGATAAGTGGAACATCTACTCAAGAGTATAAAAACGCATGGGTAGGTTCTTATCCGGTGGTGGTTACAGGTAATGTTAGCACAACTTTAGGTTCACCAGATGTAACTATTGTAGGGGATAGTATATTAGACACTACTATGTTTGATAATTGTGGGGAAATTTCTATTGTTGATACGAGTGGCGATGCCACAATACCGGCAGGTACAAAGATTTCAACAGTGAATGGTTTATATTCCTTTACAATGGACGACGATGCTGATGCCACGGTGGCGGTTGAAAAGGTTGTTCTTACTGGTGTAGGGGTCACTCGTCCTCCTATCAATCGTGCTAATCTGACTAATTACAATACAGGTCAGTTTTTAGTATTTGGGTTAGATAATAAAAACTATTTACCATTAGGTACAAGCACTACAAAGGCGGCGGGGTATATAATGTGTAATAATTATGTCACTGCTAATTTTGAGGAAGCAAAGAGTAATCCTCTTCTTCCCCGTAAAACCAATCATTATTCTAGCCTTAGTGATGGAGGGGCTATTATTAGTTTCCCACATGTTGGCGGCTGGACTCCTCCTACTAATAAATTTTTACAGACATATGGGTCGCAATTATATGGAGGAGGAAATTACAATGTAGGGACATTAGCTTCCCCTGATGCAGATACTGCTTCACCGGGGGGTAATATATCTGGGGCGGTATTCCAAGTTCAGGATGCAGCGGTTGAGACTGTGAATAGTATTTCCACTACAACAGGTGCCACCAATACCTTTGCATCTAATGACGGGTGGAGACAAAAGGGATTCATGTATGTAAGTGTATCTGGAGCGGATGGTGATAATGGTGTCGGGTATGATGAGTGGAGCGCGCGTGAAAATATATTAATCAGTGTTAAGATAACCCAGATTGCTCCAGTAGTAAATACTGATAAGTTTGATGAAAATAATATGACCTATAATCAGATTCAAGTAAGTGATGTTAGTAGTTTCAATTTTTTAAATGAGGATGAAACGTATATAATTTATGAGATGGGGGCTGCTGATTATGCCAATACTGGGTCTAAAACTGGACTTAAGATGGATAGCACCAATAGACCTAACTCCTTAACGAGGGTATTATCTTTTACCGAGGAGCTTAAATATGCTGATGATGGTATAACAGAATTAATTACTGAGCCTAAATTACCTAACCTTTGGATATGTCCTGAGAAATATTGGCTTAGTATGATGTTTGATTCTCCTCCTACTACTATTAACCGTAATTATACAGGGTTTTGTACGATTAATGAAACTCCTACTACCGCCAGTGCTCCGGGCTTAGCAGCTCTTTCTGGAAGTACTTTTAATGAATATACCTATTCTTATAACGTAGCGGCATTGGCTACGGGGGGTACAGCTGGTATTTATTATAGAACATGGAATTTAAATCCAACAGATGCAGACCAACAGACCATAGAAAATAATTTAGATTATGGGTTCGGTGTTTACGATGCGGAGTTAAATCCTCTGGGAGGGAATGCGCTACAGGGAGATGTTGAGTACCAGAGATTTAATTACTATAATATAGGTCAGATAGTAGAAGCCGAGAACCTTGAGCCTACAGATTCTTTTCCCCTGTTATTGTATCATGGAGGAGATGGTACTAAAAATCGCCAGATGGAATTTTTTTCAGATGATTATACTACCGACTTAACAAAGGTTCCTTTAATGTACTGGCGATTTAAAGATGAGCCACCTGTTATAAATAATCTCACAGTTATGCCCGCTGTTGATGTTCTCGGAGAAGACACAGATTTGTATAGCCTTAGTAGTGATTCCCTTAATTCTGTCAAATTTACTTGGGATGAAGGAAATGCCGATGATATATGGTATAGAATGTTAATGGTGGATACCAACACCAACATCTTAGATAAATATCACAAGTGTATATTACGTATACCCTTGAATGAAACTATAGAAGATTTATCAGCAGTACCGGCTTTTACAGCCTACAATCCTCTTTCTGGTACCTCTGTAGCATTAGTAGAAGATAGTGTTGTGAGGTCTGTTGTAGAAGGTCAGGGAGGATATGCGGCTTATGTAAGTGGAACGGATAATGACCAGATAACGTTGACTAGTACAGCTGATTGGAGAGGATTACAAGGTCTTGATGAATGGACTTTAGTAGTGCATTGGACTCCTGCCGCAGCCAGCCTAGGCATACGTCAGAATATAATTGGGCAGACGGATGATTACACTGCCTCGGCTGATAATTTTACTTTGTGGAAAGGTACTGATGATAGAATAAATTGTGACATGGATGGAATTAACCTAGATTCTACAACTGCCGTTCCTTGTGACGGGAGAACCCCTGTGTCTATTGTTATAACGTCTCATACTGCGTCTGAGGGCTTTCCTAGGCATATTCTGTATGTCAATGGTGTACGTGAAGACGCGAGTACTGAATACGACATTGAGTTCGCTGGAGACAATGATTTTGTGATAGCTCCTGATTATGGGGCGGCTGCGGAAGGCGCTCAGGGCATGATGGAAGAGGTTCTTATATATAATAAGGCTTGGGATGTAGTTAACAGCTCTAAGGAATATGTATATAATACTTCTAATCTTGCGGAGTTTGATGGGACCTCGAGCTTAGGTGACTCCAATTATACTCAATCAGCTCGTTTATTTGCGATGGATTATCATAATTTTAGAGGTAGTTCTAAAAGACACCTTGGAATGTCTACTCAAGTAGGGTGGAGGACGGTGACTGCGTAATGTCTTTAAGTTGGACAAATTCAGATGGAGATACAATAACTAGTGCGACAGTTAATACTGAAATCACTGGTAATTTTACCTTTTTAGATGATGATGTGAGTGCAGTTTATGTAGACTGGGATGATGGAGTATCCAATAAAAAAGATGAAGCTAATTATCAATGGAAAACATTCACAGAACCTCAAAAAACTAGCACAATCAAACATACATATACCAAAACAGGTAATACATTTAATCCAGTGGTCCAAACTATTTCTGTTGATGGCTTTGCTTCTCGTTATTATGACAATCAAAGTTCAAATGATGATGTTACACCTTTTGCTCAGAATACTAGTCTCACAGGAATGGCCATAAACGATGATACTGCTACTGCTATTATGCGTGTTGAAAATACTACAGTTAAATCTGGTATTGACAATACTGTTTTTGAGCGAGATGGACCACGAGCCCTGTATGCTATTCTTTCTCCTACATTATCAGATACCGAGTTAGGGTATTTATCAACAATAGATATTGAAGTTACAGCTTTAGTAGCTCAATCTAGCGTAGGAGAGTCTGCTGCTTTGATGTCTGCTGAGATGACTGGTAAAGTGGATACAGGATATAGTTTATCTATTGAAACAATGACGGGGAATTTAACAAGTCTTACATCTACCACTAGTGTTTTTCAACTAGATTTTGGAACTGGTACTTCCATATCACGGGTGTTGAGTGTTAAGTATCTCAATCCTAAAATAACGGGCACCTATGAAAGGGACTATACAAGAAATGCAGCATTAAATAATCTTAAAATATTTATAGTAGCTTTCTCTGATGTGGACCAAAATGATGACATAGGGCAAATATATCCTATAACATATGTGACACCCGGTTCTCCCTTTAAAACAGTTGAAGATAATACCCGTTATATAACTATGGATTTTTCTCAAAGTAGAGCTGCGGCTTCTAATGTTACAAACAACTACTATCGATATGATAACGGAAAGGGTTGGTTTAGTGCCCCCTTTCAACAATGGGCATTGAGTTCGGATGAGTTCACGGATAATACAAAACAGAGCAATTCTACAAAGCAAGTTCATTATACTTATAATCCTCGTCCTACTGGTATTGCAGGGGAAACTGATGCTACGATGGGGTCTAGTGTTTATACTATGCCATGGGGTTCAGGTACTCAAGCAACCACTACTGATGCTAATGCTGCGTGGTACTATTCTGGTACTACAGCTACAGCTCAACGTACTAATCAATTTGCAGTAGATGATTATGGTAGGTTCTTTGACCAATATCATTTGGTTAGAGACTCTATGGAGCCATCTAGTGGAGACACTTATGTTAGTTCATTGTCTGGTAATAAGGTTACGCTTGCTCGTATTACTCCCTCTGTTGATGTTCAGGGTACTAATGACGCAGCCACTAAGTTTGATATGACGGGTAGTGCTGGTTGCTTTACTGCTGATTGTACGGCTGCTGCTTTTAATAATAGTGGTGGTGCGGATGGTAGTGGTAGTGGTCTTGTGAGTCTTTCGGGTATGAATAGTGGTGATTTTGAAGGCTGGGACGGTGTAAACCGCGTAGCTACGGAATATCTCTTAGCCTTGTGGGATTCAAAAACTAATAAGATTTTTTTCCAGTGCACTCCTTGGTGGAGTGGAAGTTCTGATAGAGCTGCGGGGGACCTTTCTGATGTAGCAGGGTTAAAAGTAGCCGGCGTCTCTTATTTGCGTGTTCTAGATAAAGGAACTGTAACGCAGACCTGTGAGTGGGTTCCTTTGGAATTTACCGACACCACTTCTTCTACATTAGAATATAGGAATACCACCGGGGACCCAAATACTTACACTCAGATGACTAATTCTTTTACTAAGCCGGGATATATTTCATTTGACATGCCCGCTGATTGGGATTCTATTAAGATGCAAAATTTATATGGTGGTAAAATACTTTCCGGGTCTGGGAAAGATGAAGTTGATGTAATTAATCGAGTGAATAAGGTTTCTGATACTGGTAGTGTATTGGCTGCTAATAATAAAGATTCCTTTACGGTAGAAGTTGCAGCTATTGTAGGACCAAAGGATGGTTATGGGTATACTGTTGAATGTAGACCTCCTACTTTGAATCCTACTGAGCTTAGAACTGCTATGGATTATATTAGTACTGGTAGTGGTTATAATACTGATGTGGGGGCTTTTAAATATATGGCTGAGGTTATAACAGATAGTGGGGCCGGTATAGATTTACAAAATTTATGGGTAGCTTATGCTTATGGTGATGATAAGTATAGACCCGGTTATATAAGAAGCGCAGTAAGTTCTCCTCATGATAGGTTATATTTACAATTTGGAGATGACACAACAGATTATGTTATACCGGAGGTTGATGATTCTCTAGAGATTGTTGTTAAGCGTATTAACTTTTATGAGGTATTTCCCGGTACAAGTAAATTATATAAAAATGGTACCTATTTAAATCCAGTAGACGCAGGTGAAACTGCTTTCCCTAATACATATGGCTTTGTAGATTATACTGATGGGGTAGGATTAGCTTTAAAGGATGCATGGGAAGGAACTTCGAAATATCCTTTACTGATTACGATTAGTGGTTCTATGGGTGTGCTACCCGGTGCTTCGACTGCGAATGTGGCTTACCCTGAAATATGGAATGTCTTAGATGCTACTCAAGGTTTTACTGCTCTTGTTAAACACCAAGATGATTCAGCTTATAATTTAAATTCACTCGCAATTACATCGGATTTATCTGTGGGTAGGTCTAGTAATTTTTATCAGGCGATAACAAGAAAGGGAAAGGTATTCATAACTCAGACTGGTATAGGTATTCAAGAGGTAGGATTTAGTAGTGTTGCATTGGGTGATGAGACCACTGCTACTATTAGTGGTTCTGCTCTAGGTAGTTTATATAATCATTTGTATATGTTGCGTAAGCTTCAGGCTGATGTTGTGCGTGTGTATTGGGACCAGAAGCAGAAGGATGGAACTTGGGTAAGGATGTGGGGATTGGTAAAAGATGTGAATGAAACTTATGGAACAGGTGGTCCTAAAAAGGTAGTGCAGTATACATTTACATTGATAATTGAAGAAATAGCTTTATTGGATAACGGTGGTGTATTGATGACAGATATTTTTCCTTTAGGGGGCATTCTTAATGAGCAAAATTATTCCTAAAATCACGATTGATGGTAGAGAAGTTCCTTATTTAGATGGGAAATACCAATTTAATGGAAGTTTAACTGCGGCCACTTTACAATTTACTTTACCTTTATCTTATGCAGGTTATAAGAAACTATGGAATAAAGAAGTTATGTTTTTCTTAAATGATTATGATTCTGTTCCTATTTTTAGAGGATATATAAAAAGAGTGAAAGAAACTCTGGAAGATGTAGAGGTTTTTTCCCAAGATGTATTGGGATATATGCTTAAGGGGGGTAATCCTGAGAAAGCAAAAATACCTTTGACAGATAATGAAAATCTTGATGGGTTGACTGCCGGGGCTGCAATTAAAAAGGCTCTTGAATTAGCTCTATTAAACACCAAAGTGGGCACTGATATGATTGGTGATACTACCCCCATTATTAGTTCTTCTAGTGTTCCTTTGAGGGGTACATTGGGGGTTTTGGATGTTATAAAAGAATTACTCAGTAGAGCTATAGATAATAGTGGGAGTATACCTCGTCCTAATATTGCACGCGTGGTGGATGATGGTAATACTTCTCAGCTCGTTGTAGAATTAGAAAGTGACCTTGATACAACTCAAATAAAGCATGTCTTTACTGAATATGATAATGTTATTAGTTTTAAAATAGTTAATCGGAAACTTCCGACAATCGTAATAGTGAACGGTAAAGATAAAGTAAAAGGAAAATTTTCGCATGATAGCGCTGTTGAAGCCTTCGACAGGAATTACTTAGAAGTAACCAATGAATCATTAAAATCTCCTGCTGAATGTGTAGATTTCGGTCAAAAGGTATTTAGGGCTCATCTCCAAAATCAGTACGAATATGGAATAGAAACATTTGAAGGCGCTCATCTTAACGAAAACGATGTCGTGAGAGTAGAAGCTACTGACCATAGGTTTTCGGGTAACTATAGAGTACAGGGTAAGAGTATAAGTTTTAGTGCTGATGAATTTAGTATAGGTATTATTATTAATAGGAAGCCACCGACACTGGCTCAGTATATACTTCAACAGGATAATTAAAGACGTGGGTTTCCAATAGCACCGTCAGCGCGTCCCTCTGTGGGCGCAAAGTCACCAGAGTTGGCTCCTCCACCAGAAGTTTCGCTACCGCCGGGATTCATGGTACGGGCTTGTACAGTGCCAGCAGGTTGTAATCCTTCGTTGTAAACGCCGGGTGTGCCTCCCAATTTAACTACTGCATCAATTCTCCCTTCGGGTGTCAATCGTGCATCTAGTCCCATCTTACGTCCGTATCCTGTTATATCTG
>Ga0080013_1005893_pt1 | contig 11172 bp, 19 predicted proteins | sample ETNvirenome_6_85_FD_69236 | JGI IMG/M metagenome (GOLD analysis project Ga0080013, IMG submission 69236) | Marine viral communities from the Pacific Ocean - ETNP_6_85 (SPADES assembly) (version 2) | ecosystem: Environmental > Aquatic > Marine > Oceanic | place: Pacific Ocean | collected 2013-06-19
GAAGGGGAAAGTTCTGCTAATAGAGCATGGCGCGAAGCAGATATTCAATATGGTTTTATCGCTGAGGAAGTAGCAGAAGTTGCAGATGGTAAATTTGCTACTTGGGAAGATAAAGATGGCTCTTTGGTAACTAATGGTTGGAGACAACCAGACATGATTTCTTTAGTTGTCGCTGAATTAAAATCTGTCCGTCAAAGATTAACAGCATTAGAAAGCTAACCAAGATACAATCAAACTATGAACATAACCATAGAAGAAGTAATAGCAGAACTACAAACAACACAAGCCGGAACAGTACAACTAGAAATGGCAAGCCAACGAGCTTTAATTAAAAAACAGCAGCAAAAAATAGAAGAACTTTCACAACAAGAAAGTGAAACCAAAAAAGACTAGGAAACAACATGACATACGATCTACCGACAACCTCGAAGTGGGTGCGGACAGAGGAACTGCATCCAAAATTTAAGTACAGGTTGAATGCTTTCTTTAAGGATAATCGGATTATGGGTCGTGTGAAGATTGTTTCGGGGGTACGCACTCAAGCCGCTCAGCAGGCTTTGTACGATAAATACAAGGCAGGTCGCGGGAATTTGGCAGCTAATCCAAATCGCCGCATGTCTAATGGTATGCGTGGTTCTTACCATATGAGCCAAGAGGCTTTCGGGGGTTACGGGTATGCTGTTGACCTACGCATTACAGGTAAGGGTTTAACCACTCAGGAAGTTAACCGTATCGCCGCCGAGTATGGCTGCGTTAAAACAGTACCTTCGGAGTGGTGGCATGTATGTCCTGGTCGTGTGCAGGGTTCAGAGTTTGTTTGGTTTGATGCTCCTGCTGTTGCTGGTGATGAAACTTTAGATGCTGAGAAACTAGAACCTAAAACTCCTTTACAGGTTTTCGCTGAGGCTGTCGCTGAGGCTCGCCAACATGTGTTGCGTAAAGGTAGCCGTGGTAAACACGTTGAGGTTCTGCAACTTTATTTAGAAAAAGAAGGTTTCAATACTGCTCGCAGTAGCCGTCGTTCTCGCAAGGGTGCAGGCATTGACGGCATCTTTGGTTCAGGCACGAAAAGAGCGGTTATGAAATTTCAAGATTCGGAATCTATCGCTACAGGCAAACAACTTGCCGTTGACGGGGTGGTAGGTCCATCTACTTGGGAAGCCTTAATTAACTAATGGGGGCTGAGTGGGTTGGTTCGTTTGGGGTTATCGCTGCTGCTTTAATCACAGGCGTGTTCGGTGTTGTTCTTCGCATAAGGAAAGAAACTAACGCCGGTCATCTCCAGTCCGCTTATTTGTTAGAGAAGCTTGAGGATAAGGTTAAACAGATTTCTTCTGATCTGGTTGGTTTGACTGTTTGGACGAAGGTTCATGAGGAACGCCATAGGTTGATGGAAGAGCGTGAGAAGAATGGCTCTTGATTATCGCAATGCAGGCATTGATTATCGAGAAGCAGACACTACTTATCAGGGTGTTGTCCCTGATGCTTCTGTTTCAGCGTCGGTTGTTGCAGGTGTTGTTGCGGTTCCGTCGCCAAGTGTCGCTAGTGTTGTCACGGTCACTCCGGCTACTATCGCTGTTGTTGCTGCTGTTCCGTCGTCTACTGTCACGGGTGATGCTGGTGTTTCAGCGTCTACTGTTGCAGGGGTCGGGGCTGTTCCTTCGGTTTCAGCGTCAAGCACTGTTTCTGTTTCGGCATCTACTGTCGCCGGTGTTGCGAGCGTTCCAAGCGTTTCGGTTTCCATTGTTGCTTCTGTTTCAGCGACAACTGTTGCTGGTACGGCAAGTGTTCCTTCGGCTACTGTCGCCGGTAACGCTTCCGTTTCAACATCTGTTGTTGAAGGATCAGTAGGGGTTGATGGTCCAAGTGTTTCTTCCTCAGCGTCCATCACGCCAGCAAGCATCGCATGTTCAGCCACGGTCCCTTCAGCTACTATTTCTAGCAACGCTTACCTTGCTGTTGCCACTGTTACTGGGGTGGCTAGTGTACCGGCAGCTACAGCAAGCATTCCAACTACTGTAACTCTTGATCCTGTGAATGTTTCCGCAGGGTTTGATGATGTTCCGATAGCTCGTCATGTTGATACTGGTGTGGTTGCTGGGTCTTCGAGGTTGGCTGAGGGGGAGAGGTGGTTTAATCCTTTGGAGGCTGAGAATAGGTTGGCGAGGTTTTATAATCCTCGTGACCGTGGGGTGAATGTTTGGATTGTTGATAATAGTACTGTTACTACTCGTCAGCCGGTTAGTGGTGCTAACATTACTAGAGTTATTTATGGTGGTCATACTGGTCAGGATTTGACTGAGGTTGAAGCTGGGTTGCTTTCTGATGCAGGTTATAGGATTGATATTGAAGAGAAGCAGGCAGCGTAATGGCAACTAATTTTCCTGGGAGTTTGGATACTGCTACTCAGCAGCCTTCTCCGTCTTCTACGACGGATTTGGATGCTTCGGGTTATGAGCATGATGTTGTTCATACGAATCATTCTGGTGCGATTATTGCGTTAGAGACTAAGTTGGGGTCTACGGATTCTAACCCGACTGCTAATGCGGTGTTGATGGGGACTGGTTCGGGTACTTCTGAGTGGGATACTTCTCCTACGTTTAAGGGTGCGGTGACGGTTGGGGTTGATGACACTGGGCATGATGTTAAGTTCTTTGGTGCCACTTCTGGTAAGTACATGTTGTGGGATGAAAGTGATGACAGGTTAATTGTTAATGGTAATGTTGGCATTGGCACTACTGCGCCTGCAACTGCTTTGGAAGTAAGTGGTGCTGCGGCTCATATCCGTATTACTGACTCGGATACTTCTGGTACAACAGGAATAGATTTTTATGATAGCGCTGGAAATGCAGATGTTGAGTTAGAAGTCGGTAACTCTACTCAGTATTTTGCAGTTAAAACTGCTGGTTCGGAACGTATACGTATTACTTCTGCTGGCAAAATTGAAATCACTAACACAACTTCTTTAACACCCGATTCTAACTGGGACGGTCATTTGACGATTGACGGTCCATCTTATGCAGGCGGTATTTCTATGGACGGCACCGGCATCTGGTTCGGTTGTAATTCAGGAAGCAGATCAACAATTCTGGCAACCGATGAGACAAACCGTTTGAGCGTAGACGGTGGAAGCGGTCTGTTAAGAGTACCTCGTGCCTATTCAGCAACAACAGGTAATGCCGCAAATCTCTGGGTTGATAGCGACGGAGGCTTTTACAAGTCCACCTCATCGTCTAAATACAAAACCGATATTGAAACAATGGAGGACAAATACGCTGACGCTATTTTGGAGCTTCGCCCAGTTTGGTATAAATCTATCGCCACAGCAGATCGCAAAGATTGGTCGCATTGGGGGTTCATAGCGGAAGAAGTAGCGGCAATAGACCCACGCCTCGTTTACTATGGACCAGAACCAGAAGTGGATTCAGACGGCATTCCTATTGTCAGTAAAGAAGGAATCCAATCATGGAAAAAAGACAGCGACGGAAAAGTTATTGAAGGACCAGAAGGTGTCCAGTATGACCGCCTAGTTCCACATCTGCTTAATTTACTAAAACGGCAAGACGAAAGAATCAAAGCATTGGAGTCAGCATGAACGAAGTATCCATAGAAGAAGTATTCAACGAATTACAAACCACACCAGAGGGCAGGCAACAACTTGAACTCGCCACACTACGAGCGATAATTAAAAACCAGCAAACTCAAATACAGAACATGAACTGCGAATGCGAATGTTGTGAATGTCCTCCCAACCCGACAGGGAAACAAGAGGAAGATGAGCAATCTAACTAAATTACTTGCAGGCATAACAGGACTAATCACAGCGGCAGGCGGTCTGCTTGTAGCTTTACGAGGCGGCGGCGAATCTTTGCCGCAACCAATCACTCAAATCATTATTCAGGATATCGGCGATTATCAAGAGTTCGTAGATAGCACAACCGGGAACGTTGCGGAATACTACGAACACATGAAATAGAAAAGACCCACCCCGAAGGGTGGGTCCAATCTGTCTCTAATTAAGAGGTTGGTAACAATTCGTAAACTTGGGCGCTGTATCTAGAGCCATAGTTGACGGCTTCTGCACACTTAAACGCTTGACGTTTTGTACTGAATGATTTTTCTGTGTATGTCTGGTTTTTTCTGTCCCATACTTGAACTATGTATTTGTTCATTTGATTCTCCTTTTGAATCTCTGTTTGCTTCATGTAATTACTTTAACATAGGTCGGGCAAGGTTGCAACCTTTAATACACATTATCTTATTAAATATCAACTAAACTATTTTCATGATTTCGTACACTACGATTTCTCGCAAGCGACGACGGAGACATGCTGATGTCCCGACCCTTCAGCAATGGCTCACAGAAGTCGGATACGACGCAGGAAAAATAGATGGCGTGTTCAATAAAAAACTTGAGCAAGCTGTTATGAACTTTCAGACTGATGCAGGTTTACAAATAGACGGCATCGTGTCCGGGCAAACTTGGCAAGCTCTAAAGATTGCACTCTCTATGCAACGCAACGTTCTTGAATCTAAGGAAGTAAAAGAGTTCAGAATTATTCCAAAACAAGAATGGGGTGCTAGACAACCGAAACAGACAGCACCACTTTTAAGACATTGCCCGATTATTTACATTCATCACACAGCTAGTCCTAGACCGTCTATTGCAGGTGAGTTCGCTGACGCTAGACGACATCAGGATCGGCACATGGACATTAACGGCTGGAACGATCTTGCTTACAATTTTGTAATCACTCCATCTGGCAGAATTATTGAAGGCAGAGGATTTGGAATCAGACCAGCTGGCAGAGGTCTGGGTGTTCGCAGATCGTATGGAATAGTTTTTCAAGGATACTTCCACGCTTACGTTAATGAGAAACCAACTGAAGCGGCGATTGAATCTTGCGGCTGGTTGATTAGAAAAATGATTGACGAAGAATGGGTGATTCCAGAAGTTGAAATTGTTGCTCATCGTGACGTTCAAGGCGCAAAGACGGTCTGCTGTGGCGATCACTTGTATAATCGTATTGACGACATCAGAAAAGAAGTTTATGCAACCATATTATGAAGATGATTCTGTAACTATTTATCACGGCGACTGTAAAGAGCTATTACCTGATTTAGTGTTTGATGTTGTTGTCACAGACCCGCCCTATGGGATCAACTATGAACAGACAATTAAAACTACAACAGAATGGGAATTAGTAACAGGTGATGAAACTAGCGATTTAGCTAGGTGGCTGATCGCTGAAGTTCACCCTACACCTATGTTGGTGTTTGGAATAAACCATTTTGCTGACTGTCTACCAGTAGCAGGGCGGTGGATTTGTTGGGACAAACGAGTTGTGGAGAGTGCCGACAAGATGCTCGGCTCTCCGTTTGAACTGGCATGGATCAACACGCCAGAGGATAAGTCGGGTTACATGATCCGGCTTCAGCATGGCGGAATCGTGAACGCCGACAAAGCAAATGAAAAGCGTCAGCACCCGACTCAGAAACCAGTGAAGTTGATGCGTCGCTGTCTTGGCTACATGCCCGAAGGCGTAATACTTGATCCGTTTATGGGGTCAGGGTCCACGCTACGAGCCGCTAAAGATTTAGGTCGCAAAGCTATCGGAATAGAAATAGAAGAAAAGTATTGTGAAATTGCAGTAAAAAGACTAGCACAGGAGGTTCTGTTCGTATGAAACTTGACGAATTTGTAGAAAACGAAGATAACCGGCGGCAACGTTGGGTAGATAATTTGCCGCAAGAAGTTCAAGACCAGATATTGAACTCGTCTGTCGGTCCGGCTCAAATCACTAGGTGGCTAATCAACATTGGTTACACAGATGCGACTCAAAGAAAAATTGACCCTCTGATTGAGGAACGGAGAAGAAATCGTGCCTGATCTTGACGATTTTGTTGAGGGCGAAGAACTGTTAAGTCAGGTCGCAAGACTGGAACGCAACGCAGTCAAGAACAAAGTGTCCTTAGCCGCCGCTAAGAACGACATAAAGACTCTCTCTGCTGATTTAGAAGCCGCAGAAGTGAGATTATCCATCTATGAAGCCACAACGGCTCAAACGCCTCCTAAATGGCTCTCATTAAAGAAACCAAAGAAGTCATCTGCGATAGCTGTCGCAATGCTTTCAGACACGCATTGGGACGAAGTAGTCAAACCCGAAGAAGTGGAATGGGTAAACAAGTATGACAGAGATATTGCAGAGAAACGCTTATACCGTTTCGTTGATAGAACTATTGCACTCGCTAGAGATTACGTTTCAGGACCAGTTGAGATAACTGGCTTAACTTTATTTCTTGGCGGCGATATGGTAAGCGGCGACATACATGAGGAGCTGACTGAATCAAACGAAGGAACGATGCTGGAAACAGTTGTGCATTGGACCGGACAACTCGCTTCAGCTATAACAACTCTGACAGATCATTTCGGCAAAGTTCATATCGCAGGCGTTGTCGGTAATCATGGCAGGCGTACAAGAAAGAGCCGGTCAAAGAAAAGAGTACGAGACAATTTTGACTGGCTAATCTACCAATCGGTTTCAACAATGCTGAAAGACGACAAACGAATCACGTGGCAAATACCGGAAGCCGCTGACACGGTTGTGAAAGTTCACGACACTAAGTTTCTTTTGACGCATGGGGATAAGGTTCGCGGCGGTGGAGGAGTCGGCGGCATTTGGCCACCAATAAAACGAATGCAGTTTAGGTTGAAAGCAAACCCACAGACTGCTCACGACATCATGTGTATTGGTCATTGGCATCAACTTGTTCTTGCTCCTTCTGCTGGGCTGGTTGTTAATGGGTCACCGAAAGGTTGGGACGAATACGCCGCTACTTCTGGCTTTGAATTTCATGAACAAGATACCGCTCAATCTTTCATGCTGGTCACTCCTGAATATGGTGTAACAGTGTCGGCTCCTATTTTCTGTGTAGATAGAGCCGCTGAAGGTTGGTAAGACAACTGTTCCCCATCGCTCATTTGAGTGGCGTAGGGTTTAAGAAACTCCGGTTGAAGAAAAAGCATTTGAGCCTTGCATCGCTTCAAATGTTTACCGGAATACAACTACGACATGAAAGAGAAACATTTTATGACTTTGAATCTCAAACAACTACGAGATGTTGCTGAACGGTCCTTCGCAACTTTTATTCAAGCCGCACTTGGCGCTATCGGAACTAACTCACTTATGGACCTCGGAGTAGATCAGTGGAAGATGGTTGTTATGGCTGGAGCGTCATCAGCATTAGCAGTTATTAAAGGCTATATCGCAACCATCATTCCTGTAGGTGACGACACTGCAAGCATGATGTAATGGGCAAATACAAGAAGTCGCGCAAATAAATTGCTACGATAGAAAGAACTGTTACTGGAGAAAATATGTCTTTTCAAAAACGAATAGAACAAGAAGGAAACCAATTCTGTGTCTACTCGTATGAGACAGGTAGAAGTTTCGGTTGCTACAAGAATAGAGAACTAGCAGAAGCACGACTCGCACAGATTGAACGCTTCGGCAAACAACTCGGCGAAATGCCTGACAATCAACTCATTCACCTACACGATGGCTGTCATAAGGCGGCTTCATCAAATGAACTTGTAGCAGTTCACGATCTTATTGAAGATGAACTTGAAAGCCGAAACTTCGCCCCTCCATACACGACAGGAAACTTAGAACAAAAACTGGCGGCAGTTTCTTCTTTTGTTCCAGTGATAAAAGAAGAAGATCGCTTCACGTTAGCTCCAGTCTATGTTCCCGATTTAGCAGATTCAGACGGTGAAACCATCTCAGCCAATGACCTACAAAAATCTTTGTGGGATTGGGTACAAAAAGGTGATCGCACAATTTACCTTCAACATTCAGACAAACCGGCTGGTGAAATGGTTGAACTTCTGACATTCCCTTTTGAAATTGAAACTTCTTTAGAAGTCCCAAATCAGGGAGTCACTAAATACCGCTTTCCTAAAGACACCCCATTCATGGGAGTGATTTGGGATAGCTGGGCGTGGGACATGGTTAAGGCTGGAGAGCTTCGTGGATACTCAATCGGTGGAAAAGCTAAGAGACTAGAAGTTGAATTGCCAGAAGCGGCATGAGTAGATACCGAGTTGAATGTAATCAAATGTATTTCAATCAAGTGACTGAAACATTTGAGAAGGGTTTAATTCTTGGCGCTTCACAGTTTCAATACGGCGACCAGTTTGAAGCTACAGCGAAACAAGTTAAGACAGTTGTAGCTTCGGGAGATGTAGTAAAAATATGATTGACATTCCAACGACTTCTAAATGGGTTCGGCTTGATGAGTTGCACCCTCGTTTCAAAACAAGATTGACTGCGTTCTTTGACCACCCTCAAATCAGAAACAACGTATCTGTGGTGAGTGCCGTTCGTACCGTAGCTCAACAGCAGGCGCTCTACGATAAATTCAAAGCCGGAAAAGGCAACCTCGCCGCGAATCCAAATTATGTTCGCCCTAATACTGGAGGAAGATGGCGTGGTAGCTTCCACATGTGTCAGTCTTTTGATCCAGACAATCCTTCTGACACTAATGTTGCCTACGGTTACGCTGTTGATTTTCGCATCATCAAGAAAAGCGCTATCTCAACTTGGGAGACAACAAATATCGCTAAGACCTTTGGCATCTACCCAACCGTGAAATCTGAATGGTGGCATTTTCAGCCGTATGGCAAACAAGCAAACGGTCAATGGGGTTGGTTCCCAGCACCAGCACTTGACGGAACAACTTACACGCCTCCGGCACCAGAGAAACACCCATTGCAAATAATCGCTGAAGGTGTTGAACGAGCCAGAAAACATGTTCTTCGTAGAGGTTCCAGAGGCGAAGCCGTTAAGTTCTTACAAATGCTTTTAGAAAACCAAAACATTCCAACTGCGAAATCTAAGAAACGAACTCGTCAAGGAATCGGCATAGACGGAATTTTTGGATCAGGCACAGACAGAGCGGTCCGCCAGTTCCAACGCCAAGAATCTTTAACTATTGACGGCGTGGTTGGTCCTGCGACTTGGAATGAACTAATCAACTAATAGCTCACCTGTATAATTGGTGAATGGCTAAAGACGATTGGCGCAAGAAAGCAAACTGTCTAGGTCAGCCGACTGAATGGTGGTTCCCGGAAGTTGGTGAACGCATCAGTCCGCAAGCCGCAGAGATTTGCGGAAGTTGCAAAGTTCAACAGCAATGTCTTGAAGCTTCTCTCTATCCTCTTGAGCATGGCATCTGGGGTGGCAAAGGTGAACGGCAACGCAGACGCTACAGAGAGAACTTGTCTAGAAACAAGAAATGACCCACCGGAGCAAGCAAGCACAGTGGGTCATTTCGGTTCTGCTATCGGACTTCCTAAGAAGGTGCTTTCTGTTCAGTTAGCACTAGCAGAAGAAAAACGGCAGGCAAGCTGGATATGAAGCAAACCACAAAAGGAGTGATGATGTCTGAAATCCAAGAAACAGACACCGCTTGCCTACCGTTAGTTATTTAGTTTTCAAGTACTTTTTTATTATACAGCTAATTTCTTTAGACTAGCGGTCCTATTCCTTTTTTTGCTAAATGGTGCAAGATGTCGGTTGCTAGGTTGAGTGCTTCTGTGTCAGTAAATTCAAGATCAACATTCGTTATAGAAAATCCTCTTTCTACTGCGTAACGTTCTTTAGTTGAACCAGTTATTCGGATAGCTGTTTCAGCTTCTTTTGTTTTACCAATTTTTGTTTGTATATCAAATATTCTTTTCATTTGCTTGCTCTCTTTCTTTTTGTTGTTTGGATTATTTATTGAACGATGTTTTTGATATCGTGTTGAACTTTTCCGATTAACTCGTTTGCATCTGATTGGTTTAAGTGAACTTCTATCCAGTTGCCATCTTCGGCTTGAATGCAAAGGTAGGTTCCTGCTTCTGTTCTGATTGTTTCTATTGTTTGTGGTCTGTTAATTGTTGTTTTCATTGTGTTTCCTTTTGTAGTGGTTTGCTCCATGACTTAAATATAGGCTACCCCAACCTAGATTGCAAACATTTGCTACCAATTTCTTTGAAATTCTTTTGGTCAAATAAAGACAAGAAAATGAACTACGATAATCAACCATGACCAACCAAATAATCGCCGCCGTCGGTGGAACCGTCATAGCTATTGTTACAGGCATCTTCAGTTTCTACACAGCCAGAGTTCGCAATTCGGTCAATGAAAATTATTCACTACTTAAATCTATAGATCACCGGACAGAGAACATTGACCGGAAGTTGGATCAAACATCAGAGCGACTAGCGACTCACGAAGGTTGGCACAGAGGTCACGGCGACGAGATTTAAGCAACCGTCACCACATGCTCTTAAACGTTGCCTATTATTACTACTGTCCTCAATGACGGAAGAATTTTTCATGGCGAAACAACCTACTCAACTTGTTGAATTAGAACTTAACGAAATCAGTGGCGTAGATCACCCTGCGAATCTTCATGAAGGCTGGTTAGTGATGAAGTCAAGTGACGACTCACTAGACAAAGCACTAGCCGCCGCAGACGAGGCATTAACTACTGAAACAACAGGAGAAGAAATGAGTGAATTAACTCACGAACCTACTGCTGAAGTTGAGAAAGAAGCCGTGACTGTTCCAGTCGTAGACGAAGATTTCCGCAAGGAAGTTTCTGACCTACGTAAAGAACTTGCCGATGCAAAAGCAGAAGCAAACATGGTGAAGAACGAACGCGCTTTGGAGAAAGCAGTTGCACGATCAGAAGATTGGGCAATCCTTCCAAATCTCACACCTAGTGAATTTGCACCTGTTCTTCGTTCTCTACAAGAATCAGCACCAGAAGAAGCCGAAATCATTGAGACTATTTTCGATGGGTGCGCCACCGCTCTTAATGAGGCTGGCGTATTAAAAGAACTCGGCACCGAAGCCAGCGACGAAGTTGAAACTGATGCTTGGGGACGTATTGAATCCTTAGCAAAGCAACTCGTTGAAAATGGCGAAGCAAACAATATCGCGGACGGAATTTCTAAAGCGGCGAAAGCCAATCCGGAAATGTACGCCGCTTATGTTCAAGAAATAGGAGCCTAACTTATGGCATACGAATCCATAGGAACAGATATCGGAACCTTTACGGCTTCCGCTGACCTTTCCGCTAAACAATACTACTTCGTCAAAATGTCCGGCGATAATACCG
>Ga0080013_1005894_pt1 | contig 11172 bp, 16 predicted proteins | sample ETNvirenome_6_85_FD_69236 | JGI IMG/M metagenome (GOLD analysis project Ga0080013, IMG submission 69236) | Marine viral communities from the Pacific Ocean - ETNP_6_85 (SPADES assembly) (version 2) | ecosystem: Environmental > Aquatic > Marine > Oceanic | place: Pacific Ocean | collected 2013-06-19
CACTTTGTGTTTTAGTCCCAGGTTTTGGATCGTGAATAAATACTTTTACATCTGTATTTGATGAGTTATAATCTGCCATTTCTATTTCCTTAATTTAAATTTTTAGGATGTTTGGGGCTAAACTTTTTTTGAATAGCCCCACAGAATCCAAATCTGTTAATCCTTATTTATTCGGATTGTTAAGCACTAGCACTTTCTACTACAACAACAGTACCAATAGCAACTGGAACATATCCAGATAGATGCCAATTGACTCCGTCGCAAACAAGAGTCATTCTTAATCCCTCAATTGCTTGAGAAACAGAACCGTCAATTGTTATCTTAGATAGTCCATCAACATCGTCAACCGTACTATTAGCAGCGCCAGCAACAATATATCCATAGATATCTGTTGCATCTGCACCTGTAGTTATACTAAAATCAGCATCGTCATCACAATTTACTGTAAAACAGAAATCATAATTAACGCCAGCGACATCAGCTGAAGCTGTTGGCAATGTTAAAGCAACATTGTTGTCAACCGCAGACATGTCTACCGCGTAAAGAGTTCCAGACTCTGCAGCTGTAAGCGTTCTCGTTACCGCCGCATCATTTGTAATCTTCTCATAAGCTTTTTCGCCAGTTTGATAGCTTGAGCTATTCTTATTTAATGAAGCATTATACATACATTAACCTCCTTACAATTCTACCTGATAAAGAGCATGAGCTTCTGGTAGAGTTACCTCTAAACCAGCTTCAGTAAGGATCATATCCTTTCTCAAGTCTTCGTCAGCGTTTTGTACATTAGTTAAAATTGCAGTGTCACGATTAAGTCCGTTACCAACCAATGGACGATAAGATACTTTACTCATATCAACCATAGCCATCATGTTAGCAGAAATACCACGGAATAGTGGTTCTTTTACTAAATGCATTGTACCGTGAATCGTTTCGATAGTCATAATTTTATGACCAAAAGCACCTGCTCGCTCTTCCATATTCATACGATATGGCATCTGGTTTGCACCAGTAGCAGTCGGTGTAGCTTGCTCACCAGTATTTCTACTGTGACCTAAACTAGTACTCAAGAATGAACTTGAACCAAGTTTATTAAAGAAGCTCACTACAGGTAAACCTGCAAGAACTAGCTTTTCACTTGCACCACCGCGAGCTGGATCGAAGATTACTTCTAAATCTGAAAGCAATCTATCGTATGTTAGCTCTGCAGCTCCTACGCTTCTGAAATAAGGTACGCCAGTAGAATAAGAAAAAGCAGCATTGCCAATTTGCGCTGTGCCATTCTTTAATATATGTCCGACAATACCTTCTGAATACTGAATTGAGCTTACTCGTGCTCTTTGACCAAACAACATTGCTCTCTCAATATCTACTTTATGCTCACGAAGTTTAAGAGCCCAAATGCGCTCCCATTCGTTTGCATAACCGCGATAGCGAGTAGCAATTGCTGTATTTGACATTTCAGCTGCAGTCTTAAAAATTTGAGTATAACCGAAGTCATCCTCAATTTCACTAGACCATGCATCTGGTGAACCTGATCCCTCAGCGAATGACGTGCCAATTACTTGACAATCATCATTGTCTTCAAGAATATCTTCACCAGTGATAGCTCCACCAGAAGTATCGGTATTGGAAATATTGACAATTTTACCATTAAAGGTAGTAGTGTCACTACCGCTATCAATTGGCGCTGAATCAACTCTTACTAGAGTTTGTGAATATCCAGACGCGCCACTTATAGTATTAACCGCAAAAACCATTCCTTTAATAAGGAAATCTACTGCAGCTCCACCCGAAGATGTTCCACCCGTAGCAGCATCAGCGTCAACTGCAAATGTATAGGTACTTCCTGCGCTAACAGTAGAGCCTCCATTTACATCAGCCGCTAATTTAAAATTACGAGTAGTCCAATCAATTTTGGAACGATTTTCTAAAAATCGAAATACAGGATCGTCCGTTGGTACTTTTGCAACTTTTGAAAGATATACAAAAAACGGCGATTCCTCTGGTGCCAATTCGGCAACTCGATCAGAAAAATCGTATAATCTCCGGCGATCAGGAGCGGTTCCTACGCCAGCACTGGTAGCAGCAGCTGTGATATCATAACTGGATTTTACTCCATTTGTAACAGCCATTTGTGTTACCTCCTATTTGATTATAGTTATTAGGGAATTCTCCCTGCTTGCCCTGCTTGCAAAATTCTATCCCATGCAGACTCTTGTTCATTCTTACCACTAGGGGCTTCGCCACCTTGAAGAATACCAGCAGTCTTAGGAATACTTTGAGTTGCCTTTACAGCTTCCATATTCGGAGAAACATTGTCCACGCCTTTATTGTAATATTTACGATACACGTCAATTAACAAATCCATTGGTAATTGATCTCTTGGTGTAGTTGCAAATTCAATAAATTCGTTTACATCCTTCTCGTCTTGCATATTGTAGTTGTTAGACAATTCACTACGTAAATTTTGCAACGCAACTTGACCTTGAAGTTGAGACATATGTTTTCCAACAGCCTCATCTACCAAAGTCCTTTCCTGAGTCATTCTCATTTTGTACGAAGGAGACTCAGGCTTGTAATAGGCCTCCCATGGGTCAAAAGATGATTCATCGACAGTGTCGGGATCATCCTGTTGTCGCATAGTTTCTTGAACTGGTTTTCCTTCAAGCTTATTTCTCATTGCTTCAACTACATCAGGTCTTTCATCAAGAACCTTTCGTAAATCTTGCATCGGAGAAAGATCGTCATATTCAGTTTTAAGACTCTCGTAATCAGATTTCTGTTTATCATACATAGACTGAAACTTACGAGTTTCATTTTCCCAGTCAGTACCATAGTCTATTTGGCTATCGTCACCCTCTTTAGTAATTAAATTAGGTGCTCTTTTATTAGCCTCATCTACTACAATATCTTGCACACTTGGGAGATCTGATGCTAATTCAACATCGGGCATAGAAACATCTAAGCCCTCTCTTGTATTTGCTCCAGGATCTGCCACTGGTGCTTCCACTACACTTTCTTGCACTTGTTCTTCCATATAACCTCCTTTAGATTTCTTCTTATATTCGGACAATACCGTGCGATATCCCGAAGAAGTTTAACCTATGATTACCGTTTTACTTGCGCGTTCCCCTTCTTAGAGGAACTCCCTTTATTCGCCTTTTCTACTTTCAACGCAGCTTCGGCACGAACTTGCGCTTTGTCAATCACACCTTCCAATTTATTAATCTTAGTTCTTTCTTTGAACTTAGCCTCAGAAACAACCTCGTTTAAGTCACTCTTGAATTTCTCAGTAATAACCTGTTTTTTAGCATGTACCGCTTCGCGGTCTGCTGTTTGCAAGTCACCTTTGAGTTCCTTCACTTGCCCTTCAAGTTGTTGGATGTACGACTGCATTTTCGCCATCATACCTTTGCGTGTAAGTACGCCTTCTTTGTCAAAGATCTCGGTTTTCTTCAAGACCTCGACATCATCTACCAAGTTTAACTTATACGCCTCAAGGTACATATTATATTCTGCTACCTTGTTAGACGGTAATGTTGAACCTGATATTATACGAACGTCATGTTGCCCTATAGAAATATCATTTTCTATTGCAGTTAGCTCGTTGGTCTTATCATCATACAACCTATTATTTACTGAAAATTCAGTAAGATCATTATTTGGTTGCACGATTCTAAATGTTTTCTGGAATGTATAATGACCTTTTGCAAGATTATATATACATCTTCCAAGTTGATTTAAACTTGCTTCTATATCCTTAAGCTTAGACCTTCCTCGACTTTCGCCCATTTCGGAAAGCATAGCCGTACCGCGAACGGTATCTGGAGCTTTATCGCGAAATCCTTGCATCAACTCTGGAATACCAAAATTTAAATCTATATAATGTTCTACTCTATCTATTAAATGATAAAATTCAGATGCTAATGGTTGTGGAGCTGGAAAATGTGGCTCACCAAATTCTGGATTATATTCTAAAACAGCATTAGGATTAGCCCAATCTTTTTCCAACTGTGAGACATCATCAACACTTCCTTCTGGAACAAGCAACTTAAGACCAGCTGATGCTTGTGCATGACTTAATGTTAATGAAAATAATTTATTTAAAAGACGTTGTGAGTCTTTTACTTTCATTACATCTGATTTTGGATATGGAGTATTAGTCCAAATATTTGGGATTGGTATAATAGGATATATATCAGTGTTAAGCAGTTGTTCATATAAGAGATATTGACCCATCGTAGCAACAATTCTGATACGTGTTTGCATTATTTCGACAGCCTCAACCAGTCCCGATTCTAATAAATGACCACTATCTTGCGTTATCGATTGATATTCCTCTAGGGAAACAATCTTTTCTTCGCCAGTTTGTTTATTAAACAATCTATAAAAAGGAATTTTAACCTTTTCAAATCTTTCTATTATTCTATATTTTTCATAACCAGCGCTATCTTTATCTTTTACAACATCGGGTGTAAAAGATTGAGAAGAGTTTTTTAATGTAGAAGATGGATAGTCATCTTCATTACTCATTGTATCTATATCATCAATTACTTCTTCTATTTTTGGATACAAAGATATTACTTGATTCCTTGTTAAAATTGTAGAAAGTAAAATAGATGATGCATCAGTAAAATATCTACTTCTAGCTGCTGGATCAACATATACCCTAAATGGATTTACATGAGTAAATTTAACTTCACCTCGACCGAAATCAGCTTCGGGGTCTATATAGGTATAAAAATACCCAAGTCCCGCTATTGAATAGTCGTGAACAGCTTGTTTGAATTCTGTATCGCCATCGGATATATCCCAACAATACTCTAATATAGTCTTCCAAACTTGTGCTATTTTATTATCAGAATCTTCTCTTGCGATTGCAGAGAACCTTGGATTCTTAGATGTTAAGAGTGACTTGAGTTTGTCAACTGCAGCATAAACTCTATCTATAATAAAGTCACCTTGCCCTACCGCACTTAATGTATCAGATTCTTCTTCAGTATAATGATTACCAAGGACAAAATCGATAGCATCTCTGGCTTCAACTTCCCAGTCTACACGTGCGTCGCGCCATCTTCTCCAAAGGTCTAAATTGTTTTGAGCTTCGTCTTGTTCGACGTTATTTCTTTCGCTAGCTATTTTAAGATCTCCTAATTATGCAATTTGCCTTAAATATAATATAAGGCTTAAAGTACCGCTTGTCAAGTGTTTTTATCATTTTTTTTAAATTCTTTGCCCTGTAACCCAACTTCTGAGTATTCTTCTACCTAAAAACTCTTTCTTCTCCTCAATTGTCTCTTCAAAATTTTCTGAATCAAATTTCATACTAACTGGCGATCTTGCGTTTATTACAGAATACCAAAGACCGTCAAGCAAGTCATCATTCTTTCCTTTAGGAAAGTGAAACATTTCATCAACTAAATCACTATGTTGTTTCTTAATAAATAATTTACCTCTATTAACAATAGGACAAAGCAATGATTCAAGCCTATCTTCTTTCTTAATTCCAGTTGGTGGTCTTACTCCTCTTGCTATACCAGGAGCCATCTTTCTATCCTTTCCAGAAAGTTCATTAACCGCATCACGTATAATACCTTGCGCCCCTACGTGCTCTACGTTTGCTCTTCTCATTGGTTGATACTCCTTAGCAAATTGAAATATCTTTCTTGGCATATCGTATAAAGGTATATGTTCATGGAAAATATCTATTACATAGATATTTTTATCACTATCAATGCCAATAACCAAAATAACCTGATAATCATGTTGAGCGGAAGACTCATAAGCAAGGTCAACACCCATATATACATTAACTGGAATTGCATCTTTTTTCGTAATAATGTAAGCTTGATTATTTCTCGCTTTAAATTGTCCATCAAAATAATTTATCTTATCTATTTTAAATTTTGCAGTCTCAAGATCTCGAGCATCATTCATATACTCTTGAGCAAATTTATGTAATTGCCCTACGTACTCATAATCTTTTCTTATTCTAGCTATCTTATCTTTCGGAAAATATGAAGGCCATAACGGAATATCATTCTCTATAACTCTATGAAATACCATTTCCCATGTGTACTCTTCGCTATTTTCTTTAGCCTCTAAATATCCATCATATATTCCTTGTAAAGCAGAATCATAGTGAACAATAGTTCCAATCAACCATATAGCTCCTTGGTTTCCCTTGGATTCTTCTAGCGCAGGATACACTGTAGACATAAGCCATTCTTTAATTTCCTTACGTCTTTCTGGTGTCTTTGTATTTAATTCAGATTCAAAGTCATCAAGTATAATCTTTGTATATCTAAGACCAAGTTCTGATCTACCACGAAGCCTTTGACTTGTACCCTTAGCTATAATCCTATCGCCCTTAGAAGTAGTGATTTCTTTCTCAGTCCATTTAGGCCCAGCCATATCACCAAAGTAGTAATTCAATGCTGGGTTAAACTCTATATGACTTTTAATATATTTAAGATGATCTACCGCCTGCCCTTGTTCTTCTGATACCCAAGCCGCAAATTCATTCTTACCTTGCGGATTAAAACATATCTTATGTAAAAGAGCAGCCTTAGCCATAGTAGACTTAGTATGTCCACGAGGAAGCACCAAACAAAGTCTTCTAATTGTATCATCTAAAAATAAATTACCAACTTCATAGTGAAACGGAGCTGGCTTAGATTTCATAAAATCTTCAGGCAAAAACAGTTGACCAAAAGCTACTAAATCTTTAGATACCATATTGAGTACCCGCTCTTTTTCGCTTAGATCATTTGGAATTATATTAAACTTTTCTATTGTTCCAATCTCCATTTGGTATTTCTTCAAATACATTTACCATTTTAAGAAGCTGTGGGCCAGCAACATATACCCAAACTCTTTCTTTATCACCAGAATCCAATTCTACATCCACCTTTACTCTATCATAAAGACCCGTTGATACACCTTCATATAAATCATATTGGGCTAAGTCTTCGCTTGTAACATTATGAACCTCTACAACCGTTCCTTTGCCTTTATAATCTTGAATCATAGCTGGAAATCTTTGATGCCCAGGATATACTAATGATGTATTCTTTACTTTGCCAGTATTCTTGTTTCCGTTGCGAAGAGTTCCATATACAGCTAATTTCATTTTTTAGTCTTTATCTTCTTCTTTGTCTTAACTCCCTTAGAAGTCTTTTGTTTCTCTAGCCTCATAGAAGATATACTAAAATGTTCCGGAGCATCCGTTTCTCCAATAACCTTTTGTACCATTGAAACAGAAGAATAGTCATTAATAAGATATTTTTTTAGCATATCAGCTAACTCCAGTTTATCTAGTAAATCATGAACCTCTAGAACAATAGTAAATTTTACTTCTTTCATTACGCTTCTCCATAGTTAAATATTAATCCCGGTTTCTTAATCTTAAAGTCTTCATCGTAAGATGAATAACATTCAGAACATTCTACCGAAAAATAATTTTCATTTACGTTATACCATATAGATGCGTATTTCTTCATTGGAAATCCACAAACTATACAATGTTTACTTTTCGACTTCTCTCGAAGCCTCAATGAGTTTTTTCGAATCTCCGCCTTGGATAGCATTTAGTTGATCCTTTGTAAATCCTTGAAATAATGTAAGAGACTCAGTTCTCTTCTCGGTTTCCATCATTCCACTAATTTGCATTAGTGTTTTAATTGCTTGTATTTTATCTTTATCTTGAGAACCTTCATTATCAACAACTTCTTTCATCCTTTCAAGTAAGTAAAGCGGTGTGATCTCAGCCTCATGTAAGACCTTATCTACTTCTTCTCTAATCAAACCTTTAATCCTTTCAGTACTTAATAGTATTTTTCCTTGATAATCTGCGTATTTTTCATTATTGGTTGGATATGCTTTCATAAACGCTTCAGCGATTCCATCGCCTTGCGCTACATATTTAGCAAAAAGGAATTCTCTTCTAGTAGGTTTCTTTCTATGTATCTTTTGTTGATACAAAGAAAGTTCATCAGAACCAAAAGAGTACATATTCTTTCTAAGTTCACCAGACATTTCTATATTGTCTTTACAAAGAAAAGTGCCAATAGCTGTCCTAACATAGTAATTACACACGCCCGTAGACTGACTATTCTTAAGCTCACCCCGCCGTAGAACCTGACAGATTTGACCGTCGTCAGTCGTTACCCAGCTACCTTCAGTGCCGTCCCTCCAATTGCGAGTTAAATTTTCGTTAGGACAGTATTGGCTAAACTCCTCTTCATTGCTATATACCCTGTGTTCAACGTTCTTTATTTTGCGAACCAGCATATATTATAATATAACCCTTAAATACACCTTTGTCAAGTACTAACGTGCTACACTTCTTAATTCTGTATTATCTGTGCTTATTCTTGTTTTACTTCTTATGAAGGGAGAATTACATCCTCCGCACCTATAAACAGGAAATTCATTCGAACTTGTAAAATATGTAGCATCTGATGGTTTTAAGTTCTTACTTCCACAAGAAGGACAAACGTTACCATCCATCAATACACCAAGATTTGGATGATTTTTAATATATGGTCTTAATTTAAGATAAACTTGCTCTAAGCCAACAACATCCCTTTTATTGTAATGAAGCATATTATTCAATGCATCCTTATTTCCATTCATACAGTCGATCCATAATTGAAAATCGGTCTTAAGCTTCTCAGCTAATCCAAATGTCTTTGTAAGGAAATCTTGCTTATTAGAACTAAAAGCAAATTCCCTCCTTGCAATCTTCAATGTGTCTATAGATTTATAAGGAGACGGTGGAGCCATATCATTAAGTATGAATCTTGCATTAAGTTTTCTTATATCAAACCTATCACCGTTGTGAGCAATAACAATATCTGCTTCATCAAGTAGTTTCCATATAGAAGCAACAACTCTTGAGTCATCTCTAGTTAAAGCTTCTTTAGGTGTAACAATATCAGATATGACAGAATCATCATAAAGCCACTTAGCCGCCCAGGATAGGACATGCCACACTCTTTGCTTGTTATCTTCATCCCTAACTAAATTAGTAGGAGGAACATATTGCTTACCAAAATCCCAAACCCATACAGGCATAGGTGTAGTTTCTATGTCAAATAGTAATATCTTAGGAAGAACCGTAAGATCAGCTACATCTGTAGGTCTTGTCCATCCCATAGATTCTATTTTTCGAGTAACTGATTTATATGTACGCATAAAACCAGCATTATCTAACTCATAACATATATCACGTACACTCTTCATTGTCCTGGTATATTGACTCAGGATCTCTATTTCAGCTTTAGTCCACTTCATAATAACCTCTTTCTCTTTCTTCCCCGATTAATAAAGAACCAACTTGCTTTAAGCGCAAATCTTAAGATTAGTGATTCGATGTAAAGAAATAGTGTTTTCATTTTCCCCACACTTTCTCCGCAACAAGTTGTGCAATTACTCCATATACCGATAAATCCTTAAAAGCATCCATATAGGTCTCACCGTTAACAGCATTATTGCCTTTATGCTTTAATACTATATTCTTTAACCTATTTACTTTATCATTCATTCGGATTACAAGAGCCGTTAATGCAAGCATTCTATCTTCATCATTATCAAGATCACCGCCAAGTGTGATATTCTGGCTACCGTAGTCATATTGCTTACAACAGAACAATTCATATTGTTCATCAATAATATTTTTAAACCTATCCATCATAATAGGATAGTTCATTTCAATATTATTTATTACTTCTCTACTTTTTTCCATAAGTACTCTCCAACTCCTAATTGATGAAAACCATTAGCAAGACTCTCTATAAGCCCTTCATCGTGGTCGCAACCAGTATTTACGAGAATCACATGAATTACTTCATGTAAGAAAGTTTCGTTCCTTCTTGATGTAACAAGCTTCTCATCTAGGAATATCTCGCATGTACGAGGATTATTCATTCCAAATAAGTATTTATTATCTTCACCTGCTTTTTCACCATCCATGAACTTAACTGAGTATTTATGTCCACCAATATCTAATTTACGCATTTATTCTCCTTTTTCTTCTTTAATTAAACCCCAAGCTGGAACCGTAGTTGGCATTACTTCTGCTCTTATCGGTCTATCTTTCCGCTTAACGTCATCTATCATTCGCTCCAAGAACTTAATTTGTTTTGGAGGTATCTTCCTTTTATCGCCCATTGTTCTCCATTCCAGGGATTACTATATTATCAAAGTAGTCACAGCCTTCATCTACTATGCAATTCTTTCCTACCTTCTTACCATCCATTGCAAATCGTAGCTCGCCGTCTTTACGATACATCATTGCGCCAAGACATTTCCCCGCGTGCCAATTAGCACAATATTTCCTAGCATCTGTTTTACTACTCTTTTTCATTGATGGAATATAAAAAGCATAAAAATATAAAACAAGTAAAAAAATAAATTAAAATAAAACTTGACAAACTACTGTTTAAGGCTTATATTGTTAGTACGTGGGGAGATAATATAATATATATATAATATATATATATAAGAAAGAAAACTATTACTAACGTAATAGTGAAAGAAAGAAAGGAAGAAATCGTGAACGGTAAAGGCGATAGAAGTAGAGTTAGTAATTTTACTCGATATGCAAAAAATTATACCAAAATTTTTAAGAATTGGGTTGAAACCCGTACTGTAGTACCAGATTACAGAAAAAAAGAAAAGGTTGAAAAAAAAGAAAAATGAAGAAGATATTAATTTTATTGTTCTTACAAGGTTGTATACCTAATAAGAATAGTCTTAACGTACCATTTATAAAAGATCAAAATGGTGAAGAACATTATTTCATAAAAATAATACCAAATAACAATAACTTTTGTAATATACATGGTAAATGGGAATACGTTGAAATTAAACGTAAAACCCAATAATCCATACCTACCTACCAAGAAATCATAAAAATCCCGTAGAACCACCAAATTCAGCGTTTAAACGCTATATTTATATTTGATCTGTAGTATTATATTATAGGCAGCCGATCAGATAGTATTGAACTACAAAAATTGGACTACAATGTGCGTAAGTCTTTCTCGGCATTTGGGCATACCCCATTGTCGAGATTGGAAAATCTGTGTTTCGTTGAAATTTTCGCATTTGGTTTGAAATCTCTTTTTTAAATAAATCTCAAAATAAAAAAGAATTTACTTGACTCAT
>Ga0080013_1005895_pt1 | contig 11171 bp, 36 predicted proteins | sample ETNvirenome_6_85_FD_69236 | JGI IMG/M metagenome (GOLD analysis project Ga0080013, IMG submission 69236) | Marine viral communities from the Pacific Ocean - ETNP_6_85 (SPADES assembly) (version 2) | ecosystem: Environmental > Aquatic > Marine > Oceanic | place: Pacific Ocean | collected 2013-06-19
AAGCTTATGGTCATCGGACAAGCCAGCCATGAACTCAGGGTTATAATAAAGTTCAAACTGTGCTGATTCTTTATTGATGGCAACGCCAGCGGTCGGAATAGCAGTGGTTCTAACTTTGTGAATACGTCTTGAAAGTGCCGCAAAGAAAGGCTCATTCTGCAAAAGACGAAAAGTGTGTTTATCAATGTTAAATTCTTCCATTTTTTTATCTCCTTACATTAATAATATAACCTGTCCTCGACAAATGTCGAGGACAGTTTTTGTCCGCTTTTACTTTGCAGTTAAGATTTCAACAATGAAGTCTTGAACTTTTTTACCGCTGGAAGCTTTGATAGAATGAAGTTTAGCCACGTTATAAGTAGCGTTTTCACTTTGACCCATTGCTTGCCAAAGGCTCATTGCAATCTCAGAAGGTAGAGAGACAAAGTAGTTAGCGACATTTTGAAGCTGATTGTCTTCAAGTTTACCGTCAAAGGTTCCTTTGGCTTTGAACTTTTCAATCAAAGCGTTATGGTCATTAATTTTCCAGTTTTCGGTTAACTCGATTTTGCCCTCATCAATGATGTTTTCGACTGTGACTTGACGTTCGTAATTCTTCATGAAGTCATTGAAGGCTACAGCAGCTTCAAAGCCAACAAAAGCACAAGTCAACTGATACAGAGTTGGACCATGTTCAACTTCTTCAAGACCTGAAAGAGTAACTGAAAGGCGTTCCCAAGAGCGTCGAGAAGGATAAACCTTGTTAGGCTCAAAGTCTTCTTTATGCTCAAGGTGCTGATGGTTCTGATTGATGAAGTCCCAAACCTCAGTTTGAACCTTACTTTTCGCCCATGAGAGCCAATCTTCGATTGAAGGTTCAAGGTCAAAGACAGTGTAGCGGTCAAGTTCAGCCGGGTCCATTTCGCCAACCTGATATTGCGCTCCATGCTCTCCACCGTTGACGGCGGCGAAGATGAGAGTATCAGGGTGAAGCTCTTTACCTGCGATTTTACGAGAATCACAAAGCTCAAAGATTCCTTGACGGACTTCCATTGTTGCACGGTCCACCTCATCCAAGAAAAGGATGACAGGCTTTTTGCAAGCAGTGTGAAGCCATTCGGGAGCAAGCCACTGAGTGACACCTTTGTTGACTTTGGGAAGACCCAAGAGGTCACCTTCTGTCATTTGAGAGGCTCGACGTTCAACAACTGGAAGACCAAGCTGTTCAGCAAGCTGATAAACGACTGTTGACTTGCCAATACCATGGCGACCACGGGTCAGGACAGGATATTTAGCGTTGAGAATGTGGGGAACGATTGAGAGGAATGTTTTAAAATCAATAGACATTTATGACTCCGAGGGTTAAAGTTTGTTTCTTACTTATATAATATAATTAGTTTTGAGAAGTTTGCAAGGACAGAAAATGTCCGTTTTAGGGAAGACACAAAATAAACATGAAAAGAAACAGGCAAGCCATAATCAAGGTTATTCCGAGGTCTTCTAAAGTAAAGTTAAGCATTTTTTTTCTCCTTTTCATACATATAATATAACCAACTGACAGAATATTGCGAGGACAAAAAATGTCCGTTTTGAAATTATTTTAATAATTTCTTTTGAACCTTCTTCAAGTCGGTTTCCATGACATCAATAACGCGAGTACTGCCAAGCATAAGCAGACGATAATAACGCGCTCCGCCCTGCTTCGCCTTGTAAGTCAAAGCTTTGTCAATGGGTCGAGAATCGACTTGAATGATGGTATAAACGCCATCACCGGCATGTCGCCAATATTCTCTATCACCCGAAACAAGATGAAATCGACCGCTTGCAGTTGAACGACAAGAAACAAGCTGACCAACAGACCAAAGAGGCGCGGATTTTGCACTGTCCTTCACCTTTTCAGCGTATGGATTATTCATCATTTTCATGACTGAGGCTTTCGGAGGTAAAATAGCAGCCCGGTCGCCACCCATGAGCCAAGAAATACAATTTCTTGCGGTGTTAGCATAATAACCAGCCTTCAAATAATAATTTGATACCGCTGCGATTTCGACTTGCAAGATTTCATTTGCTTTCAATTCTTCAGCCCATGCTTGATTCGCTTGTTGACGCTTTTTCAAAGTCTCTGGGCTGACCTGTTCCATAAGAGAAGAAGCATATCGGCGTTGACCAACAGTTAAACGCTTGTTTTTCTTGAAGAATCTCAGCATATCAGACAAGACATTTTCGGCTCTTTGTCCGGTGCGTCCGCCGAAAGCTTTGGCGTTGGCGATGCCTTGTTCAAGCTGTTCTTGAAGGGTTGTGATATCATTTGAAAGTTCAGACATTTTTTCTCCTTTTCATACATATAATATAACCACCTCACAAAATTTTACGAGGTCAAAAAATGTCCGATTTCAATTTAATTTAATAATATTATTCAAGCTGCAAATAATCCGCTTCATGGGTTCATCCATGAAAGCAATATAACATTCATCTGGATTCCATTTAGCCAAAGAGACAACGATAGCCAGTCTGCCTGAGTCCTTGCAGTGCTGCTTCAATGTAATCAAATCACCGACTTTCACAAACCACCTCGCATTCATCCTTTACATAATCAAGTGAAAACCAATTGTCAGATAAGCTTCTTGGGCTGACAATCCTGTAGTGGTTTGTATAGCTGCGGGTGTTTGTCTCCACAATGACCCCCATGTCCTCTTTGTATTCCTTATCTCTTATCAAATCGCCAACCTTTGGAATGTATTTACTCATGAATCACCTCGACACGGTGGGTTCTCATTCGCATATCGTGAGTATCAAAATTCTTGTCAGACCACTTGACATAACAGACTTCAAAGTCATCATATATCTTAGTAACTAAGCCAAGAACCCCTCGCCTCTTGTGTTTTACCAAAGAACCGACTCTCATGAATCACCAGACAAGGCTTTGAGCTTGTCTTCTAAATTACTGACAACTTGTCTCTGATTAATATCTTTCAAATAGTCCTTGATACGCTTCCTTTCTTTTTTCTCATCAAACACATGCGGGGGTACGGGGGTATCCTTGGAGGACAGTATGGTATAGCCGCTGCTGCTGCCCCAAGAGGTTCCAATAAATAATTCCTCTTTGACATTGGATGGGAAATCTGGGCGCACGGTGGTGGTCTTTCCAGTAATCGAGCGAACTTTAATAGAACTGTGGGACTGATAATCAGAAAACAAGTATTTCAGTACAGTATAGCTTTGCAAATTGACAACGCTGACGATGCCCATGCGATTCTCTTTTACCCATTCACATTTATTATGGTCATATTCTTCAACCATATATTGAATGAGGGCACCGACATAAAGACCAGAAAGTTCAAAAGCTTTGGCGACCTTTGCATTGTATAGTGCCGATGCTTTGACCAGTCGGTCAACATGACTTTTGAGAGGTGGGCAAGTCCTACGATTGTGTCCAACGTCTCCGCAATAGGTACACTGGCGAGTTGTATTCTTTCTCTTCTTGGTTTGAATAACATCTTTAGCACGCAAATGCTTATAGCTAAGGCCGACTGCTGCTCTTGTATCCCAATCCAAACCCTGACCTTCTTTGATGTCAGGCTCATCAGGGTTAGCAGCATTGTACTTAGCAATCAGGTCTTGATATTCTTTATATTCTTGTGCGATTCGTGGACATCCTGATTTATTGTGTCCTCTTTTATAACATACTCCGCATCTAACTGTTCCAGTCCATGACATTCGTCACCTCTTTCTTTGGGGTTCATATATAATATAACTCGTTCATTGGTTTTGTCACGGACAGTTTTTGTCCGTTTTTATTAGTTCCAGATTTATTTTAAGTTTCGCAACCAAGCGACCATCTGAAAACAAAACTCTAAAGCCTTTGCCTTTGTTGAAGATGTCTTCGGCAATCACACCAATTTGGCCTTGATAATTCCGTTGATTATCTTTGACCTTGACTAAATCACCGATTTTCATTTAATTTCTCCAAGCGAGTGGGGCCGTGCCAATGCTCTCGACCATCGGGCCACCAAACTCTATATCGAGGTTCATCAAGGTGTTTGGATATCTGGATAATGATGCCAATCATGTCCCAATATGACATGTGGATTTTGCTTCTTCCTATTACTATATCACCGACTTTCATTTATCACCTCAAAAGCAGTAGGGTCACGGTGCAGCAACTTGGCCCCATCAATGCGCCGAACATCAATTGTAGTGAATCCCGCCCTGTTGTAAACACGAACGACAACACTAATTTCTGTTTTAAAATGCTTGAATCTAACTAAATCACCCACTTTCATAAATCTCTCCTTTTCATGTATATAATATAGCCTATATTTTTAATATTGTAAAGGACAGAAAGTGTCCGGTTTATAAATTATAATAAAGCTTTTCAATGTCATTGTAAGAGTGAACCTTTTCTTGTCCGGTTTGGCTTCCTATAAGCCACCGAACAACAACATGACCGGGTCCAAACTCGCCCCTTTCAGCAAAAAGCAGAACACCAATTTGTATAGTGGGGGATGTCCACCCTGTGAAGGTAACCAAATCACCGACTTTCATTCAACACCTCAATGTTTTTTTCATGACAAAGGCTCTTAATGCCTTCCTTTATCCAAAAGACTGTCCATAACTTTTTGGGAGCATCATAAGGCTCGACCACGATGGCAATATCGCCGCCCAACAGGGGGTTCGTTATAACCAAATCACCGACTTTCATTCAGCACCTCAAACCAATCACGAAGGTCATAATCATAATCGTCTTCTTCTCCATTATCTACCCATCGAATGATAACGCACCATGGATTAAGTTCGACCGAAACAATCAGCCCAAGGTCGCCTGTTCTCGTTGACCTCACCAAGTCACCGACTTTCATTTGCTAACTCCAATAGGTTGATTGGCCAAAGTCTGCCAAGATTATTTTGTCTGTTATTAATCCATTCAATTAGCAACCTTCCGGACAGACCTTTCTTTTTCACAAGCCCAAGCGTCCGAGGGTGTCCCTTCACTCTAACCAAGTCACCGACTTTCATTTAATCACCTCTAAATCAACTGCATCATCATGGCTTATTCCACAAGACGGCCAGTGAACGATATACACCACGCTTCCGGTGGTTCGCCGTTCCCGATAGTCAGAAACGCCAGTGATAATTCCAACCTCTCTTTTCTCAATGTCGGTCAACATGAGGTCATCGTCTTCAATCCATTCCTTTGAACGCTTTACCAAGTCACCGACTTTCATTGAAACCCTCCCAATCATTAATAAATATGTATCTTTGGTCTGCGACAATCCAAATGGAAGCATGCTTTCGACCGAATGCGTCAGACCAGATTTCAACAACGGTGCCAATACCATAATCATCAAGTTCTAATAAATCACCGACTTTCATGCTAACACCTTTAAATCGCTTTCGTGTTCCACTGACCTGTTAAGTATCCCTTCGTCGGCCCACTGAATACAGGCATATCCATCAATATCGTATTTAACGACAATGCCGATTTCACTCAAACTGTGATAAGGCGAAGGGCCTTTCCATGTAACTAAATCACCGACTTTCATTGACAATCTCCAGTTTTGCCGTTATCTGCTCAAAACGCTCACCTGTTGGTAACATTACCACCGCTAACTTCGTCTGGGAACTGAACCTGCTTGGCTTGACCTCGACGATCATTCCAACGTTGCCTCTTCCCCAATACCGTGAAGTAACTAAATCGCCTATTTTCATTTATCTCTCCTTTTCATACATATAATATAACCGCTTGATGAATTATGTCGAGGACATAAAATGTCCGGTTTTATTCTATCACCTTTAAAACATTTCTTGACACGACATCTCGGTCGCCTTCAATCCATTGGACTTCTGCTGTGCCATGAGGATAAGAACTGTGAAGCTCGACGATAACACCGATTGAACCTCTAAATTTTACTAAATCACCTACTTGCATATCAACTCCAAATTACTTTCAAAAATCCAAATATAATCTTCACCAGCCAGACAACGATAGTATGTCTCTTTTTCGCCCATGCCACCAGCCTTTATAACATCGTGCGTAAAGCCGGTAATAAGCATCGGATATAACCATCCATCCCATTTTACTAAATCACCGACTTTCATTTATCACCTCCAAACTATCTTCTGTGTAGCCATGAGTATCAGTATCACCCATCCAAAGGACTGAATACCAGATATCGGACCCACGCCGGAGCCGATGATTTCGGCTCGTAATAGCCACAATTACACCAACGTGAACATCAGTTTCACCTTCAAGGGCTGGCACGTATTTAACTAAATCACCGACTTTCATTGTAGACTCTCAAAATAAAAGTGTCCCGCAATTAATAATATCCAAGGAGTGAAAAGCATATAATAATAATACGCATTGTTCTCTTCAAGCCATTTCATTTATCACCTCCGCGCCAACGACATATAAATCGTGCTTCGTCCATGTAATCTCACCAATATCTGTAGTGAGGAAAGAGTATTTGTAGCCATCGGTCCAGTTACAGATGCCCAACCATTTAAACAAAGCTGTTCCACCCATATAATCCACAGAAACCAAATCACCAACTTTGCATTTGAAATATTTTTCCATTTTCACCTCGTTACATTAATAATATAACCAGTTCAGCAAATATGTCGAGGACAAAAAATGTCCGGTTTATTTATTAATTGTGCAATAGCCCGATTTAATCATTGCTGCTGCATTCCGGCCAAACCAACCTTGGAGCGTCCAAGCGAGTCCTGTGTCTATTAAGTGCTGCCAAGCAGATATATATTGTTCGTCGCTGTCTGCCTCTATAAATCCCTCTGCGATTCCGATTGCATTATAATCATTCATGTTTATCTCCCTCTTTAAGTTAATGTAATATAATTTAGACACTCTGTACCATGCTTGTGAATAGGTCGTAACTAATCCAATAATTGTCTTCTTCTCCAATCCATTGCAGCAAAACTCTCTTTCGATAAACAGCGTGATGCTGGCTTATTTCTATAACTAAACATAATTTCTTTCCAACATAATATAAATCACCGACTTTAATCGACATATCTCTTTCAGTCATTCTTTGTTCACCTTCTGGTAATAAATACAACCCAGATTCAACAATGAATTTTATATTAGAAAACAATTAACATTTACTCCTTTTGTTTGCCTTGGTAGATGACCCTTAGATCTCTGTAATATGTCCATATAACAACATCGGGACTATACCATACAAGACACTTGCCACAATAAGATTCCAAGACCACTCCGGGGGTTTTATTGGCATCGCAATTATCAACAACCAAGTCTCCCTTATTAATCATCAAGTTTCCATGTCTTCTTGAAATATGTCCACGATTTATCCGCTATGTGTTTTGTCTCATACACCATAGGGTCCACAGGGGAGTGGGGCAGTAGGATAGCGTAGTACCCTATATCAGACTTATGGAGGGATTCAAACCGCTCAACAATAGTCTTTGTGATTTTGAATGGATTCTTTAGTTTTCTTTGTTTGCTTTTTGGCATTTTAATCTCCTTCGATTTTTATTCTTAATATGTTTTCTAAGGTTTTTAAATTTTTAATAATCTCTAACGTCTTTTTATATATCTCAGGTTCATCGACATGCTGATATTTTAGGCGATGGAACTCAACTAATAATTTTTTAACTGTTAAATAAGTTTTGTCGTACACATTTAATCCTCTTTCTTATTTAATATAGTTCCAATATATGTAGGTGGCACAAAAATAATAACCACCCTCCACCCCATGAACTTAGGAGGTAATCGCTTCTTCCAAGGGTGGGGATCTCTTTGGTCAGAGGTTGCCTCGACATAAACAGCAACGTGTTTACCGGCTCCATCTCCGCCAAATTTGACATCAAAAGCGTTGTCAGTGCAAGATACCAACTCCTTCATTAAAGCCTCTCTCGCTTCATTTTCCGGTGCTTTCTCACCGCTCCAGTATAGGTTAGCCATGGGTCACCTCCTCGCCGTATATGCGGCAGTCAACACGGCTTACGAGGATCTTTGTACCTCCCGCCATGACAATAACATCATCATCATTGGGTATCGCAACCACCAGTGCGGGGAACCCGTGCAGGGTAGTACCGCTTGGAACGATTGCTTCATCATTAACATAAACCAAGTCACCGATTTTCATGTTTGTCTCCATATTTTAGGTATTCATAGACGGGAACCCCAGAGGGGACTGCTCCCGATATCATTCCGCCATGTTTTGTTATAACAAGGTAAACAGTATTGACAGGAACATAGCCATAGACTGTGTTTGTTGGTTTTTCTGGGTTCTCCGCATAATCAATGAGTAAGGGCTCCATCTCAGAAGGATAACCAACCTCAACCTCATAATATGTCGCGTTGTCAACGCGAGGGGCGCAATAAGCATTTGAACTGGCTTGGACGGACATTGTAAACCCATCTTCGCATACTACTTTTTTATTTTTCACTTAGCACCTCCAAGTCTTCCCTTAAAAACCAAAATTGTAAACCGTGGGAAGGGCACAATACCCTAACACGATCATGAAACCTATGATAATGTTTTTTTATATCAAGAACAATATAAAATCTTCTATTGTTTGCCAAATGATAAACTAAGTCGCCATTCTTCATTCATATATCCCCCGATATACATAATATAACATATCACAGCTATTTGTCAAGCTTTATTTTCTTAATATCAGGCACTGAAACCCAGAGGTCATCGACCTGTCCGCTGGTTACACAATAAAATAACTCTTTAACCTCTGTAATGATGGCTACTTCATTTATTTTGATCCCGGCGTTTACCAAGTTTCTATAGAAATCTTCATCGAATCTAACCAAATCACCGACATTCATTTTTGTACTCCAAGTTGTGTACATAATATAACCCATCCCCTACAGTTGTCAAACTATTTTCTTCATAAACTTTTTAACAGTTATAAATTTTTGTCTCTTAGATATAGAATATACCATAAAGAACTCGTTAAGTTTTACAACACATGGAATCGTTATAGCAGTAACAACACACAAATCTGAATCCGTGGCTTCAAGAGGAGTTCTGACCTGAACGAGGTCGCCCTTCCTAAACTCAGACAACGGTTGCCGCTCCGGATAGTTGTGCAGACATATTCATCTTTTCATCCAGAATATTAACTTTTCCCGTCTTTATTAATCGCATTAAAGTATTTTCTCCCATCATTGTTATTGTGCCGTCAAAATAATAAATTTCATAGTTGACTCTCCAGTCAATCAAGGGAATAAGCGTATTTAATGACCCGGCCTCGACAATTCTATAAATAACTCCTAACTTTCCAGTGTCTTCCAATAATGTGCCAACTTGAAAAGGCTTGGGGTTCATTTCTTCATATTCTCTTTGTGTCTGGAAACGGCTTCATCAATAAGCTTATGATCATAATCTTGAATCTTTTGAACATGTACGGCAGTCTCCAGCAATTCGGGAAATGGGTTGACGCTGGACATGCCGACAGAAACAGCAGACAATACGCCGATGGCGCGGCCCCAAAAGTCAAACACAACGGACCCCGATGAACCGGGCAATGCAAAACTTTGTACTAATAATTTATAATCAGAATCTTTTGAAATAAATCCCCTAAAGAGCGATTTACCCAAATCTTGTGGAAAACCAGCGTAGTAAATAGTTTTTCCAGTTAAATCATTGCTTCGATTAACGCGAAATGATTTAATTTTAATTACGCTTAACTCTTTTTCTGGTAAAAGGATGGCAAGATCCCGAATCGGATCAACATGAATAGGGACAAGCGAAACAAGTTCTTCTCCATCAAGTATAAAAGCCTCATAAGGGTGGTTTATAACATGAGCAGCAGTGAGAATAAATTTGTGCTGTCCTGATTTAAAATAGTTTCCACTGCCGTGGCCAAGCATGGTCCCTTTGTTCATAATAAGAATCTTACCGCTTGATTGTAGTGGAGTTCTACATGAAATAGCTTTCGATGTTTCGGCTTGTTCAAATATAACTGCCGTTCGATCCTCTCCACCCTCAAATGTAATTAAACATGAAATAAACAATAATAAAAAATAAGCCATAAACAAACCCCCCCATTAATAACTATGGAGGGTGTTGGTTAAAAGCGAAAACAAAATAAAAAAAGCCCCGAAGGGCTTTTAAGTGGAGCGGGTGATGGGAGTCGAACCCACGACATTCACGTTGGCAACGTGACGCTCTACCAACTGAGCTACACTCGCGTAATTAAGTTCCTTGAAATGGTAAAGTGGCCGCCAATTGTGGGGTGTTTAAGTTTTACACTCTCTTCAAATACCTCAACAACAGTCATAATCTCATGAGAATCATCTTTGTAATTTGTGACCTTTACTTTGTCTCCGGGGTTCATCGTTGCTCTCCCGTTGATGTACAATTCCAATCATTTTCATCGTCTTCGTTGTTTGGCATTTCAACCAAAGGGGCCGATTCATCACCTATGGGCTCTAACGCATCACATTTAAACCACTTATCATAGCCAACATTCATAAAATTGACCCAACAATATCTACCATTCTCGGCAACTCCGGTTACAACACCGAAACGATAGGCCGATGAGGTTGCTTTTGCTCTTACAAGGTCACCAACTTTCATTGTTGCTCCCCATTTTTATAATTGTAGGTGGCCCACCCACAGCACAACAAACAAAGTGAACCCCAAATCCAGTTTCCATATGAAAACGCTTGTAGGGCAAACACCCCATTAAATATAGCAAAAATTAAACTAATTTTTTTTGATTGTAATATTTCCATATTATTATCTCCTTATATGGTGGAGGCGGCGGGAGTCGAACCCGCGTCCGCAGTAGCTTAGATTAAAGTCATTCACAGGCTTGTTCGGTTTACTATCACAACTCCGACAAAGATAGGCAGTTTTAAAATGATGCTTACTGCCCTGTTGCATCAGGTTTTTTGATTTTTACAACTTATCTGTTGTGTTGTCTTTCTTGGATAGATGGCTCAGACGGCCACCCGATTAAGCCGCCAAGCGGACAGAATCGAAATGTAAATTATTGTTTGCAGTTATTGCAGTTGAACTTTTAAGGTTGTATCTTACCTACCTGCACTTGTCCTCCGAGTTCTACCCCGTCGAAACCCTTACGCCCCCCTATATTATTTAGTCCTGTTATAATCATCTTGCAATCGGACCACATCATCTATTTCCGGCGTTGACACCTCTATTAGACGAACATGGTTTTCCGATGGCGCA
>Ga0080013_1005896_pt1 | contig 11171 bp, 16 predicted proteins | sample ETNvirenome_6_85_FD_69236 | JGI IMG/M metagenome (GOLD analysis project Ga0080013, IMG submission 69236) | Marine viral communities from the Pacific Ocean - ETNP_6_85 (SPADES assembly) (version 2) | ecosystem: Environmental > Aquatic > Marine > Oceanic | place: Pacific Ocean | collected 2013-06-19
GATGGTACGGATGCTCTCTGATAGAAGCAACGCAACACGGCATTCCTTCTATGGCATGGATATCTGAACATTCTTTAAGTCAAATGAATCCAGAAGATCGTGATATTCCTGTTGTTTCTTTTGCACCTACCCCCGAGGGCTATGCCGACGCAATAATCCATACATTGGAATCCGATATGGAAGCCTTATCTCGGAAAACAAAAAAATGGACCGATGAAGTTCATTCATACGAAGCTGTTGGAACAAAATTAAGTAATATATATGATGGAATGTTACCCAAATCAAAGCGAAAGAAAGCAACCACCAAATCAAATCAAAGCGAAAGAAATCCTCGGAAATAAAAATGCATAAAGTATCAGTTATAATGAATACGTGGAACGAAAATCCACAATGGTTAAAAGAAGCAGCAGAAAGCTACCTTCAGCAGAAAAATATAATAATACAATTAATAGTTTCAACGGTTAAGGGCGATCCTTCAATCTCCTTATTAAAAAATTATTCCCACATAGAATTTTGCATTAATGAAAAACCAGATATTTATTCACAATTAAACAAGGCGTGTGAACTAGTTCAATATCCGTGGGTTGCTTATGCTGCTAGTGATGATATTGCGTTGCCTACCAAATTATTTGATGAAATTAACATGTGTTTGGATAACAATAAAAAAATTTGTTCTTCTGCATTCCATAAGACTGATGAAAATTTAAATATAATGTCTACCTACAAAGTGCCGGAAAATTATTCTATGGTAGATAATTTGAGAGGAAACTATGTGAGTGATTGTGCGCTATTAAGCACCGATATTTTAAAGGAATATGGACCTTTCGATATGGAGATGGACAATATGGCGCATTGGGATTTTTGGTTAAGAATGGCAACTATTGATCCTGATGTATTTATTTTTAACAAAGAGGCTACATGGCTCTATAGACAACACCCTAATGCTCGCCACACTAAACGCCAAGCACAAATTGATAAAATTAAAAAAAGGGAAGCGGCTCGAAAGAGAATGATGCAAAAGCATTATCATTTATTAGAAAAATATAATGTAGAACATTTGGCTTCAATGGATTATTATAAATGAAATTTCAACTGCCTTTCGACCGTTTGAGCCTTCGCCAATATTGTACTGATTTGGAAAATACTGATTGTAATTTATGTTTGCGTCAACTTAACGATAGTCATCGTCGCCGCCTTGAACTTTTTGAGCGACCGCAATATCGTTCATACCCTATTTCACTCATCCAGGGAGCTTTACATAAGTTGGCAGCATATAAATTGACTCAGCACAAAAGTTGCCTTTCATATGCAGAAGATATTGCGACTCAAATTATTAGTCGTGCGCAAACTCATGACGACGCCTTGTTTTTTGTTTATGATTTTGATTTTTCACTTCATGGTTATTTGAGAGATACCTTAAAAGCGCCTTGGTTTTCAGCTATGTGCCAAGGTCAAATGCTTCAATTGATTACCAGACTTTCAGTTTTGTTAGATTCTTCTGATTATCGTGATTATGCAATTTCAACATTTAATTCATTCGATCCTTTGCGTTTTAATACAGAAGGATTACCGTGGGTAACTTATGTGGATGATAAAGATTATTTGTGGCTTGAAGAATATCCTCTTAATCCTTCCGGCACACATGCACTTAATGGGAAGATTTTTGCTATGTTTGGTATTTATGAATTTATGATGGTTACTAAAGAACCCCAAGCAGAGGAGATTTTTTCGCGCTCCCTTAAAACAATTAAGGCGCACTTACAACAATATTACCATGATTCCGGAATAAGTCGTTACTGTCTTGTTCATCCTGAAATTAGAGCAGCCGGTTATCACACTATTCATTTAGATCAACTTCATGTTCTTTCAATGATCACAGAAGATCCTTATTATAATGAAATGGCTCTTTATTTAAATAATGGGGTGTCAACAATTAATCACCCTCAACGTATTGAAAACAATTAATTCCTATAAATGATGAAAGATCCTGAACACCTTATCAAAGTCGAAAAAGCCATTCAAGAAAAATATGGCGACGAAGCAATACAAAACCCAAAAGCAAATTGGGATCCAGAAAAAGAAAAAGAATATCTTGAACAAATTAAGAAAATTGCTAAGACTGAGAAACAAAAAGAGAAAGTTGAGGTTGAAGGCGTTTTAATGCCCAAGAAACTATTTAGAAAAGAATCAAAGCGCACTTGTCCAGAATGTAAAATTTATTCTTTTGATATGAAAGATGATTTATATATGGCAAAATTTAAGTGTTGCTTTAAATGTTATATTCAATACGTTGAGGGAAGAGAAGAAAAATGGCTGAAAAGAATAACATCCTAGATATTATTAATGGAATTTCACAAGCGGCAGCGAATGCTTATGATGGCGCACTGGATGACAAGGGCGAACCAATTAAAGTTGGTCTTAAAAGGGAAGAAGGTGATCCTGTACTTGATATGAGGGTGATTGATGGGTTCAATGTAAGTATAGCCGGAAACATGTTAATTGTTAAATACCAAGGAGAAATTTTACTAAAAGACGTTTACAAGGGTGATTTCGAAGGAGAAATAGCACAACGCCTTCAAGACATCGTTTCGTTTCTCAAGAAAGAATACAAAAAAGTTACAGGTAAATCACTTACACTTACCAAAGAAGACAAAGAACCTGATGTTCTTGTTCAAAGTTCAAGCCGCATCCGTTCATGGGTCCAAGCGCAACAAAAATTTAAAATTGGTGGGATGCCAGATCAGGAAGAGATCGGAGCAACAGTGGAAGACCGTTTGTCCAAGGCAATGAAGGACTGGATTGGCTTTGGCAAAGATAAGTTTCCAAAAACAAAAAATCCTGAAAACGTAAAGGGAAAACGTGATGAGGAACCACGGACATGAAACTAACAAAAAAGATATTAGAAGATCTAATCTTAGAATTCCTTGAAGAACAGCCAGAACCCGAGCCAGAACCCGAGCCAGAACCCGAGCCAGAACCCGAGCCAGAAGACGAAATTGATTATGCTGAAGACTATGAAAATGCTTTAAATAAAATTCAAGATTGCGAAAAGCGTGTTGAATATCTTACAAAACGACTTAAAAAATGTCAAGAAAAGACAACTACTTCAACCGGCAATTGGTCCGATCTATGGGAAAATAATTAATCATGCAAAAACTATTTGAAAATTGGCGACGATATTTGACCGAAGATCAAATATTAAAAGAAGAACGCATTAGAAAGTATATCGTAGAAAGCAATATTGAGCATCTTGGGGAAGATAACAATTTTGAACAACTAGATGAAGATGTTGCGGATTGGTTGCAAGATGCTGGTCATTTGGTTTTAGACGTGTTAGGCGTTGCTTTGGATCCTTTTGGCGGTGCAGGTGCCGCTGCCGACGCAATGAACGGAGTATGGTATCTGGCAAGAGGATGCTATCTTTATGCTGCTCTTTCATTTTTAAGTATAGCTCCGGTGCTGGGCGACATTCTTGGCAAAGGAACCAAAATTGGTATATTTTTGAGTAAATTTAAAAAAAGTGCCTCATTTTTAAAGAAAGTTCAACTTGCGCTCTCGGTGCATGGTGCGCTGATAGACGAAACTTTTGATAAATTAGAGCAACATGAAAAAACGCCCGACAATGTTAAAAGGGCTGTTCCAAAAATGCGCGGAGCAGTTGACACATTTAGAACCGACAGAGAGTCTCCTGAAAGTTGTGAAGTCGGAGATCCACCAGAGGCTTCTGATCAAGAAAAACAGTCAGAAAGCAAACTTCGGATCAATGTAGAGCCTACTTAGTATGTATGTCACAATATCTTTCAAAAAAAGAACTCGTAAGAGAAATTGTTAAGTGTGGCAAAGATCCTGTCTATTTTATAGACAATTATTGTAAGATTTCACATCCAACTCGTGGTCAAATTCCCTTTAAAACATGGGACTTTCAGCAAGAGCTTCTTCATAAATTTAATGATTATAGAAACAATGTCATTTTAAAGTCACGACAGATGGGAATTTCAACAATTAGTGCCGCATATGTGTCGTGGATGATGTTGTTTCATCGCGACAAAAACATTCTTGTTATTGCAACTAAATTTAGTACAGCAGCGAATCTTGTTAAAAAGGTAAAAGCAATGATTAAGTTGTTGCCTCCGTGGTTTGATCAGATTGCATCCATCGAGATTGATAACCGTTCGTCTTTTGTTTTGAATAATGGTTCTGAAATCAAAGCGTCTTCTACCTCAACTGATGCCGGTCGTTCAGAAGCACTATCTTTATTAGTTATTGATGAAGCCGCACATATTGATGGGTTTGATGATTTATGGACAGCACTTCAACCTACGATGGCCGCAGGTGGTCGATGTATCGCTCTTTCATCCCCAAATGGTGTGGGAAATTGGTTTCATAAAACATATATTGCATCTCAAACCGGAGAAAACGACTTTCACCCAACAAAACTTCATTGGACACTTCACCCTGAAAGAGATCAAGCATGGTTTGATGAAACAACTCGGAATCTTTCAAGGCGTAGAGTTGCACAAGAATATGAATGTAACTTTAATGCTTCTGGTGAAACAGTGGTTCATCCTGGTGATTTAGAGAAAATAGCACAAGTTTGTATAGAGCCTAAATACCAAACAGGTTTTGATAGAAACTTTTGGATTTGGGAAGAATATAAACCAGAAAATAAATATTTACTTGTGGGTGACGTTGCTCGTGGTGATGGTAATGACTTCTCTGTATTTCATATCTTCAACACAACAACGATGGAACAAGTTGCAGAATATCGCGGAAAACCCACAACCGATTTATTTGCACGGATCTTGTTCGACGCAGGGAAAGAATACGGAGATGCGATGCTTATTGTTGAGAATAATAACATCGGCTTTTCAGTATTGGAAAAACTCATTGATGCCGGTTATCCAAATTTATATTACTCCACTAAAGGAACTCACGAATATGTTGAGCAATATCGCGCAGAGCATATGTCCAATACAATTCCAGGATTCACCACCTCTCAAAAAACGCGACCTTTGATTGTGGCGAAACTCGAAGAATTCATTAGAAATGCACTAATTACTCTTAATTCAATTAGGAGTCATCAAGAACTTAAAACTTTTGTTTGGAAAAACGGTAGACCAGAAGCGCAAAGAGGTTATAATGATGACTTAGTGATGTCATTGGCAATCGCTTGTTGGGTTAGAGACACAGTTCTTGAGGAAAATACGAGAGATTTACAATATAAAAGAGCATTTTTAAATTCTATGGTTACATCAAATACGAGAATAAATACCACAATTCCAGGTATGTTTGGCTACAAAAAAGAACAATCTTTTGATAGAATGGAGAAAGCAAAAGAAGATTATAAAAACTTTGGATGGTTAATAAAAGGATAAAAATGGAATATAATAAAAAAAACAAAAACAATACTCGAAACGCAGACAGCTTTTTATTTAAAGCGTTAACAAGATTATTGTCTGGTCCTCTCACTAAACACGATAGACAAAACCCACGCCAGCTTAAAAGATGGCAGCTTGATAAATATAAATTCACATCAGCTGGCGGTCTTACTTTCAAAAAGACGAGCTATAATCCTTTTGATAATATTTACGCCCAATCAACACTTAATGCTGCTAGAGCAGAAAGGTATGTTGATTTTGATCAAATGGAGTTCATGCCAGAAATTGCATCAGGACTGGATATTTATGCTGATGAAATGACTGTTTCATCTCCGTTGCAAAAAATTCTTACAGTTAATTGCCCAAACGAAGAAATAAAAGAGGTTTTACACAATCTTTTTTATAGTGTATTAAATATAGAATTTAATCTATATGGCTGGTGTCGAAGTATGTGCAAATATGGAGATTATTTTTTATATTTAGACGTTGATGAAAATATTGGCATTAAATCTGTAATTGGTCTTCCGCCAGCTGAAATTGAAAGACTTGAAGGGGAAGATAAAACCAACCCCAATTATGTTCAGTTTCAATGGAATAGTGGCGGCTTAACATTTGAAAATTGGCAAGTTGCTCATTTTAGAATTCTTGGAAATGACAAATATACCCCTTATGGTACATCGGTTTTGGAGTCTTCTCGAAGAATTTGGCGTCAATTAATGTTATTAGAAGATGCTATGATGGCTTATCGTATTGTTCGCTCCCCAGAAAGGCGAGTTTTCTATATTGATGTTGGTGGTATTCCTGAAAGTGAAGTAGAACAACACATGGAGCGTATTGTAACTCAAATGAAGAGAAATCAAGTTATTGATGCAGCCAGCGGACGGGTTGATTTGCGATATAACCCTATGAGCATTGATGAAGATTATTTTATTCCAGTGAGAGGGGCGACAGGTGGAACAAAAATTGAATCACTTCCCGGTGGAACTTATACAGGTGATATTGATGATGTAAAATATTTACGTGATAAATTATTTTCAGCTCTTAAAATTCCTGCTTCTTATCTCACTCAAGGGGATGAAGGTTCAGAGGACAAAACAACGTTGGCACAAAGAGATATTCGTTTTGCGCGGACAATAACTCGTTTACAAAGAAGTATCGTGTCTGAGTTGGAAAAAATCGCAGTGATTCATCTCTATACACTCGGATATAAAAACAAAGATCTTATATCTTTTAAACTCCACCTCAATGCCCCCTCTAAACTTGCAGAACTTCAAGAGCTTGAACATTGGCGAACAAAATTCGAAGTCGCGGGCGGAGCGATTGAGGGGTATTTCAGTCGTCGGTGGGTTGCAAAACATATTTTTGATCTTTCTGATCAAGAAATTGTTCGTAATCAAAGAGAAATGTTTTATGATAAACAGCTGGATGCAGCCTATGAAAGTGCAAGTATGGCGGCTTCAGGAATGGATGAGATGGCAGGTGGAATGCCCGGTAACTTGCCCGACTTTGGTGGGGAAGAAACACCAGCAGAACCAGCCGCCGAAGATGCCGAAGAAGAAACCCTTTTGGCATCTCCCGACGAAGGAGCTGGAGCGATGGAAGCCCCAGCTAAACGAAATGATTTACACTGGCGAAGACCTGATCAACCCCCATATACAACCCCTGGGGCAAAAGGTAAAAAATACACCCCAGTTAAATCTGACAAAAGAGATATGGGTGCAAGAAAGCGAAGCTATAAGGGCAAATATGCAGAAGAAGTGGGAAAAAACACTCCTAGAAACATTTGGAAAGGCGCTTCGGAGCTGAATCAGCTTGCAAAAGGAATTTATGAAGATTTAGAAACTAATTATGAAGAGAAGCATAAAGAAGAAGAACTCAAGATTTTAGAGAATGATGTTGAAATTCAGAAAATAATTGAGAATCTTGAAAAAAAGGGTAAAAATGGGAAAAAGAATGGCAAAGTTCAAGCATAATAAAAAAAGAAATAGTGCATTTCTTTATGAAGTTTTAATTCAGGAATTAACAAAGTCTGTTCTTTCCAAAAACAGAGAAATGCAATCCAAAATAACATTACTTATCAAAGAATATTTTTCACGAGATTCAATGATGTATAGGGAACTGAAGCTATATCACGCTATTGTACATACAAAAGACACGAGTATTTTAACTGCTGAAAAAATTCTTAATGAGGTAAAAAATCGTCATAAAGGATTGGATAAGAAAAAATTGTTGTCAGAACAAAATAAACTTTCTAGAAGAATCCGTAAATTTGTAACTGATGAGGCATTTTCAAATTTTGTACCAAACTACAAAGATTTAGCTTCAATTGCTCAAATTTTTAATAATAAAATTTCAGTTAGATCAAAAGTTTTGTTAGAAAACGAGCTTCTTGATAAAATGTCTTCAAATAAAAATGACGAAAAAATGACTCCCATTAATAATTTGGTATATAAATCATTTGCTAAGAGATTTAACGAAGAATATGGAAGTAAATTATTGGCTGAACAAAAAGTTCTTTTAAACAAGTTTATCACCTCATTTCATAATAATGGCTTGGAGTTGAAAACATACCTAAATGAAGAAGTTGGAAGACTCAAGAAAGAATTAGGGAAATCGTTCTTGAAAGAAGAATTTATATCTGACTCTCAGATGTTATCGAATGCTAAAAAAGTTATGAAAATTTTAGAATCTTGCAAAGATAGAAAACCAGACAAAGAAATGGTTGAAGAAATTATTAAAATTCAAGGGCTTGTGCAGGAGATAAGATCGAATGTCAATTAAAATCAAAATAGATCCTGATGCAACCGAAGAAGAAGTTGCTGAAATAAATGCTCACTCAGAGCATGTTCAAATCGCTATCCATGCAAGAAAAACATTGGATGGAAAAATCATGATCCTTGATCATAAGTTGATCGATATCATCCTTGATACTGAAAATCAAAAAATCGTTACCTTTCCCAAGGAAGAATTAAGTGACGAAATATACAATATTCAAAGTTCGTACTTTAAATATTTGGTAAATGAGGGAGTGGTATTGCCAGATAGCATAAGAAGCGGGAATATCTTTGGGAGCCTAGAAGGTGTTTATCCTGATGCGGCTGATGAAGGTGTAAGCGCCGCGCAAGTAGTTATTTATACAACAAAGAACTTTATTGATGCCCAAGCTCCTCATCTTGAAATGCAAGAATTCATAGAAAACGAAATAGAAGATCATTTGGTCGATCCGAACCCAGCCGATTCGACAGAGTTGGGAGAGGTGCCTGAAGAACCGAAGAAGGGTTCTATCACTCCATCTCGTATCCGTCGTTATTTAAGTGGTTATGGATATTACTAATGAACTTATTGCTATTTGTGCTTGCGGCTTATGGTCTTACGCAAATTATAGTATTTGGAAGCATATTCAATAAAATCCGCCCCTCTCATCACTTCTTTCATTGTCCGATGTGTGTAGGCTGGTGGGCTGGCATTTTTTTGTGGGCGATTAACCCATATACAGAACTATTTACATTTGATTATTCTATAGCTACTGCATTTGTTATAGCCTGTATTAGTTCTGGAACATCGTATGTATTAAATATGGTTTTTGGTGATAAAGGAATAAATTTTAAAATTTGGGGTGATAAATAATGTTTGAAAGTATAATGATAGGGAAAAGACGCATGTTGCGCCCTGTTCGACGTTGTAAAGCAGGTTGTAGTATCATGCGGGTCGCGCCCGCATCCAATAAGGAATAAATTATGAAAATTAAAAAACACAGATTAAAAGAAATAATTCAAGAGGAAATTCAAAATTATAATATGCCCTCCGACGAATCAAGTTCTACCGATTGTCTTGGTTGCGTGTTCCCAGAAGGAGAATTTCAAAAAGAAGAAGTCCCAATTGGATCTATTGTTTATATGATTGTTGGGAAGGCATTAGATTCCATCCACGAATATCGGGGAGATATGTCTGACGATGAGGACGTTTCTGAAGATTTTGAATTTCTTCATAAGAAATTGGCTGAAGTTTGGCAAATGCTTGATGAGCATGAAAATTTAGCTGGCGGTCAAACCCCTGCTGATCTCATGCGCCCAGTGCATGAATCAAAAGAGAACAAAAATGAGTAATAAATATCTTTTAAGAGAATATTTTGAATTATGTCCCAATGGGGTTTGTCAAGATCTTTTAACTGAAGATGAAAAGATCCAAGCAAAAAACGGCGCAGTTTTTCTTTCTGGTGTAATGCAGCGGTGTGACGAGCAAAACGGTAATGGGAGAGTTTATCCGGCTCCTATTTTAATGCGTGAAGTAAAAAATTATATGAAAAGCGTTAAAGAAAATCGTGCTTGCGGAGAACTTGATCATCCAGAAGATTCCGTGGTAAATCTTAAAAATGCTTCTCATATGGTAGTATCCTTATGGTGGGAAGGAAAAGATTTAATGGGAAAAATTAAGGTTCTTTCAACACCGGCAGGTAAGATTTTATCAGCTCTCATTAATGATGGTATTAAATTGGGCATTTCTTCAAGAGGCTTAGGTTCTGTTAAAGAATCTCAAGGGAAAACTCTTGTTGAGGATGATTTTCAATTGATTTGTTTTGATATTGTTTCTGAGCCTTCGACTCAGGGCGCTTATATGATGATGAATGAATCAAAAATTAAACAAGTGGGGTCAAAAGCTGACCGAATAAATCGCTTGTTAAATAATATTATTGGTGAAAAATGAAAAGAAACGAATTAAAACAAGTTTTAAAGCCTCTTATTAAAGAATGTATCAAAGAGGTTATTTTCGAAGATGGAACGCTTTCTGGTATTATTACCGAAGTTGTTCAAGGTCTTCAGGGCACCACAAGACAACCAATTGTAGAAAAAAAGGTTATTAAATCATCTGCTCCGAGTGCTGCTGTATTACAAGCAAGACAATCACTAGAAGAAACTAAAAGAAGTTTGCAAAATTCAACTGGATTAAAGGGAATTTTTGAGGGAACAACTCCCATGAGATCTGGTGGTGGTACTAGCAGCAACAAACATGGCGCTCTAAGGGATGTAGATCCAAGCGACCCAGGTGTTGATATAAGCGCCATTATGAAAATTGCTGGCGGGGCGTGGGAGCAGTTAAAATAAAATGCAAGTCAAATTACGAAAAAATGAATCTTCAGAAAATCTTATTAAAAGATTCATTCGGAAATCAAAAAAAGAAAAAATTATAGATGAATATCGAGAAAGGGAATATTATAAAAAACCATCAGAGATAAAAAGAGAAAAACATTTCCGACGCCTCGCAGAAATTGAAAAACAAAAATCAAAAGAAGCAAAGGAAAGAAGGGATTAAATAACTATTTATGTTGAGAGGAATATATTATGGCATTTAAATACGGCGCAGGGCTCGGATCAGTTGGTTCGTATCAAGTTTCCGGAGTTCCGTGGATAACTGGTTCGGGTGGCGACGGTCTGCCAGCAGGCGCAGAACACAAAATCACATTTCCAAGTGTAGCAAAATCTGTGCTAGTAATGCTTGATGATCCTACAACTACCGAACCAATTAAAGTTCATTTTAACCCCACTGGTTCGGGAAATGTTATCGGAGGAAAACACTTTTATCCGCTTACTGCTAATCGTGATGCAGTTTCATTTGGGGTAAAATGTAAAGAAATTTATATCTCGAATTCAGGAAGTGCAGCTTCTGGTTATATAGTGGTTGCTGAATTGACTGGTATTTCGTCCAATGAAATGTTTACTTTAACTGGTTCTGGTTTAACGGATTAAGGATAGCAACTAATGGCTAAATGGATACCTTCACCAAATGTTCTTCCGG
>Ga0080013_1005898_pt1 | contig 11169 bp, 26 predicted proteins | sample ETNvirenome_6_85_FD_69236 | JGI IMG/M metagenome (GOLD analysis project Ga0080013, IMG submission 69236) | Marine viral communities from the Pacific Ocean - ETNP_6_85 (SPADES assembly) (version 2) | ecosystem: Environmental > Aquatic > Marine > Oceanic | place: Pacific Ocean | collected 2013-06-19
ATAATAAACTATCTCAAGTTCATAAAAAGATCCATTAGTTTGAATATAATCATAAGGATGAAATACAAATGCCGAATCTACAAAAGCAGTTTTACCTGTTCCTGTAGCACCCGAGACAGTAGTATATCTTCCTTGTTGAATATTACTAATATGATTATCTAATCTTTCAAATCCCATTGTAAGACCTTTATTAAAGCCTTGTTTTCCTCTGTTTATTTCTCTTTTAAGATTGTCCCAAACCTTAATTTTCGTCATATTTTGTTTCTTTTTTATTACTTTTTTTTACTTCATAAGTATTTTCTAATGTTTTCTCAATCATTCTACCTGCTATAACTCCTCCATAAAACATTATCAAATAGCCTATTATTATTGATACTATTATTTGTGTCATTGTTTTAATAATTTTTCTTTCGTTAATTTAGCAATTACTTGTTCGTCACTTAGTATAGTTCTTGAACCATCATATTCTTCAGGATTATATAAAAGTTTAACTTCTTTAATTTTGTCTTTATGATCATATTTAATAATCCAACCTCTATCTTCTTTTTTACCATTTAAAAGAGTTTGTTGTTTTAATACAGTTAAAAAATTACTCATTTTTATTGTTTTTATTATCACTGTCTTGGTATAAATAAGTTCCATCTTCTTCACATTCTATTCCATTCTCATCTTCATAACCTACTAAGTATTGTGATGTAGGTACTTCTATTACAGCATTAACATCTTTAATTGGTACTACAGCATCTTCAAAACCTAATCTTACAAATACTTTTTCTGCTTTCTTACTCATCTTTTTTGTTTTTATTATCATTATAAAATTCATCATATTTAACTTTAATTTCTATAATATTTTTTGATTTACAAATAGAAGTATAAAAATCTATTGCCACTTTCTTCGCATAGGCTTCTATTTCATCTTCATGAGTCTTAAATGTTCCACCATTTATTTTAAAATGTTCTTTAAATCTTTTATTCATCTTTTTTTAATTTTAAATTGTTGTTGTATTCCAAGATGCCCCTTCTTTACCTGTAGATTCAATAAATCCTTCCCATTGTTCCCATAAATTATTATTAAGAACAGTTTCCATAGCTGGCAAATATTGCAATTTATTTACTAATCTTTGACGACTAATATATGCATTTACTGCTTTAATTGCAAGTTTATGTTCTTTAATATTTTTTATTTTTGTTAAATATTTCTTCTCATGTTTTAATGCTAATTGACTATCAGGACTAGCTGCTCGTAATACTCTGCTTCCTACTTTAATAGGATATTCTATATAAAAAGTCCAAAAATTAATTTTATCACTTTTTATTCTTAAGAGTTTTTTTACTGCATTTTGACTAAGGGTTGTTTCTTTAAATTTCGTATGAGCACTTAATAAATACTTAGTATAAATAAGACTATTCCTAACTGTCATAGCCTTATTTCTACCAAATACCTTTTCTATATCTTCATATTCTTTATGATATAAAAGAGTTAAAAGTATATATTGATCAGGAGTAATTTTATTATTTGCTAAATGTTTAGTATTAATTTCTATTACCATTTTGATAATGTTAAAATTAATATTAGCCATAAAGCAAATATATAAAGTCCATACTCACTTATCCAATTTATTATATTATCTCGCATAATTCTTGTGTTATTATATGTTTATTAATAAATTCATCTAAACTACAATTAGTAATTAAATCTGGATTTATATCTTCCATTCTTTTATTTACCCATACTTGTTCTTGAGTAAATGGAGTATATAAATTAATTACAGTAGCGTGTTTATCAGGTTGTAATCTGATTAACCTGCCTAATTGTTGTGTCATTGTTCTTTTAGTAGAATTACTACCTGCAATAATACCAATAGAACATTCAGGCACATTAAATCCTTCATTTAATGCTTGTACGGAGCTAAGAAAACGGACTTTCGTCCGCTTATCTTTAAAACGCTTTAATACATAAAGTTGTTGTTTCTTTGTAAGCTTGCTATGGAAAGTCATAGCAATTCCTCCAAGTTTTTCTTGAAGACTGTCTGCAAATTCAGTAGTAGCACTGAAAATAAGGCCATTACTGTTAGGAAACAAATCTATAATGCTATTTACAGCATTTATTTTGTTTTTATTACTTAAACAAATCTTTTTTCTAGTTCTCATAGAATTATAATAAGCACCAGCAATTCCTTGCTTTTGTTTATCACCAGATTTTATCCATTCCTGTGCAGTTTGAAAAGCTCTCGCTCCTCGACCTAATTGTGCAGCAAAATGCTTAAAAGAATTATCAGCTTTATTATATACCAATCGTTCTTCAGGTGTGAAATTAACAGCTACATTATACACCTTATAAGGGCTTACCCATCCGTTTTCTAACGCTTCGTTTATAGTTATTTTATCTATTACTGGGAGATATTTAAGAATTTCTTGATGTAATCCATCCTCTCTTTCAAGAGTTGCTGTAAGTCCTAATATTCCTTTATAAGAAGCTTTTTGAAAAATTTCTTTAAAAGTATTAGCACCATATCTATGAATTTCATCAAGTATAAGTAAATCTACTTTATGAGTAGTTTTAATACCAGTATTTATTACTAATACCTCTGCTACATTAATTATTTTATGAGTTTTTAATTCTTTTTCCCATTGTTCTTTTAATGTAATAGTAGGCACAATTATTAATACCTTTTTAATTCCTTTTTTACGTATTAGACCTCTAATACCCATAATCGCAGTATAGGTTTTTCCAGTTCCTGTAGGATAATTTAATATCCCTTTAAATTTATTATTTCGCCATTTACGTAATCCCTCAATTTGTCTTTGTGTTCTATCCAACACCTTCATTGTCCACTCTTTCTGTTATAGTGAACTGCCTGCGCACAGCTTTTCCTAATTCTGAGTTATTAGGAAATTTTTTTATTAAAGTTATAATTCTAGTTTCTATAGAATTTCTTTTTACTGTAGTAGGATTAGTATATCCATACTCTTTTGATTGTCTATATTCATTTAGACTTCTTTTTTTTGTTGTTTTCATTGTGTGTTTTTTTAGTAGGATTAATATGTTTTTCTTTTATTTTTTGCAATTCTGCACATTCTTCAAATTTATCAATAGACGCTAGATAATCAATAACATATTGAATATCTTCTTTAGTATAAGAAAAAGGATTCAGGGAAAAATATAAGGAATCTTCCCCTGCCTTTGTAATATCTTCAAGAGTAAACTCTCCTATTATTATACTATAAGAATTCCATATTGATACTCTTTCTATAAAATTATCTTTATCCATAACATTAATTATTGTCAATTTAATGAGCCCAAATTTTAGTTATACATGGTTCTGCTTTTAAAGGTATTGTTTTACAAAATTTATCTCCTGCTCTTTCCATACAATTTTGTAATATCTTTGCTAAACTTTCTGCTTTATCAGTAGAACATTCTATAATTAATTCATCATGGACTACATTAGGCATTAATACTTTAAATAATAAATCATTATCTTTTAAATATCTAAACATATATATACCTGCTAATTTTGTTATATCTGCAGAAGTTCCTTGTATCGTGTAATTTAAACTCATTCTTTCTATATTTCCCCTTTTCATAAAATATTCTCTTACTAAAGGCTTAAGAACATTAACAAAGATACTCGAATTTTGTGATTTTTCCAATTTATATTTAGTCCAAAATCCTTTAACATTTATTTTTTTAGCTAATTCTTTAAACTCATCATAATAATCTACATAACATTTTCTACCACTTATATTATTAAATAATATATAACCATTCTCTACTGCTTTCTTTTTTTCATTAGTAAAATATTTAGCAAGACCAGGAAAAGCATTAAAATAAGACTTATATACTTCTTCTCCTTTTTCTAAAGGTAAATTTAAATTTTGTGCAATTGTTATACCAGCACCTCCATAATTAATAGAGAATCCTGCTCCTTTAGCAATCTGTCTTAAATTTTTATGTTTCTTTTTAATATCAGATAAAGGCAAATCTTTTAATTCAGGAAATATTTTAGATGCAACAAAAGAATGCATATCAGAATGTTGACCACGATAAAATGCTAAAAGATCTTTATCTAAACATTTATTTACTAATACTACATTTTCTTGTCCAGAATAATCTGAAACAATTAAAGTATTATCCTTTTGTGCTTGAAAACAATTTCTTGTTCTATCTTCAGAAGGAATATTTTGCATATTAGGTTTTTGATTTATATTCTTTTTTTGATTTCCTTTTTGCCCAGAAGATAATCTACCTGTATTCATAATTTGAGTATAGTTAGTATGTATTCTTCCTGTTTTAGGTTCTATATAGTCAAAAAAGTTCTCTCCATAAGTGCTAACTTCTTTTTGATATTCCTTATATTTAAGATAATCTTCTACAATATGATGAGTTTTCTTTTGAGAAATAAGAACTTTTTTATCTATAGAGTCTTTATATTTACCTGTTTTCTTATCTTTTATTTTAGTATCTATACCTAATTCTTTCATTAAAGGTATAACTTGTTTTTCGCTATTCCAATTAATATTACATTGCACGCCTTCTTCAAATAAAGATAATTGAGGATTAATATACCTATAATAAGTTTTAGAATCATTTAATATAAAATCATTTAATACTCCTCTCATCTTTAGCATACTTGTTTTATCTTCGTCACATTTAGTTTGCCACATATCTTTATTAAGATACATTCCTGAATGTTCTATATATGTTAACACTTTAACATAATGATTATCTAAAAATATTGCTTGTAATAATCCTTCTTCTTTTGCTTTCTCTATTTGTTTATCTTTAATTATCTCAAGATATTTTACATCATCAGCAGAATATTGTATTACTCTTGTAGTTAATCCCTCTTTTGCTATCTCTAATCTAATAGATTTATCAAGACTAACATCACAATATTTTAGAGCGCAATAATTCAATCCTCTACGAGCTCTTGATAGGCCTGTAGTAAGTATTTTCTCTGCTAAAAAAGTATCGAAAAGTTTAGTAGGCACTATTTTATATTGATATAAAAATCCTAAATCAAATTTAGCATTATGTATTATCAATTCTTTAGTTTCTAATAATTCTTTATATTCTAATATATCTATAGTATTACAATCTATTATAAATTGATCTTCATTATTTCCCAATTGTATACATATAAGTTTATGTTTATAAGGTTCTAAGCCATTTGTTTCAGTATCAAAACTGATACTTTCTAATTTATTAAGACACTTTAAAGAATATTCTATATCACAATGTTTATATTCTGTAGTCTTAAAAAGTTCTTTTTGTTTTGTTATTAAATAAATCATTCTTCTAATTTTTTAATTTTTTTTATATTTAAGTTTTCTATATATTATTTTTTCTTCTTTACTAAGTTGATTATAATTATCATTACTAAAATCTTTACCATAATAATCATTTTCATCTTCAAAATAAGATTCATTTTTATGTCCAAAGGTAACTCCTAATAAATCTTTATCAATAAGAGGCATTCGTTTATAGACAGAGCCTTCAGAGCATTTCACTAACATTGCTACATATTTCACAGGAACTCTTCTCATTAAATAAAAATCTATCTTTTCTTTTTGTTCATCTGTTATTAATAAATATTTTAATTTTTTCATCTGTATTTTATTATTGCCCCCATTTTTAATGCTGCAAAAAACAGAGGATATTTTTCTTTAAAATCTTCATCTCCATTAAATACATCATAAGTATTATCTATTTCATTATGTATATGCCATCTATCTGTAGTGGAATTATAAGTAATATTTTTACTACTCCTAAGTCCGCCATTTAATGCTATATAATAATCATTATTTTTATTTAAACATTGTGTTTTTAATTCTGCTAAGTTTTTAACTGATCCCATAATTTTTATTTATTTATTTATTTTTAATCAGATGTGCAAAATATTTCATATCCAAATTGTTTCATACTATTAACAGGAAAACCATCAAACTCAGTATCGGTTTCTATATTTTGTATTAACATAAGTATAAAATCTTCCACACTATCATAGTTTATACCATAATTATGATATAATGTGGATATTTTTTCTTCATCTACTCTAATTTTAATTGTAATTTCTTTTTCTGTCATTTTTTATATTCTTTTTATTATTTTTAAATGTTCTTGGGCTTCTTCTTTTGAATATGCCCATATCCTGTAACCTTCTATTATAAATAGTTGTTTTTCTTTTTCCATAATTTCTATTTTTTTATATTTCTGCTTCAAAATTACATTCTCCATTCTTTTTTACACAATCTAAAATCTCTTGTCCTAATCCTAAATCTGCATAATTCTCTAAATGTGAGCCTATATTTTTAGTTTCTATTTCTTTTTCTTTAAAAAATTCTTCTAACATTTCATCATTATAAAAATCATTCTTTTCAAAAAATTTATCAAAGTTTTCTTTATATTTTCCTAATGACTTTTTTATTTTCTTCATTTCTTCTTCTATTTCTTCTAAATGTTCTTCTCCAAAATGATATTGTATGTATGATGGTTCATATTCTTCACCACCAAATCTACTTGGTGCTACACTACTTTGTACTGCAAACCAAAATTTACCATTTATATCTCCGTTATAATATCGTCCCATAATTTCTATTTGTTATTTTGTTTTATAAATTCTACTACTGCTTTGTAAGTGTTAATTTTTATATCATCCCCTTGAAAGTTTATAAAATTATCTTCCTTATCAAATAATTCTGTAATATTACTTGATATTACAATTTTATAAGATGTTTCATTTACTTTCCCCACCACAGGCATAAGCCAATCCCAAGAGATGTGGTATTTTAATTCTCCATAATCCTCATACGCTTGGTCAATATCAACCTGGTCTACACCCATGAATTCTGCTATTAGTTTATTATCTTTCATAATTTCTTAATTGTTTTTAATTTGTTGATTTAAAAAGTATATCTATTTCATACTCCTTCTGTATTGTCAGCATCTGAGCAATCCTTAGAACAATATCTACCTTCAGTCATTTCTTCCCCACAATATCCACATCTAAAATATTCTTCTATTTCAAAATCATCTATTTGATATTTCTCATCTTCTTCAAGATATACATTTACTCTTGAAAGATATTCATCTATATAAACTGCTGCTTGGTATTCAGAATCAAAAAAGGCTTGATCGTGGTTTAAATCATTTGTTACTTTATACATTATTCTATTATTATTAATTTTAATTGTTCTGCAACATACCTTATATGTTGCTTACCTTTTGCTGTTAGGTTTTTTTCAGGATATATTAATTTATTCTCAATAACAGCTATTACATAACCATAAGAATATACTTCATTTCCTCTAACCCATAATTCTCTTTGATATTCTCTAAATCTCATATTACAGATGTTAATTGTTTATATAATCTCTCTGTTTCTTGTTTAACAAACTCTTCATTTTTATTCACTTTATTATCTCCAGCGTGAAAAGTATCAAAACCTATCAACCAATATTTATTAGTTTGAAATTTAGGAAGTATCCCTCGTAAAGAAGAACCATATTTAGTATAAGAAATTCCTCCGTGAATATCTATATCCATTTCCTCAGCAAATTTCTCAAAATAAGGATGTTCTTTAGGCACTGCTACATATCCACTTCCCCATCCTGATGCCAGAAATCCATCTTTATATGCAATAGGTTTTTCTTTTATTATAAATTTTCTCATTTTAATTGTTATGAGTATTTTCTTTTTTATTTTTTTTAAATGTTCTTCATTTTCTTTTTCTTTCATTGTAATAAGATTATTATTGTTAATACTATATTCCAAATTAAAGATAGTAAGGCAATTTTATATGCCTTACTACTTTTTCTACTATGTCTTTCCATACTATATTTCATTACTTTATAAATTTACATTCCTCAGCATTTATCCATTTGTCTGACTCCTTAAAACCTTTAACAAGGCTTTTAGGAAGTTCATCACAAAAACTTAATAAATATTGAGGTGTTATTATTACTTTGTCTTCTAAGTCTACCATATCTTGTATAATTGATAATGCAAAATTGATAATATCTCCTGAATCAGAAAATAACCAATCTTTAAAATCATCAAAAGATATTTCATATTGTTCTAATGCATTATTTTTCATATTATTTATTATTTTGTAAATATATAAGTTCTTGTTCATACATATTATACTCGACTTCTCTTGATACTCTCTCATAGTCTTCGTGAATAAAATGTAAAGATTCATATCTAATTATATCTTCTAGAGTGCAAGATACATTAAAATTTTCAGTAATCAGCAATGCTAATTGTGTAGGGCTGTCAGGATAGTTATCTAATTGTATAGTTCTTATGTATAATCCTATGTCTTCCATTTGAACTTTAGGAAGATTATTTATTTCATTTTTCTCTGGGTTTGTTAGGTTTTTAGTATTTATCATTTTTTAAGGTATTAAAGGTTGTTTATTTTTTTTTAAGGTGTCTTTATTTAATGTAGCGATGTATAAAAAAAAACACAAGAAACAACAATTAAGTGTTCCTTGTGTTTAATTATATAGATATTAATAGGCTTAACCTATTGCATCTTCAATTGCAGCATCAGTTCCTACAAAAGAAGAACTTCTTACTGTATCTGCTAAGAAAGCGTGTGAAGCATTACCTGGCACTACAGATGCTCTTACATAAATGTATTCGCCATCTTTAGTTAAGATATAATCTCCATCTTTACCAGCTCTTTTAGCCATAGTCTCAAAGTTAGCAACTTCATATTCATTTCCTTGAGTAGTCTCAGTTATTTGAATATTAAGTGCTTGACCGTTTATAGAAGGACTTAGTTTATTAATCTCCATTTCTTGCCCTTCAGCAGTTAATGAAGAAAAATCTAATCCAAACAATTTGCTTGCATCTTCAGGTTGAGCAGATACCCAAGCGTGACGAGGTTTCCCTGTTTGCGTGAATCTATCATCTGAAGCATTTAATAATCCTACTATAGACTGAGGTCTAACATTAGGGTTATCTATTTTTTGAGCAAAATGTAATTGGATTTTTCCTCCTTTTACTTTTTTAGCCGAAGCTAATAACATTTCTCCTTGTTCTAAATTTTCAATCGTTTTCATAATTTTTGTTTTATATTTTATATGTGATTTTTTTGTGCTCTTTCAGTTAAAGGAAATAGATTTATTATTCTTACGATATCCAAACGAATCGTTATAAAGATATTATTCGATGATATGGTTGAAAGGTAGAAATCTGACTATAGACGAGCAATCTATAGTTCCTATATTTTTATTTTAAAGATTAACGAGGGCAATAATATTTCATATTACCCAAGTATAACCTTAAATTAATATGATATATTTTTTTTAATGTGTTAATATATAACAGTATCCTAATAATACTGCCATAAAAATAGTTGATATTGTCAATGCTTTAAGGAGGAATAACCATTCCTGCTTAATAAATAATTTTATTGCTTTCATAATATTTTGTTTTAATTTGTTTATTAAATAAGAGAGCCAATAATAATCTAAGTTATTATAGAATTACGCTACTCTACAGTTAGTTAGGTAACACTCTCTTATTTTAATTATATTTTACTGATTCCGTCTATTCTTTCTAAGTTATCTAATTTATCCATAAATTTCAACCTCAAATAAACCACTTTATAAGTAGCAGGATATCGATATTGAAATTCTCTTATCATTTGTAAGATTCTAATGTTATGGGAAGGTTCTCCCATACGCTCATTAATTAACATAGAAATTGCTATATATGCTTGTTCCATAATTAATTTATTTTAGATGTTTCTTTATTTAACTTAGCCAATTTAGATTCCAACTTAGAAATCTTTTTTTGTAGAATCTTTCTTTCTTTCTGCATACTAAAGAAGACAGTCCATAAGTTATCTTGAATTATACGATAATTGTTTATGTATATTTCTCCATAATTTATTGGAATAATTCCTTCTTGTATATCAGTCTCCATCCATTCAGCCATTGCATCTAATTGATTTATACTAATTGTAGTATAAGAAGATGCTTGTGTGTTTTCTTTTTTATGTTTATTATAATTTATTTCCCCTGTCATATATGGGAAATTGTCTTGTCCGTATACATTTGTAACCATTACTAACATTGCTAGGATAGTTCCAAACATAACTATCCCTAAGAATAGTTTTTCAATTGTGTGTGTTTTCATTGTGTGTGTTTTTAAAAGTTTATTTTTATTTAAGATTATTATTTAGAAATAAAACAACCTAGCACTACTCGGTTGAAAATGTTAATGATCTATCCTTTTAGGGACGTTAGCACACGATGTAGAAATACATCTTCATTAACTTTGCCATACTATGATTGACTGCATAGTAACAGATTAGAATATAATCATTTTACTCTTACTCAATGTCATCGGCCAACGACACTTTGTTTAAGTCCTACATCATCAACGCTGGTACGAAGAATTAATAGACCCTTGCGGGATACTTAAGACATTTCTATCTTAAGATTAGGCACTTCTGATTATACAATTAGCTTTAGGCATCACACCATTCTCCAGTTCTTTTTTTAGTTTAGAACATAGCATTTTACGTTTTTCTAGGATAGTAGCTCAAATCCCTAAATTTATAAGTAACCACATATAGCTTACAGGCTATACTCTTTGCTTATAATACTGATAGTTTTAGAACCCTGTAAGGTCTTTGTACTATCCACCCTTGTGCATAACTGCTCCCCTTACAAGAAAGGTACTAATTATACGGTGTTTTGTCTATTTTACATTACAGTTCAACATCTGTAATTTAAAGTCCTGACAACATAGGACTACATATTCTTTAGACACTAATGCTACCTCAAGGATAGACATAAGCCACGGCATATGTTAAGCGTTCCAAGGATTCTCACCTTAGTATATACACAGGTAGTTAGTAAAGAATGAAATCAATGTATCTTCTTTCAACTAACGAGGAGACTATGCTGCATCTTGTCCCTGTGACCATAAACGTAGTGATCAATTACGATAATGGATTTGATTTGATAATATTAAATAATAAAGCAGTTTATCTACTTGCTTAGGTATACGCTGTTGCAGTATAAATACTACTATGTGTGACTTAATGAGAACACTTACAGCCTTTCTAATTTCTTTTAATAAATAATAAGGCATCTTCACATATATATGACTACTAACTATAGCAGTTATATAAAAAGCCCAAGACA
>Ga0080013_1004562_pt1 | contig 11167 bp, 11 predicted proteins | sample ETNvirenome_6_85_FD_69236 | JGI IMG/M metagenome (GOLD analysis project Ga0080013, IMG submission 69236) | Marine viral communities from the Pacific Ocean - ETNP_6_85 (SPADES assembly) (version 2) | ecosystem: Environmental > Aquatic > Marine > Oceanic | place: Pacific Ocean | collected 2013-06-19
GAGACTGGCGGTGTGATTCGGCCCAAGCGCGTAAAAGCTTTGGCTGTACCGAATCGGGACTACCGGCCAATCATTAAGAACGGGTCACCGATAGCGCCTCGAGAGTTTGACCCAGGCCGGACGCTTTTGAAGTTCTACCCCGCAATAACACCGGGCAGGCTGCGCGGTTACCTGGTGGACAAGAGAACGGGCCAGCTTGCCTATACTTTGATGGCATCGGTCACAATCAAGCCGACTAATTACGTCACAGAGGCGATTGATACAGCCATACCTGAAATTCTCGAAATCACCGGGGGCGCCGTCGTCTCTGCAATGGGCAAGGCGGGCTAAAATGGGTACGCCAAGAAGGAAGCTAATTCTTGAGAATCTCCAGACAACGTTCGAGGGCGTGACCACAGGCAACGGCTACAAGACGACCGTTACCACCGTTCAGGCTCTGGCGCGTGGATACTTCGACGTGAAGACAGGCGAGCGGCCTTTTATTGGATACGTTCCAACGTCGGAAAGCTTCCAGCATCAACCAGGCGGCAATATGTACAGCATTATGAGCGTCTCGGTGATTGGCCACATTACAGGCAACACACTGGCCGAGCGTCAGACAAAAATAAACAACCTTATCGATGATGTGATTGCAGTCTTGAACGTGGACACAACCCGCGGCGCAAACGCAATCAGTACAACGGCGGTGGGCGTAGAGACGGACGAAGGCGACCCTGACGCATACGGTGACGGCAGCTTTGTGATGCAGACCCAAATAAAATACATTCGAACAACGGCGGCGAGTTAATGAAAAAAATTAAGTATGTAGGCGATGACACAGCATCAATCAGGTACGGTGACAGCTTGCTGAAAAATGGCGATGTTTTAGAATTATCTGATTCTGACGCTGACCAGCTTTTGAAATCTGACCGATTCGAAGCCGTAAAGACAAAAGCGAAAAAAGCCGCAAAGGCTAAAGAGACACAAAACGAGGGAGCTGAATAATGGGCGCAAGTACTGACCACGCACTAGGCAGAAACTTACGATACTTTTGTAAAAAAGAAAGCGCAGCCGGTGGCGCATACGGAACCGACAGCCAAGAAGCCTTGGCCGGTGCCGATGCCGCCAAAGTTCTATCAACTTCAATGGAATTTACCGTCACGCGCAACGATCGAATGGACGCAAGAACTAGCCGATCAGTCATGGAGCGAATCACGGGCAAGCAAGAAGTGAGCTGGTCATGTGAAAGCTACCTGTTACCAGCTGGCAGCACGACAGCGCCGGACATTGATCCGCTAATTGAGGCGGCGATGGGCGGGGCTTTTGGCGCAAGCACTGCCAAGACTTACAAGTTCTCTGACTCCAACGCACTGCCAACGGTTCATATGATGCGAACCGCGAACGATGTTCTTCGGGAAGACCTCTTCGGTTGCTACGTTGAAGAAATGGGCATCAGTGCAAGCGGCGGCGAAGAACCGAAGATTAGCTTCAGCGGCGGCGCTTTCAACTATGCGTTGACCGGCTCAGGCACAACCGAAGGCACCGGCTCAAGTGCAACCAGCCTGATTACTGAATCAGGGCAGGGCGTCAACTTCATGGTGGGCTCTGTTATTAGCTTTAACTCACTGGCTGATAAAATCGTAACAGCGAAAAGCTCAGACACTTTGACCATTGCAAGCTCGAGCTGGTCAGATGATCAGGCCATCACGCCGACGACCTACACCGAGACAACCGCAGGTAATCCGGTGAACGGAATCAGTGGGAGCCTAGTGCTCAACAGCGTGACGCTTCCCGTCACCGCTTTTGATGTGACCGTGACCAACGGAGTCAAGGCGCTATCAGATGAGGCTTTCGAGAAGGGCACCTCTGATTTTGTAGCGGGATATCGTTCAGTCAAAGGCAATATTTCAGTGCGAGCCCGAAAGGACTTTATCAAGTCACTGGCTCAGCGATATGTTCAGACAACAGCCACAGCAGACCCAACGTTCTCAAGTGTTGCTCTCGTTGTGACCTTGGGCGGAACCACGGGATACAAAGTAGTAGCAACGATGAGCAAGATTGAAATCGACTTCGCAGGTATCGAAGTACCGGAAGCAGAGGAAGCAGTCTTAAGCCTCCCATTTACAGCACTGGGCACAAGCGGCAGCGACGAGCTAACGCTGGCCTGGAACCAGTAACATAAACAAGGAAACCAAAAATGACATACAACGCGGAAGACGTAAGGGTATACGTTCCGAAGTGGAACGAAAACAGAGAAAAGCCAGAGGCTGAGCAGATGAGCGCGGAGCTTGCGCCGATGACAGGCGGCGAGCTTCGAGCAGCACAGCGGGCAAGCATTGGCAAAGATGGCAAAGTGAGCCTAAAGGCTGCAGAGGCAGCCATCGAGAAAATCATCAAGGCGCGGGTGGTAAAGCTAGACGGCGCCTCAGATATTCTTGACCGGTCAATTGCTGACGGCGCAGAGCTTTGGGAGCGTGGGGAGCAGTCTTTGATTGATGAGCTTTACAACGCAATAACGGAAATCTCGACTTTGTCGGAGGGGCTCCGAAAAAAATAGAGCTGGCTGCTAGATTCTTTTCTAGTGGCCACGCCTCTCTAAAATGGAAGTGCTCAAAGTGCAGAGGACCAGAGGCGGAAGAGCACGACAATAAAAGAGAGTTTAGAAACTGCGACAGCGAAACGACGCAGAATCTAGCTTTTGACTTTGCGCCATCGCTTCGGCGGTGTCCCTGGTCGCAAATTGACCACGAAACCATGCAAGCGGTTCAGTGGTTTACCGATTGGCGGGATTATAAGATCTTGCCATTTGGTAGCAGCAAGCTTTTAGATGAGCCTGCTTATGTGTACGATGTGATTCATCATGCTAGCGTGGTGATTAAAGAAATTGAGGCAGAAACCGCTAAGCGGCAGAAGACCGAGATGGACAAAGCAATGAAGAGGAGCCGAAGCCGTGGCTGATATGAACAAAAGCATTAATATCGAAGTCACGGCCACGGATGACGCCAGTAAGCCTATTGAAAAAATAGGCAAAGAGTCAAAGGGCTCTCTCTCGGCGGTCAAGCGATTTGGCGCTGGCGCTGCTTCGGCATTTGCTAAAGTGGGCGCGGCTGGCGTTATGATTAACCAGTCTATTGAGCTGGTCAAAAAGTTTCGAGACGTGGGCATGATTGCCATCGAAGCAACGCGGGCATTCGTTGACGCTAACGATCCCCTGATTAAAAGCTTCGACAAAACATCGACATCGGTTAAAAAGCTCGGGGCTGGCGTGGGCGTGGTTTTAATGAAAGGGCTGAACGGGGCAGCAAAGGCCCTAGAGCCCATCATTCAAAAAACGCAGATGTGGCTCCAAAAGAATCAGAACCTAATAGGCTTGAAGCTTGTTGAATACATCGAACGCTTCGCCAAGTTTTCACTGGTTGCAGCTGCCAAGGGGCTCGTATTAATCAGCAAGATTACAAGCGGCTTCGCTATGACTTGGTCACTGCTTAAGGTCGGGGTCAATTCGTTTTTCTCTGCGCTTCTAAGCGGAGGGGCCAAGGCTCTTGAGAAGATGGCCAGCCTGGCCGATGCAGTCGGGGCCGATGGTCTAGCCGGGAAACTTAGAGCAGGAGCTCAAGAGGTCAAAAGCTTTGGTGATATCTTCCAGAGTACCGCCGATGAATCAACGATTCAGCTTGATAAACAGATAAAAGCACAAGAACGATTTGAGGCCCAAGTACAGAAAAACGGCCAGGCCGTCTATAAGGCTATTGGCCAGGTTGCCACCGCAGCCAGCAAGGCTTTTGTGGGTGAAACTGTCTTGGCTAATCAGACGCTAGAGCAGCAGAACGCAATCATCGAGCAAAGAAAAGTAAAAGAAGACGAGCTAGAGCAGAAAAAGAAAGAGTTTGCAGAAGCCGAGAGGAAGAGGATTGAAGAAAGAGCCAACCAATCGAGGCAACTGGTCAATCAATACGCGGCGGTTGGTGAAAGTATAGGCAATTCATTTATGGCAGGGTTCTCAGCAGCGGAAGAAGGTCAAGACGCTTTCTCCGAGGGCTTTAAATCAATGACTGCCGAAATGATTGATTCAGCCCTTGCGGCAATGCAGAATATGGTGACAATCCGCGCCGCTGAAGCCGCAGCAGGGGCAGCGTCATCGCAAGCCGCCGTGCCAATTATTGGACCCGCGCTTGCTGCCGCCGCAGCTACTGCAATGTTCTCATTGGTGCGCGGATTCATTAGCCTGGGTTTTCAGGGTATGGCTCGAGGCGGTATTGTTGAGGGCGGCGTACAAGGGCACGACTCGGTTCCTATTATGGCACAAGCCGGTGAGATGGTTTTAAGCCGTGACCAAGTGGACAAGATGAGACAAGGCGGCGGCATGGGCGGCGGAACCGTAAACATTGAGCTCAACTCTAGAATGCCCTCCAACAAGGCCGAGCTTAAAAAGTTTGTTCGTCAGAATATTGTACCCGCAATGAAAGACCTTAAAATTCAAGGAATGCTCTAAATGACATATTCAGAGGCAAACCTAACGACAGCGGAAACTACCGGCTTTAGCGCCGACAAGCCTATGATGGTAACGCAAAGCGCTAGCACACCAAACGATGCCCACTGGACACTGGTGGGAACTCACACAAGTACCGACGTTACGGCCGCCGATGGTCCTGCAGTGCGGGCCTATGATAGCGTTGGGAACTTGGTAACAAAAACAAACACAGCTTCAGCGGCTACAACAACGAAATACTATAACTTCTATTTTAGCACAGCAATAAGCTTCGACACGTTGATCATACTGGGGCACAACCTAAACACGATAGCAGCAACAGACGTTAAGCTTCAGCTTTCAAACAACGATGCTTTTTCAAGCGGCGTGATTAATCCATACGAGAGCGGATCTCTTAGCGGTGACGATGACCGCTTGATATGCACAAACCTAAACAGCGAAGACTCAGGCAGCTATGATGCGAGCGGAACGGCTCAGAGATACGGCAACGTTGAATGGTGTCGATTAGTTGTTACGCACTCAGGATCGAAGACTCCTCAGATCGGCGAAATCATTCTAGGCACTCGTCACCAGCTGCAGCGTAATCCAGATATCCCGTGGAACAACAAAGACGAGTACAGCGAGACAACAGATTTCAAAGCCTTAACGGGTCTTGTTAAAAGATATGTAGCTTTTCGCGGGCAAGCCCTCAGAAGGTTTCGGGCTTCTATCTCGTCAAGTGATGAAATTGCTGTAATAGATTCTTGGTTCAACGCTATCAATGAAGGCACCAAGCCTTTTGTTTATATTGAAACGCCATCGAGCGGCGCCGATGCTAGGTTGATGATTTTAGACGATACAGCTTTGCGCTTTCCACTAGTCGGACCCTTTGAGCGAGTTCTTGAGTTTAGCATGACAGAGCAACCGCCATACCTATCCGTGGAATCATAAATGGCGATCACCTTATCAGACGAATTCAAAGAGCGAATGGGCCGGGCAAACCCGGAGCCCGTTGTTCAAATTGCTATTCAGACCGTGGCGCCGAGTGCTTACTCGTTTTACGTCCATAACGGATACAACGGCGTTGATAGCACGATCGAGGGTGATCCTATCCTGTTGTCGGTAACCAACGTAAGCAACTCGCTCGACGCCGTAACGCGCAAAAATCAAATTAGCTCCATCCAATTTGAAGTTATTGATGACGGCTATATTCGGACGCTTGCCGAGTCGTACAAGTTTTTTAATTCTTACGTTTTAGTGAGACTTGGCGCAGCCGATATGATTACAACTGATTGGTGCCCCCTGTTTTTTGGGCGGGTTTCAAGGGCATGGTCAGAACAAGGCGCAATCACTTTTGAGGCCACCGACTACGAAGACTACACGCTAAACCAAACAAACTTTAGAACGTATTTTAACAAGCACCCGCTCGAAGTCTTGCTACAAAGCCTGCAAGACGCAGGCATACCAGCGGGAAGAATTGACTCAACAAGTTTTGCTTTTGATTCTGTTTCTACTTCAAGTCACTACGTTTTTTCATCGTACACCGGGAACATTTACGGTGAGCCGGATACGGCCATGTATGACCCCAACTATTTGAGGAACGAAGACTACAACGATGAGATATACTTAGACGGAAAACACACCAACCTTGCACCAGGCACCATAAACACCGGAAGTATGGGGATCAGCTCAACCACGCTCCTGGTTGTTCGTACTGATAAATTCTTGAACGAGTACCTCGAAATGACTCGCAGTGTTTTGCGGGCTGATGTTGCAAACGCCAAGCTAAAAATGGTGAAGCCGTTAAAGACGGATTCAGTAATCAAACACTTCACGGTGGATGAATACACCGATTTTGAGATGGATAATAACACGGTAATATTTAACCGCGTGGTCGTTCGTGTTGGTGTGGGCGATGGGGCTTTTAGTGTTCGATTCAGAGACACAACCGCATTCAATGCCTACGGCGAGCACACATACGAAGCAGAAACGGCTTATTTTTCAGCGGCGAGCGAAATAAAAGATCAGGATTACCAGGTTTATGTAAGTTCATCATTTACCGCAATTCAAGCGCGAAGCGTAGGCATCAATGGTTTTTGTGGAACTCGAAACCTTCACGCAGGAAGCCAAGTAACTGCCGACAAAATAACAGCAGATAACCCCTCGTACAGCTTATTTTTAAAAGGGATTCATCGAGGAACAAGCGCCATTACTGAGCCCAGTCCCGACATGAGATCGTTAAGCTGGGCTTTTGATGAAGATGGATCTCAAGACACAATGTACGAGGGTCTTGGCAAAATTCAACTAAACGGGCTTTCTCATATTTCAGGAAGCGCAGCGCCGACAAACAACGAGGGCTACCTTTGGCACGACATCACAGTGCCGTACAACTTCGCAACGGACCTGCTTGATCGGTTTAGCAACGGTGCCCCTAAAATAAAATTTACAGCGGGCCTTGATAACATCCACCTTGAGCTTGGCGATTTAATTTCGATCGACAATGACTGGTTCTTATACTCCGAGCTTTCACTCAATGGCCTAGATTCAACGGTAAAGTTTGAAGTCACAAAAAAAGAAGTAAGCCTTACCGGTTCGTCCATCGGTGTTGATTACGAGGCAGTGTATATAACAAAGGATAGCCCGCCTTCAGTTGATATTGATTGGATCCCTACGCTTGACGTTGTGCTTTCGCCAATTAATAAAGGCGGTTTAATTGCCCAGTTCACTGAAATGCCAAACGCTAACGCGCTTGAATCCGGGTGCTCGGTAACAGCAACGACGGGGCTAGGGTATCAAATAGATCCGGGGCGGATGCTTGCCGCTGGCACAGGTGCGTTGCTTCAAGACGCTACAACCTTTACAGCTACAGCAAACAAGCATTCATATATTGGAATAGACAGCGCAAGCGGTAACATTTTAGTCAACGAAGTAGCAACAAGCGCAGATGAGCCAGAGCTTGCACCCGGTGAAATTAGAATCGGTAAAGTTATAAGCGGGGCAAGTAGCGTTTCGTCGGTTGTTGATTTGCGGCAATTTGGGGCCATTACAGCCAGGCAGCTTAACAGAGAGCTTTTGGCGCCAGCCGATGGGGTTCTTTGGAACGGCGGCTTTGAAGACTGGGCAGATGCTGGAAGCGTCCCTGTTGCCTGGGAAGAAACAGGCGACGGCGTATCCGTTACAGACTGGGCAAGAGAAACAAGCGTAGTGCATTCTGGAAGCAAAAGCCTAAAGATGCTGAACACCTCAACCACCGTGGTATGGTACAGCGGGTTTATTCCCATAGACAGTTCAACGCCTTACCGCGTGAGCCTATGGGCTAGGCAAACCGGGAACGTAACGATGCGTTCGACGCTGTACTGGTACACGTCGGCCAAGGTTGCGGCTTCGACATCGTCGGCAAGCATCACAAATGCAGCTTGCGCGGCAAACGATACATGGGAAAACAGAACTGCTATAGTAACGCCAGGTTCAGACGTGGCTTATGCGAAGATAAAAATCACGCGGCCAACTTCACCGGGTTACGATTGTTATTGGGACGACGTGACGATTAAACCGGAGGCGCCGAGCTTTAGCGTTTACGGAGCAGCCACAACAGCACCCGGAACAAAAAGCGTTTTTCAGGTAGAATATAACAACGAGGGCCACGACTACGGCGGCAACTACGACCACAGCGGCAGTGATTACGATTTTGAGGCGCCGAGCGCTGGAGTCTACGAGTTTAGTGCAGCGGTGCAAGGTGTGTATGTTGGGGCGTTCACCTATCTTACTTTGATGATTTACAAAAACGGCTCTGTTTTGCGTGAGTCATACGGCGGAGCAAGAACGACCGGAACGCTTGAGGCATTTGCCACGGTTGAGACTGGCCCCGTTGAGCTTGCAAAAGGTGATTTAATTACGGTTCAAATGCACCCCGAGATTCAGACCAGTTACACGCTAAACACCGGCGCCTCTGAAACCTATTTCAGCGGGCGAAAAATATCATGAAACAGGCGCGGCAAACATACCCGGCTGCGCCAGGGTTGGGCGGTGCTTTTTTTGGTTTCCTTACATCGCCCGACCCGCTAAAATCGAATCGTTGCGAGGCTATCGGCAGCCGCCGCAACTTAAACCCTAAAGGGAGGTAATGACCGATGGCATCCAGAGGTTCCTACGAAGCAGCGAAATCTTACACCACTTCAATTACTACAATTATTGAGACGACTATGCCCCATACCTGCAAGCGCGGGATGGTTGCGTTTTTGTACCCAAGCACGGCGGGCACTGCGACGTTTAGCTACGTTGACCCGGCGGGCAATGTGCGAACGCTGCAAACGACCAGCTGCGCGGCCAATGATTTAACCACAGTGACTTTTGACTTTCCAATTTCACAAGTGCGGCTGAGTTACACCGGCACAAGTTCGGGCGGTAATATTAGCGCAGAAGTAAGGGGCCACTAATGCCAAAGATAGTACAATACAACTTACCGCCAGGCGGGACCGTCATCGACCTTGCAGACAACCAAAGTACTGCTTTAGAAATTGAGCAAGGCGGCGCCGATTATTTAACCATTTCGACTGTAGACGGCTCCGAAAATTTAACAATTGGTGCCGGACCTTCTCGGCCATCGATGGTAAGATTTAAAGCAGATGATGGCTCTGTTCAAAACACAACCTCCGGCGGCTGGTACTTAGACCGAGCGGATGCCTCGGCAACTAACCCCGTCTTTGTTCCTAAAAATACCGATACCGACACGGGCATTGGTAGTTCGGGAGCCGACGCCCTTTCATTAATCGCCGGAGGTGTGGAGGGGATTCGTTTAACGGAAGACACGACGGTTTTGGCTGAGATTAAAGGCCGCACGGTTATTACGGCCGACACATCAGGCACACCTGACGACCTTGGTGATTTCGATAACTATGCTTTGGTTCTGCAAGGTTCATCTAACGACAATGACGAAACCGCGCTTTTGCTTTCAAGCTCAAGTAACACTTACGGCGGCTCGGCAATTGTCCACAAAGACACTGGTGGAGGCGGTAAAGGTGAATTAAACTTTTATACCAAGCAAGCAACAGGCACGGTGCCACCAACCAAAGTAATGACGATAAGTGACAGCGGTGTTTGTGCTCTACAGGCAACGTCAGCGATACACTACAACGCAGGAACGGGATCAGACACAGCCACCACCGAACCGGTTTACTTAGCAGACACAAACGCAACCATGATTGTTGATTTCTCCAATGGCAACGTTGGAGATATTACACTGGCCGCAAACGTAACAGCGGTTAAATTTTGGAATGTTCCAGCAGATGGGACCACGGCAACAATCACCGCGAAAATTACCCAGGATTCAAGCGCCAGAACTTTCGATTACTCGGATTCAGCTGTGACAGTTTACAGCGACGGCGGCAGTACAGCAGTCACCGGCGAAATTAAATTTTCAGGCGGAGCGCACCACGTACAGAGCACGGGCAGCGGTGCCGTTGACCTTGTAAGTTTCACCTGCATACCAAGCGGCTCAACGTTCAACATCTATGCGGCAGTGATTGGGCAGGCATTCGCATGATTTCCATACCCGACATAAGCCAGACCTATCCGAAAGAAAGCTTAACGCTCGACAGTCGCTTCGTTGTCGGTGAGGGCAATGCTCGGGATTTGTCAGGAGACTCAAATACAGGAACATTGGTTTCTGGTCGGGCTCTGGCCTTAGATGGCGCTACCGATTTTTTGCAGTGTGGAACCGGAACCGGTTTTCAATTGGCCTCAAACTCTATGTCATTTTCTTTTTGGGCAAAATTTTCATCGTCAAATGAAATGTATGTTTTATCTAGACAAGATGGAGCCAGCGCCTACGACGGATGGCGTTTTGGTTTTAATGGGGGAAGCATTCGTTTCAGGTTAAGCGACGGTACAACAGCCGTCGAAACGAACGGCTCTACATCGGTAAACGATGGTGCGTGGCGACATTACGCTTACGTTATTAACCGGAGCGACGATACCGCCAAGGCTTATATTAACGGTACCCAAGAATCGAGCGCAGATATATCGTCGGTTGGCTCAATTGATCCAGCAGAGGAGCTTATCATCGGGGCGACGTACAGCGGCGGAAGCCAGCTTTTTATAGGCTCGTTGTCCTCGGTAAAGATTTTTAAGTCTGTGATATTAACAGCCGATCAAATTGCCGAACAGTACAATAACCCTGAACAAGTCTTACCGACAGGTGCCAGTGCTTCGGAACTCACCGCCTATTGGCCCTTGTCTGATTATCAAAACCCCAGCGCGGACACTCTTAACGGTCTATATTTTATGGACCTCGGAACAGCCAAGAGCCATGCGCTGGCAACCGGTTGCGGCATGGACCGAGCAGAACAGTCGCCGTGTCCACAGCTTGGGTTGATGCCGAGCACTTCGCGGCGTTACACGGTCGATGATTCTTATGTGAGCATTCCCGCAGACTCGGACATTAACGGCTTGTTCAGCAGTGGCGGCACCCTAGCTTTCTGGGCTCAGGCAATGTCGATTGGGCATGAGGTCGTTGCTTATTTGGTTTACACCGGAACCAGCGGGTACACTGTATACCTTCAAAATGATTCGTCGGGAACTGCAAAGCTTTTGTTTAAGACATATCACGGCACAACTTCTGGTGAATGGATAACCGATGGTCAAGTTATTACTTACGGCACTTGGCAACATATTGTTTTTGCCTACGACGCATCATCAGTATCGAATGACCCTGTTATTTAC
>Ga0080013_1005901_pt1 | contig 11165 bp, 5 predicted proteins | sample ETNvirenome_6_85_FD_69236 | JGI IMG/M metagenome (GOLD analysis project Ga0080013, IMG submission 69236) | Marine viral communities from the Pacific Ocean - ETNP_6_85 (SPADES assembly) (version 2) | ecosystem: Environmental > Aquatic > Marine > Oceanic | place: Pacific Ocean | collected 2013-06-19
CGCTGGTAAAGATCAGTGATTCGGATGAAGATCTGGGCGAAGACAGCTTAGAAACCGAGCCAGACGATATTTAGGGTGCCTATATACTCATATGAGTGTCTAGGGTGCCAAATAATTATAGATAATCAGCATCCCGTCGGCGACCGACCTAATAACTGTTCAGAGATTTCTGACTGTAAAGAGGCCTCAGAGCTTAAAAAGCTATTTAATATACCAACCATTTTTAAGAAGTCTGGAGTTGTGAAAGCAGGCGATACTGTTAACAAATTTATTGAAGATTCAAGACATGATTTAAAAAAACAGAAGGATGCGATGAAAGTGAACGATATTACGGAGTTGAATGATAAATAATACGTGGTTATATATGGGCGCGGCAGTTATGGTGCTTTCTGTCGCACTTAACGTTTTTTTTATATGGTATGGACGACAATTATTGTCGAGATTTGGGTACCTGTCTCTAAATATTTCCAACCTTAGACACAACTTACATGTCTTTTTCACACACTTGAAAAAGGTCTATGAGTCAGAACTATTTTACGGAGAGCCCACATTAGAGTTGCTGTTAAAACACGCACGTGAAATTGGTACTGATATTGAAAGTTTCTTCTTAATTTTTAATATCGTTGAAAATGATGACTTTGAACAGCGTGAATGGCATCAGTTCGGAACAGGAGAACACGAAGCGCCCGAGGCGGAGACGGATGAACCAAAAGACACAGAAGAAAACTAAAAGACTTTATTTTACGCACGAGCATGAGCAGGCTGTAATTAAGTATGCTATTGTTGAAGATGTTGAGGTTCGCACAGAATTGTATATAAAATATATCCAACCAGCGTTCGATGAAATGGTTGACAAAATAATCTATACATATAAATTTACAAGTCTTCCAAACATTGAAAGTCTGGGCGAAGAATGTAAAATATGGTTAACGACTATTTTAGACAAGTACGACCCAAATAAGGGCTCAAAGGCTTTCTCTTATTTTAGTGTGATCACCAAAAATTGGTTTATTCACAAGGTCAAAAAAAATGCTCAACAGAACAGACGCGAAGTTTATTTTGAGGATGTTTCGAAAAATCTTGAGCACGTGCATTTATCAACAGAAATAGGATACGATAATAACCGAGAAAAGGATGAGTTCTGGGAGTCTCTCTGGGGGGAGATGCAGAAGTGGGATCTGGGCGAGAACATGAAGATAAACGAAAGAAAGGTCTTTGAGGCCGTAAAAATTCTTCTTTCGAACCCAGATGATATTGAAATTTTTAATAAAAAAGCTATTTATCTATATATGAGGGAACTCACTGGTTTAAATACCAAACAGGTTGTTAACAATCTTAATAAGATGCGCGAGAAATACAAGGTTTTTAAGAAAAAATGGGACGAAGGAAAGATTTAGATTTAGAAGAACGCCTCGAAGAGGCTGTTGATAATATTAGAAGGGATAGGAATGTGGTTAACTCACTTCTGGTGGATCTGATTATGTACATGAAAAAGGACACTGCAGCCCACAAGGATTGTGGCTTAATAGCTTCGAAATATGTTGAGACACTACAACGTTCCAATGAACAATTAGTAAAAATTAGCGGCCTCCTGCACAAAAGAGAGTCAGCCAGTCACGATTTAACCAATATTGATAGAGATGCTCTTTTCGATATTATTAAAGAAGATAAAAATCCGTCCGAGGGAGAATAGGATTGTCGACAAAGAGCAAAAAGGCTACCGGTAACGATAGTTTACCCTTTTTCCAACTTAACCCTGCGCTAGCGCCATCTGTTGTCTCTCTAGATACTGACAATATCAACGAGATCACCGTGATCAAAAAGCTCATCACGAAGGATGTTAATGGGAACAAGCTAGCTGACGCGGAAAATGCGTTTGTTGCATATGTTGTGAGATACAACAGCCCTGATCGATTTGGGGTTGGCTCCGCATGCGCGCCCGGCGCTCATGGTAAAGGTGTTGTGGCTAACAAAAAAGCTTTAGTGCCACATAGTGTTAACGCAATAATTCCGGAATTGAATTTAGCGACGCCGCTCCCTGCGCGTTTTATTGAGGCTCATACGAAAAAGACGGTCGTTGATTTATGTAATCGTGATATTGCCGATGCAGATCGGGTTATTAATATGGCTCCAGTCTTTGAAATTCCAGCAAATGTCCCTGACACAATCCGCCCGGGAAACTTTGTGGTTGTGAGTTTATATGATAAAACCGCCCCCTCAAAGGGGGGCACTGTCAAGGAGTTGGTTAAAGATCAAAATGGCGAAATCAAATTATCCCCTCTCAAAAGCCGCGGCGGCATAATACCGGTACAAGTGACACCGTGTCCCGAGGTGAAGAAAGCTGGCGCCGACGCCACTGGCGATAACCCCCATCCAAATACTAAAAACGTTGATCCATCGAGTATTATCGTCGCCGGCGATTTACTTATCATAAAGAAACACGACGTATTAGAACACTACAGAAAGAGGGGGAAGAAGAAGCCCCCAGGCGCCATAATGTATCACTATACTGTTACCAATTCGCCAGCTAGCACCATTCGGGTATTTAACCGATATAAGAGATCATCTCACTATGAGATCGATCGAGACGGCACCGTATACGAATATTTAGATCCCACATATTATGTTGCGTATCATGGTGGCAAAAGAAATAATACCCCGTCAATTGGTGTAGATCTAACCTGGAATGCTTCGTGCCCGGAACCTGAGCTAACATGTTGGCCGGAAAAGCAGGTGTTGGCAGCAAAAAAACTAACAGCCTACTTATGTAAAAAGTATAGCATTAACCCCGTCGTTGCCCCTTTCCGCCGCGGCAATCCAAAGAAGCGCCGCCCCCCTAGTCGGAAGGATCCGCGCCCACAGGGCGCCCCCACCGGGCTAGCCACCGACGGTCATAAGAACACCATCCGGGTACCCGAGTGGATTAAATCTGGATATACGCTTTTACGTCACAATAGCTGTGTTAACAGTGCCACTGGTTGCCCGGGCGATCTCCCCCTAGAGCGTATGGTACCAACCAGCGCAGAAATGGCTGCTATAAACACAACGCCCAAAGATGATCCAACCAAGGGTGCTGCCTGTTCGGATGCGGACAAGGAGACTAAATAATGGGAAGAGATAAAATTGTCCCGGTCCGAGCGCCGAAAGATAAAGCCTTGAGTGAAGAGGCTGCTCGAAGCACGGAATGCGATGGCGAGGGTTTTAAAAGAAATGTCGCATGCGGAGCCGGCCCGGCCGGCCCACAACCTGCCTACATCCCCCGCGCCTGCGAAAATCGGCCCATTCTCAAAAACAAATATGGTTCTTATTTGTGTATGACTAAAGACAATATGGGCGCCCGAACCCATGGCTATGGTGGATCCGGCGATACTAACTGCGCAGCAATAGACATGGTTGTGGGCCGCGGCAGCTGCAAGAAGGTTGGTGATGATAAAGCCGTGGATCCACTACCCTTCGACGACGCAGCCCGCATATACATCTCCCAGAAAGCAGATATCGACGATTATTTTGCTCTCCCCGAAGGCGCGGTCGGAAACAGCGAGGCCAGATCTGCAATATTATGTAAAGCTGATGCTATACGCATTGTTGGTCGGGAAGGTGTAAAAATTATAAGCGGCGTTGCTAAACCGGACGAGAATAATTCACAGGGCGGTATGTGTGCGCGCGCCGGGATCGATTTAATTGGCATGTATTCGGACGGTCTAGATAAAAATGGTGCTGCATTGCTGCAGCCGCTGGTGAAGGGGGACAACTTAGTGAGATGTTTGGAAACCATGGTTACTAATTTAGACAATTTAGCTGAACTAGTTGGCTCCTTCTTGAGTTTTCAGCTGGAATTTAACGCCGACGTCGCGGGCCATATGCACCTAGAATCTTACTTTGCTGCAGCCACCTTAGCAAATCCTACCCTAATTCCTGCAGGAATTATCATGGCAAAGCACCTAGCCGGTCAATCTATCCCGGATGTAATAAAGAACAAACTCATGTTTTTCAGTGTTAAATCTAATTATTTAATGGAAAGCGGGGATGGTTACATCCTAAGTGGTTTTAACCAAACAAACTAATGACAAGAAAGTTAGGCGAAAGAATACCTAGTCCAGCTGTAGAAGGTGAGACATGGACTCCCGACGAACAGCGCTCATGGGAGGTAGCTGGATCTCCCCCGGCTGCCACCCCAGAGTACCAGACTTGGCGCACTAATTACGACAACGCACGTACGGCACACCAGTCCCATCTAAATGCCGACGCCGCAGACCTAAATCAAGATTCTGATAATAGTGCTGTAGCATTTCTTGAGGCGCTCGGGTATGTACCGGGATCCCGGCCATATCTGGCATACATGAGCGCCACGACAAAACTGGCTAATGCTGCCGATCGAAAGTTCGTTGAGCAAAACGGGACAGCAAAGGAATACATTGAAGGTCAAACAAAAGAGAGTCCTGAGGTCACGTCTGAGTTTCTTAAGAAAAAATATGAAATCGCGCGCGCGTCCTTCCGAGCAAAGATAATAACTGCATGGAAGTCTGGTAAGTTAAACACAGCTGATTTGGGAGTGCCAGAAATAGATGAGATTGTAACTCGTAACATCCCCGCGATAGAACATATTTCACCCTCTCTCGTCACGCGCGTGGGCACTGGCCCGGCGGTACAGGCCTTAAGAAAGATCTCAAACATTACGCCAAGCGATGTTTCAAACTCTGAGTTGGCCCACGAGCGCCGCCTCCCGGTCGAGCGCTCCCGTGCTCCATCGCCGGTTATAAAATGGTGGGAAAGACAATACTACGAACCATGGGTCGTGGAAGCGACTAATGCGATTGAAATCGTGATTAGATCTGATGGTGAACTTACGAAGCCGTTTTTAGATTCGAAAATTAGCCGGGACAGCATCGGCTTTGTCAATATTGAGCAAGTTTTTTCGCAGCAGAAACGTGCCGAGTCGCTAGAGGAATTTCCTCACATAGGAAAACTTAATCAAGACAATTATGAACAGGCTCTATTATCAGGCATCAACGAACCAACCGATGGAGGGCCATGGCTTGACATAACCCAGGCATCACCGGCAATCGTGTCATTAAAGAAGTCGGCCGTACATTATCTTCTTGAATACCTTGATAAAGTTGGATACCAAGAAATCTTTATTGTCGACGCTCCGCCTCCGGATAGTGTGCTTCTCGATTCCCTGGCTCAGAAAGCGATTGTTAGTAGTTATTACTCAAGTTCTGATGGTGGGGAAGTATATTTTAAGATTTCAATCCACAGAAAGTATCTTGATCCCATACCTCAAATCACTCACAGGCAACAACTATTTGAAAAACTGTTTGGTTCTTACTACAATGATTACTGGGAGGAAGAGATTGTAGTAAAAACTTACGGAAAGAAGATGAGAGCCTTCAAGGAAACTATGTATGGCCTCGAAGAAGACTTGAAGGCTTGGGTTTCCGAGGGCAACTTCGTGGAGCCGGCCAATTTTTCATTCATACAGGATTACAAGGATTACGAAACTCTTATAAAAGCCTCCGCCGGCGGTCTCAATATGGGCGCCCTCGGGTATGGGATGCTGAGGACAAACTGGAAAGTTGTAAAAAAGAAAAAAGCTGGCAGCCTCCCGGGCTGGCTGGACGACGGGGATACTCGTACAGAAGTCGAGAATGGGTTAAGCTGGAAGGCATTGTCAGCTGATCCAAATGGCAAGCTCGTGGTAGTATATGATGATCAATACGTGGTTCAGGGCGTCTATGCTGTGAGCACAGACCCTGCAATCTCTGGGCCCCTCGCTCCAAACAAGAAAACTCCACTTAGAGTTGCGTTTAAAAAATACAAAAACTCACCCGCTTTTTCGTCTAAAAACATATCTTATTTAGCAAACATGCAAAACATCATTGACGATTATAAAGCAAAGAAAGGTTTAACACATATAATAAAGGAATATATAACTCCTGCCCCGACACTAACTAAAATTTTAGGTACGAGCGAAGCGCCAGGAATCAAGTCGTTTGACGAGTTGCAAAAAGAAAATCGCATGCTTGAAGACCCTCTCGTTAGATCGAAGATTTATGAGAGGAATAGGAAATCAAAAGTACGCTATGCTGGCGATCCGACGTTTACTGTGATTGAAAGAACATCACAGAGAATAACTTCGATTGCATCGGCTTATACTGAATTTTTGAACCTGTACGGGCTACCGTGGATTGGCAAACAGGTTTTAGAGTGCTTAATGACCATGATCGGCTTAGGACAGTGCGAACCCAGACTTCAGGCGATCTTGACCGGATTGGGGGTAGAAAAATATAGGAAGCAAATATTAGTACCCTATGCCGAGTGGTTAGGAGAATCAGCTAATATACAGCTTGATTCGATGCAAAATAATTTTGCCGGGTCACTCGACGCACTTGAGGATGATAGCCGCCTTGCCAAGGAAGCTTACTATCAAAATTTATATGTTTTAGATTCCGGCTTTTACACAGCGGCGGATGAAGCCTCCGATCGCCCCCTAACGGAACAGCAGCGTCAGACACTGTTGGATGCAAACAAAGAGTTAGTTGAGACAATTAATGCCAACGAAGAAAATAAAAGAAATATTCAGGCCTGGTCGGGTACGGCTGTCAACACAGCCGACTTTTTTAATCAACTTAGCAAACAATTTGACCTAAAAGAACTGTGTGAAACCTTGCGTGATATCTTGGATGCGCTGTGGGACGGGATGTTTGGCTTAGACGCCGATATTGCCGACTTTAGATATCCACCAAAACCGACAATTAATTTACCGGAGAGCTTTTTTACACTTAGTCTCTTTAAAACTATTGGTACCGTGGTTGAAAATGCTCTCTTAGGCATAATAGAACAGCTGGCTGCAGAAGCAGTAAAAAATATTTTAAAATTGTTACAAAAGATATGTGGCGACATGCAGTTCGCCCTTCAGGTGGGGTACCCATTTCAATCGCGTTTTGAGCCCTCGACGCCGGCCACTTTACCATTATCCGCGGATGACCTCCGAGATCTTCTAAATGATCTGTTTGGGGACGACAAAAACCCATCGTCACTCATGGGTGGTTTGAATGATCTCTTAGATTCTTTAAGTAACAATAACGCCCCCGAGACCCCAGATATTGGTCTGATCCTGAAGAATATTTTAGATCAATTGTCTGAAGATATCAGCGCCCCAGAATTGTGCCAATTGATCGAGGGAAACGCTAGTCAGGAACTCCTCCAACGCGTCAAAACACTTTTTGATACTGTTGATTTGTTGAAACGAGTGTTCCCTGATACCGGTACTATCGCAGCCTTTTTTGAAGCTTCCGGAGGCCTTATCAATACAGGGTTTTGTAACGCGCTATTGAGCATCGAACAAAGCGATATCGAGGATTTATGTGACTTGCCTCCGGGTAGTCTGGCTGACGCAAGTCGTCTGGGTGAAAAAACAGCCGAGGGTTACAGATCGTTGCAGGATCAGCTGGAAAAGATTCTAGAAGAGTTAGTCAATCAGATAGCGTCAGATGGCAACAACGATGATCTGATGTTGCCTCTTCTAGACGATTGCACCCCCCCGGTGCAACATGTTGGAGGGCCCCCACACAAACCCCCGGTAGTTAAGTGGAAGGAGGTCCCGGTTGTAGCGAACGCTAACAACGTTGCTATTGAGACCTTCTTTCATGATGTTGGTTCGAGATACCAGAACACTGTTCCTCGTATGAAAAAGGCCTTGGTGCAGTCGAAGGCACAAATCTCATTTAATCCCGACGATCCAGAAAATATGTGGACATCGTTGTCACAAAGGACATATACATTTACCAAGGAAGATGATGATAGGGTCGGTGAAAAAGTTAGAGAATTTACAGTGCAGGTGCAGCAAATGGCGAGCGCGCTCGCCGAAGGGTGGACCCGGGTTCGCCTCGACCCGGCCCACAATGACGACTCCTGGGCGGCCGAGCAAGCGGGCACAATACCTACCGAATTCCAAATAAACCATATGCGTCATACAGCACTTGCTAGATTTTTCCTTGCAGCCGATATACAGAAGTGGCTAGTCTCTCAGAGAATAAAAACTATTTCAGAAGGCGCCTCATATGTGCGCCTTGGAACATTGGAGCGACCAACAAACAACACAATAGAGAATGGCGGCTTAAAAACCCTAATGTTTACAATGAGTTGGAACGCTTCCATGACCGCCCTGGCGTCACTTCCGGGCGAACTAGCCAAACCCGCTGGCCTTTGGGAATCTGTTTTTGGCGACGGTCTAAAATACACAATTGACGATGTAACATCTATTTTTATTGGACTTGAACCAACTGCTCCAGCTTCCACAATTTCATACCCAACGAACATAAATTATTCTGAAAATGAGGGGTCTTTTGTACCCTTAGAAGGTCAAACTATAGAATATGTTGTACGAGTTCCTCGCGCGGAAGATTTGCAACCCATAGGAAAATTTTATCACACAGTTCTGAGAAACCCCTCGGAATTATACCAAACCCCCCCAATAGCCTATAGTGACGACTCTCTTCTGAGCGCGCGCTTTGTAAACGTGGAACAGAACTACGAGAATACGCTAGAACTTCGATATCCTGGGAAGGAGTTTGTCAATGGCCTTCCTTCCAAAATGAAGGACGAGTTCAGGCCTAATAAAAACATATTCAACCCATCCGTTGGAGGTTTACAGATAGCCACAAGACCTTCAATACAAATTGATGACCTAGTGGACGATCCAAATGATTTTGATGCGTTTACCTTGCGCTATAATAACTCGGTTGAGATAGAGCAGCACAGATTGCCCATCAAAGGAGACTCTCCTGATATAAGAGAGCCGGTTTCTATGGGTTCCTTAGAGGGATCAGAAAACTATGAAATTGTATTTAATGATTATAAAAAAAATCCCAATCTGCCCGGGTACGGGGGATCAAAAAATAAGGTTTCCTATTTCATCAATTTTCTGGCTAAATCAATAAACACAATAATACCACCTCTTGACGCTGAAGCGCCCCCGGAACTGTCATCAGTTTCTCCTGAACACTTAACCAATTTATACACAGCACCAATTAACGGTTTTTTCAATAATATATTTATGTCTATGATACATGATAATCCATTTTTCGACAATCCGGGAGAATTACCAAATGTAGAGATCATCCCCAGCTCGAATCAAAGAATTCAACGCTCCCGCGGCTTTGTGCCGATTTCGCTGCCGATATCTGAGGAACCCGATGCACCAACTAACCGCACTTTTATCAAAATAGGCTCCCCTGAAGCGCTAAAAATAATTGAAAAGTTACCTGATATGCGCCCCGAAATCGGACCGTTAGCCCCACGCGGCGATCTCCTTTCTTTGGATTCTTTAAAACAAAAGGTCAAGAAAGACTTTTTGGCTAGTCCCCTGTGTGAAGATCCGAGTGATCCTTTCGCGAACAAAAACTTATCACAACTTGAAGCCGCGGCCCTCGCGGGAGTCGTCTATCTGATCCTGAGGGCCTATACACTGGAGTTCTTGTTTAAAATCCTTCCGACCACTCCAATGTTTAATATTCAAGATATTTTTAAATCTAACGTTGTGCCAATATATATTGTACAGAACTTAAAAATGGACATGAGCCAAAACTCAAACTATTATTGCGAATTTCAGAAGGGTGTTGATAAGGTTATTGGCGACATGTCTAAACGTGGTGCCACCTTTACTGACCCCCTTAATTTAGATCCGGAGACTGGGGATCCCGTGGAGCTAGCTCTGGGTAGCGCGTCGACAACATTCGAAGAGAAATTAGTCTACTTGTTGAAAAATCAAATACCAGAACTACAAAAAGAATACGATTATATCCTCGAACAACATGTTAGCAATTTGTCTGTTGCTAGTAGTGGCATTCCCCCCGCGGCTTGGGCAAGCTTAAAAAAGAGGAAAGTTTCCGACACAATTCAGGCGCCTAGCGCCCCCGAAGAGATAAACAATTCGCCACCATCAAATCATTATGACTCCCAGGCCTTCCCGGAAATTTTCACTAGAGATATTGGGAGCTCCCGTGGCCAGTTTTATTATGAGAAATATGTTAGGGTCGTCGATCTTCCTTACTTAAATGATTATACCGGGCCCAACGCTTCCCACAGCATTAACGATGACCAAGGCCGACCTCGTGCTCCCGTCGCCGACGCGCTGTTGAATCGCAGAGGTGGAGCACAGAGCCAACGCTTCCCCCCTCGCGCAGACCCCGGGTACCTAGAATATATTCGTCGTCCGGATCTACATGGGGTTGTTAACTATGATAGTTGGTTAGATTATATGGATCAACATAATGGCATATTTTCAGGACGCCGTACGGGGGAATATTTTGAAAAATTAGCCTACGGTGTGAGGTTGATGTATGTTGCAAAAACCCCCGCTGATAAATCGGCCTTAAAAGAACTTTTTGGTGATGTCTTTCCGACAGTGGCCACGGGCCTAGGGGGAAATGAGCAGGCGTCTATCGAAGAGAAAGCATTTGCCATAACCGAAGTCGCCGGCGCCGCCGAATTTTCCGAACAGTATTATACGATACCGCTCATGTCTGTTGAAGAGGAGATCGATCCAGATTTTGTATGGGGGACAGAAGGGATTAGCAATTTAGAAGATTATAGAATTAATCGACTCGAACCCGAAAAAAGAGAAGTTTGGGCCTGGGGTAAAACAGAACTCAATAGTACTCCTGAGTATCAATTTTTGATGGAATATATATATCCTATGGAGCGAATATTTGGTACTGCGTTTTTATTCACTGATAGTTACGTTTCCAGCAAATATTTCGAAACGGATCGAGCCTTTACTGGTCTCAAGGCGTCATTACGAATGTTATACCTCCTCATGATTGACGATAATCCATTTGGCGTAAAATCGGGTCGTTGCAACGATGATTGGGGTCTACAGTTTACTGGCATGTCTTGGGATGAGATGCTGGAGGAGTTAGGGTTTGATTGGAAGAACATCATCTTTGACACCTTATCGGCTGCTGTCTTAGCAGTATTACAAATTGCCGGCGCCGCCATTGATCCATTTGGGCTGCTAAAACTGATATTATGTCCTCTCATAAAGACGGACGGAACGTTTGGCGGGATGGCCAACAACATTAAAAAAGCTTGGGATTGCCCAGAATTCCCCGATATGCCTCCGTGGCCTGAATTTGATGACAACCCGTGCGACCCCTCGACAG
>Ga0080013_1005903_pt1 | contig 11163 bp, 28 predicted proteins | sample ETNvirenome_6_85_FD_69236 | JGI IMG/M metagenome (GOLD analysis project Ga0080013, IMG submission 69236) | Marine viral communities from the Pacific Ocean - ETNP_6_85 (SPADES assembly) (version 2) | ecosystem: Environmental > Aquatic > Marine > Oceanic | place: Pacific Ocean | collected 2013-06-19
TTTGAGTTCATCATACTTTGTTTTTTCTTGTGTTGGTTCTTGTTCCAAGTGTACTCGCATACGATTTGCGATTTTATTTCTATACTCTTGGTTTAATCGTATTCTGCTCATTTTTGCCTTTCTGTTATTATTTGCATTATTTGAAATTTATCACTTGACAATAATATTGTCAAGTATTATATAGGATTAATCAGATTTTAGAAGAATTAGCTATACACCCTAATCTCTGATTGGGACAACTTCTGGTTGCGTGTCTGACTGCTTTAGCACCTCAGCGCAATACACCAGAACTGATCCCTGATCCATTGTGACGTCGTAGTATTCTAGATTAGACCTATCGCAATGGATCTGGGATCAGGTTGTGTGATGTTTACTCTGGTTAACGCGGGAGAATAACAATTACACCTGATCCCTGGACATAAGATACATATGTAGGCAATCTAAGATATCGCAACTTATGTCCTGGGATCAGTCAACGCGCCGCCGCCGCTGTACACAGAGACTCTGGCGTTGGCTGGTCATAACAGAAAGGAATAATTATGGATACTAAATGCAAAGCAAAGGTGAATAAACTTGGTGAAATGATAAATGCTATTTTAATGAAAGTAGCTGAAAACAAATCACTATATGATGATGTTTATAAGCTGCGGACAAAATATTATGAACTATGTACTTTAATTAAGAAAGATAAATCAATTAGTCCCAGGCAAGCGAGATTTTTTAAGGCCCGGGTATTTGAGGGAAATTGGCCAAAAGCTTCAAGCAGCAAGCGCCAAGCTTGACAGCTGGTCCCGGAGATGATAGGATAAATTTAGAAAGGAATAAATATGGACACAACACAATTAAGAAGAATAGCGGACGCTCTGGAGGAGATCCTGAGACTAGTGAAGGCTGATCAAGAGAAGTTTGAGCGTTACAAAAAAGAGACTACAGAGAAGTGGGACAGTGAAACGAATTAAACACAATAACCTGCTGCCATGGTTTACTGATGATCATGGCACATTGCCGGCCAGTTACCTGGCCAGCTGTGAAGAGTTTTTTAAATGGTTAGAAGACTCGAAGCGAACCGGGTTCAAAGCACCAAGCAACAAGCAACAAGCAACAAGCGGCAAGCTTGACAATGAAACAAAGTAGGATTATAAGGGACATATGAAAGTTAAAGAAGCACAAGCAATAACCGGTTCGATGACTCGAACCTCCAAGATGCCGGGCCTATCTTACAGCCTCCCAGCCTGGGCATGTAAAACAGGTGCCAAGCTGCGCAAGGTTCCCGGAACGCCATGCTTCGGATGTTATGCACTCAAAGGAAATTATATAAGATATCCAGCTATTAAAAAAGCTCAGTACTTTAGACTGGGCAGCCTGGGCCATGACTCATGGACCACGGCAATGGTTGCACAAATTAAAAGGCAGAAATGGTTCAGGTGGCACGATGCCGGTGACCTTCAGTCTGTCGAGCACTTACGCAAAATTTTTGAAGTCTGTAGATTGACGCCCGGGACCAGACACTGGCTCCCGACTCAAGAGCGTCAATACCTGCTGGCTGTAGCTCCTAGTGAAGTTCCGGACAATCTCGTCATAAGATTGTCCGGATCCAAGATCGACGGACCGCAGCCCAGCTGTTGGCCTAACACGTCGACAGTGGTCACGAAGAGCGCCAGCTGCCCGGCACCGTCTCAAGGCGGCAAGTGCAAAGAATGCAGAGCATGCTGGACAAAATCTATTTCTAATGTAAGTTACGGCAAACACTAATGGAATTCAAACACCCAAAATATTATAAAAAACTAAGAGCAGCTAACAGGGTCCGGATAACCCCCAAGCTTATCCCTAAGAGCGCTTTTGAAATAACAAGCAACAAGCCTCAAGCTAAACCAGAACCTAGTTCAGGTTCTGAAATCTCAAGCAGCAAGCAGCAAGCGTCAAGCAGCAAGCATCAAGCTTAGGCCTCAAGCCACAAGCTACAAGCTCATCGATCCTTGATCCAGGGACCAAGAAGTATTGAACAAGTTTCGAGGACCTTGGACCAAGGGCCTCGACTAAGATAAATGTATTTTTCGGATGTGTCTTATGGAATGCAATTTGGTGTGGTGAAAATCGAACTTTATTTCCTTTTGTAACTTTTAATTCTACTGTGAAAAAGTGACCAGAATCATTATAGCCCAATAGATCAGGAGTCCCGAGAGAGCTAAGGTTTTCAATCCTAATCCATGAAATATCTTTAGAAACTTTACGAAGTTTTTTATATAATTTAGCCTCTGGGCCCATCTATTTTTTAAGGGTACATTCTCACTCATTTCACGTCGTAATGAGTCGATCTTAGTTTATCTGGTATCTGTAGTTTCTTCTCTTTTTGAGTTCTTAATACCAACCTTAATGAAGGTTGACCTATAATCATATGCTCGTGCACTTCCATTCTTTTAATCTCTTCAAGATAACCGTCCCTCTCCACATATATTGTTGCCTGACTAATTGCATTACCTTGATACTTAGTTTGTCCCATTGTGAACTTGCCTAAAAATTCTTGTAGATGTTTTACAAACATTAAAATCCTTCGTGATACCTTCGGTTGCTAGTTAAATCTGAAATTTGTTTTGCCAGCTTCTTATTATCTTCTTCAATCTCTGTCAATCTTATTTGAAGTTTTCCATTATGTCTTTGATGATTGTCATTTATATCTTGAGCGCCTCCTAACGTGCCTTCCAACTCCTTGACCTTAGCTTGTAAAGATAAATTAGTTTTCCCTAACTTCACTATCTTAGTAGATAACTCTTCTATAATTCTTTTGTTGCCATTATCATCTTTAGTTTCATCTTTCATATTGACTTTATAGGATAGTTACCTTAAATTGTCAAATATGAATTTTATAATATGGCATCTAACAGCCATCCTCGTGGTAATGGCATGCAGCCTTATCATCGGGTATAGTATAGGAAGAAAACATGGGAGTTCCAAAAAGACTGACTGAAATGCAAAAGAGATTTGCCGAATTTATAGTATTCGGTGGACCTGATGGACCAGTCTCACAGGGAGAGGCAGCTAAACTAGCTGGCTATTCTGAGAAGAGAGCAAGACAGGAAGGATCAGAACTAATGAACCCAAGACTATCTCCATTAGTTGCAACCTATATAGGTAAGCTAAAAGAAGAAAGACTTAAGAAGTTTGAAGTTAATTATGAAACACACGTAGCAGAACTTGCACGTATTAAGGAGTTGGCTCTAAAGAAAGGTTCTTTTTCTTCTGCTGTAAACGCAGAAACAAACCGTGGAAAGGCAGCAGGATTATACATAGACCGCAAAATAATAAAAACAGGTAAACTAGAAGACATGTCAGAAGAGGAGCTAGAAGCAAAAATGAAACAAATCCTATCTGATTACGAGCCTCTATTAAACGCGAAGACTGTTGAAGGTGAAGCATTGGAAGCTATTGAATCTTCTGGATCTTCTTCACAACAGACGTCGGAATCATCGTCCGGTCCCCAAAAGTAAAAGTTCCATCCTCATCCTTGTCATAAGAAGCAAATAATTTAATTGCATATCTATCTCTGTTATACAACCAGCCCTCATTAACAGGGAAACTTAATTTCATTTTATCAAATTCTTTATCGCTGGCCCAGCCGGAATCACTTAAGATATCAATCCACTCCACTCGGACTTTAGGAAAAGGTAATACGGGAGCTGTAGTAGTGACGTTTAATTTTCTTCTTTTCTTAGGCATAAGATCTTATAATACAAGTCTGCGACACTTAACAGTCTATTTTGTATTCAGTTTCAGAAAAAAACTTTTTTCTGAGATTTACCCCTCGCAGGGTTCGCAGCCTATATAAATCAACACTTCTAGCCTTCGCGCTACCCCTCGCGGACCCCTCGCAGAAATCATTTACCCCTCGCAGATTTTGGTTTTTGGATAGATTTTAAGTTTTTCGGATACATTTTCTCTAAACTACCCCTCGCGCTGCGAGGGGTAAATTGATTTTGCGAGCCCTAGAATGCAATCCCGAGCCCTAATTTGTGCCATAATATTGCCTTAATGTGGCCATATTCTCTTTGGCATCCGCAACTTTGTGTAACAATTTGTCAATTTCACCCGTGATGTCTGTGTGCTCTACAATCACCGAATTGGGACTGCTCATCAACAGATCTATTTTAAGCAGTGCGTCTTCCATCTGGTACTGGTAACGTACCATCAGAGCTTTATATATCTGTTCTCTCATGTACTCCTAACGATAAAACAATTCTTGGACTAATTCCTATAGCTTGATGAATTTCTCCAGCATTAATTTTAATTAAATCACCTGGTTCAAGAATATATTGTTTTTTATCTACAATATACATAGTTTCTCCAGCAAGAGCATATAAAATTACATCATATTTATCTTCATGTATAATAGAAACTGCTCCTTGTGTGAAACCTACAAACAAATCTACATCAATTTTAGCACTGTAAAGATTATATTTATCAATAATTTTTTTTATTAAGTTGTAAAAAAATTTGTCATTGTGGACATTTCTTACTTGATAAGTGCTATTTAATATAAAGTCATTTGAACCATTACCGATTAACCTAGACAAATAATTATTTCTAGATAAGAATTCAGTAAGATTATTAAAATCTAAAAATAAATTATCAAACGATTTTTCTTTTTTTTTGTTCAATTAATCCGCCTTCTTTTTTAGTGAATCACCAAACCTGCCCCTAAAGCCCCATGATCCATGATGCGTGGTCCATGAGTCGAGATTCGCGTAGATCTTAATATCACACTTTCTAGCGAGATCACAGAAAGCTAAATCTTCGCCCATCCACTCATGATCCTTAAAGCTTGTATCCCAAAAATTATACATATACTTATCTATCGCTCCCTTATATCCTATCTCTTTATCCATTTTATCTTGGTGTTCTTTATTAAAATTAATTTTTTTATCAGGATACTTCTCCATCAACGTTCTAAATACAGATCTATTAATTAACATTAAGCCAGCCGGAGCAGACTTTAACTCTACTAAATCAAAAGGTAAAATTTTTATATTATCAGGATCAATATGTTCCACAGGATATTTAGTCTGTAGAGGATTCTCTTTTAATCTATAAGGAGTAACTACAATATCTTTTTCAGGCACTAACATTCTTAAAGCAGCTTCATGAGAAAATTCTACATCCGCATCAACACATAACATATAATCATAATCACTAGCCATGAATCCTGCCGTCAATAGGTTTCTCGCATGAGTCACCAAAGAAGATTTAACAGATTTAAATACACATTCGATTCCAGATTTAGCGAGTACCGCATAAGTATTTAGGATAGAGACACACGTCTCTACCTTCATAGTATCATAACAAGGCATAGCAATATAGACAGTTGGCTTCTTACGTTCCATTAACAAAATCCTCCGCTTTCATTGGTTTAACTTTTTCTTTTTCATCAAATTTTATTTCATGATACATATCTAATCTCTTTAACCACTTATGTTTCCAAGACCTTAAATCAGCGTCTTGAAACTTGAATTCTTGGTAATATAGGTCAGGAGTACAGACCATTATAATTCCTTGTTTAATTTCTGATTGATGAACGTAGTCATGTGCCATACAATACGCGGCAATTTGTAAAAAATAATCTTCAATCCACTCCAGCTTCTTCGGGCGATTCGATTGCTTGAAATCAATAATAGTATCTAGACCATTGTGATTGCAAACCAAGTCAGTAGAGCCAGCATATAACCCAGGATAATACAATGTGACTTCCGAGCCGTAATATTCTTCAACAGGAAGTAAACCTTCTTCAATAATTTTTTTGGCCATGGGCTTCGCCTCTTGTCCGATCCCTGTAAGATCATCGTACCCAATTCCTGATACATGAGATTCAAGGAACTTGTGCATGGCAGTTCCCCGCCTACTACTATGATTTTTGATTCGTTCCGCTTCTTGTTCTCCAACTTTGGCCTTCCAGTCTTTTAAGAATTGTTGATTTTTTGTTTTGCCTAGTATCGTAGTTACACTTGGAAGTCTAGCCCCATTAATATCATAGGTCCGTGATCCTTGGTCCGTGATCTGTGTGCCTCGTACGTAGTTGTATTTATTATTTTTTTTCATCATACTAACAACTTTAGATTACCAGAAACCGTAATTCTATAATCATCACTAGTGAAAAACGGAAATACTTGATGAATCTGTTTAGCAGGAAATAATAACATCTTACCTTCAAAACTTTTATCTACATCCATGGGATCACAGGAGACGGCTCCAGAATGATCAGTATTTAAAAAAGCAAACTTGGAAGTATGGTTTTGAGTGCGGTCACCTTCTTTTTTTCTTACTTCAGAAAAGTAATTTTCTTCTTCTTTTAAATCATAAGGAATATTTATAAATACCACAAAAGAAAATAATCCTGAATGATCATGAGGAGGATTAAACTCATATTTTTTTTGAAAGTTAACCCACATATCAGAAATAAAAACTGGCCTGTGTTCATTTAAATAAGACATTCCTCTAAAATGTCTTTCCATCTGTGGCGTAGCTAAACAATCTCTTAATATAAACTTATTAAAAGATTCAGTAATATCCTCCATCTCATATTCCTCTTTTATGTGTCCAACTAAAGTATTATTAAATTTTTTTCCTCTTTCTTTAGCTTTCCAACATTCTTTTTTTAGCCATTCGTAATCATCCTTAGGTATTGTAGCACCTAAGCACCACCTATAATCTCTTATTGATTTTGATTTTTCCCAATTTGTCATGAATTATTCTTATTTATTAATTTTTTTTTCTTAGAATTTTTTTTAAAAATTTCTTCCCATCTTTTTCTATACAAATCGTTGGAAACCCTTGATTTTCCGTCCCATTTTCGACCTTTGGTTTTAGCTGTCATAATCCCCAATAGCGTTTTTAAGGGGTTGCCATTGATTTTCTCCGACTTTTTTTAAACTACTTAGAGGGACCTGAGATGATATATTTCCAGACACAGAAATTCTTTCAACATCAGCTTTAAAAGGAGCTACCCAATGTTTTAACCAAGCAGGAAAAATAAATATATCATTCTCCTCTGGAAAATGTGATTGATAAGTAATGGCCTGTCTATTTCCATCACCATAGACAAACTGAATACCACCAGGTCCACAACTTCTACCTCTATATTCTTTAAATTCTTTTTTTATTTCCTCTGGTACTTTTAAATATATTACAAAGGATAAATCATCTGCATGGTCATGAGGAGGGTTAAATTCATTTTTTCTTTGATAGTTAATCCACATAGCTCTTAATAAATAACTTGGAGGTTTTTTAAATGGTACACCTTTCCATTTTTCAAATATTGTAGTATACAGCTTTAAAAATTCATCCACGTATGGAAGTAATACATTATAATCTCTAAACCTAAATTCTTTTTGTAGAATACCCGCTAGTCTGGTTTGATAATCATACTCTTTGGTACTAGACGCCTCTCCTTCTTTTAATAATAAATTTTTAAATTCATCTGTAATTTTTAATTTAGCTACACATGGTCCCCACGATAAAAGTTGGTATCTTAGACCTGTTGATTTGGTTTTTTCTGTCATTCTAATATCATTGCCTCTTTATATTGTTGTAAGCTCACCACTTTTTCATCAAATATATAGTCAGGTGAGTAGTGATCTATAATTTGTTCTACTTTATGTAGTTTTACTTGAACATAAGGCCATAGTAAACGAGCGACATAATAAGCATCTCTAAATGTACATCTCCATCGCCATTGCATTAAATACTTAGTACCATTCTTTCTAAAACCTGATCTAGGTTTTTTAGTCACACTACCTACTTTTAAAATTTCATGCACCCAACGTATTACTGATTCATCAGTCATAGTTATTTCCATACTAATTCTCATAGAATTAGACATTCTATAACCTTCACCATTGTGTTTCTTTTTCTTTTCAGGACGTCTAGTGTAGTTGACACTACCTTCCCCATCAAAGAGTCCAGCTAGGTATGCAGCATCACTTACGTTCATTTTCTTCCTTCTTTAAGCTGTGATATACATGTGTTTTTATATCTTTTTTTGTACTTATAATAGTTAACATATCCACCCCACTATAAGCTTTAGCGTAAGCATTCTGACTTACAGCAACGGTTGCGCCTGAACTTAGCATTGCAAACTCAGTGCAAGAACTTGTCAGTACTATTACTCCCGTTATTAGCATCATCGTGCTCAACCATCGGGGGTTCATATACATAAAACTCTCCTTCTGAATCACATTCCCAACATTGATGAATATTTACATCTCTTGGGTCTTCTTGATCTTTTATTTTAACAAAGCCGTTGCCATTACAAACGTCGCAGATAGCTTTATGTACTCTATATTTTTTTAATTTTGCCATTTAACTTCTTCGCTTTCTCATTTGCAATCTGCTCAATGGTTTTACTTATAGATAATTTTGCATCGGGTAATAATACCTTAGACAAACTTATCAATGTCTTGTATGTTTCGTGCGTTAACGAAACATTTCTATATTTAGTTATATCGGTCATACTTCCTTTCATTTATTTCTGATGACTATATAGGATCATAATGAGAGTTGTCAAGATGAAAATAATATTAACTTTAATAATATGTAGCTATACTTCAGGTACATGCCTTCCTCCATATGAATGGCCTCAGCAGTATAATGATATGTATGATTGCTTTCAAGCAGGTTATGAGACTTCTTTTAAAAGGATGGAAATGCTAGGAAGGAATGAAGTTAATAAATATCAAATATATATTAGATTTACATGTACTCCTTCTAAAACAATTTGACAATATAGCAGGATTGTGGTAAGGAAAAATTCTTCACCACAATTAACCTACTCTTTATTTCCCTCTTAGAGTAGGTGTTTCATTATTCCATAGTAATAATAACCAAATAATAAATCCGTAGATTAGAATCATTATAAAGAAGAATATTAAAAAATTCATATTAACCCCTACAGTTTCCGTGCACGTACTCCTGCAGGAGCAAAACCTGGCGCGCACGTATAGGCTAGCCGCATGGCGCTGATTTTTCTCATTTTATTCACAGATGAAACCTTGTACAGTTCCTCTACCGTCATTAAGATACCACCCATTCTTTAGTGAATCTTCAAATTCTTTATAAGTTGAAATGGCTTCTCTGTGCTCATCGGCATACATTAGACACTCATGCACTTCTACCGGTTTTGAGAAGTTCAGTTTTTCTTTTACTAATGTGCCGTCGAAAAGAAGTATTAGAATAATTAGTGTTTTTGCCATAAGCTTCTTCTATTAATTTATACCAATGCTCCTTATATTTTGGATTACGGGTTTTATTCCACATGTTGGCGGCTTCGTCAATCCTCTCTAAAATCGTTTGTCCTTGTTCCATAACTAATAATTTTTTTTAGTCCTGGTGTATGTAATTCTATTTTAGCATATCTATCCCAGGATTTACGAATTAAATTTAATTCTAATATTAAGGATGACCATTGTTTAGTACTCATATTCTTACTTGTTATGGTTATCTTTTTTTCTTTCATATTTTATATATAGGATATCAGAGGATAAGTGTCAACCCCCTTTTTTACCTTTTCCACGATATTTTCCCATTCTTTTTTCGTGTTTATTTCTGTTTTTTTTATGACGACCTGGACGCTTTCTAGGCTTATCGCGTTTAGGTTTAGTTACTAAACCAAATTTAGCCCTTTTACTCATCAAATTGTCTTATATTTATACTATCTTTATGATTAATGTGGGGCATATAACTAATTTTGCCATTAACCTTTTGTTCAATATCTGAACCACAGGTTGTGCATCTAAATATAGTCTTATGGACTGATACAAAAATACTATCCTCGGTACAGATGGGACAAGTTCCATTAACAACCTGAGCTGCTACATCAAATGTTTTTCCGAAGGGTCGTTTATTCATATGGCTATACTATATAAACATCAGTATTAAATGCTAGGACTATTTTTGATTTGTTGTTTTTATTTGATAGAGACCCATGTCTCATAAAAGAAGGGAAGGTTAGAATATCTCCAGTTTCTATTAAAACCTTAATTTTTTCGTTATTAGATCCATCCATAAAAATAGTTTCCTGAGTATTTTCGAGCTGTAAATAAAAAACATTAGAAAAATTGCAGGTTGGATGAGTGTGTATGGCCTGGAAATCACCTTTTTCATACACTTGAAACCATATATTAGATAATATTAGTTTAGAATAATGAGTAAATTCACAAAAAGATTTTGCAAAATCAGGAGAATTATTTTTAACAAAATAATCTAAGTATTCTCTTTTCATGTTTTTGGTAATTTCCCAGTCAGTATGTGATATAGTTTGATACGGATCTTTCATAGGAGTTATGGGAACTTTATATATTAAATCTATAAGATGTTTTGCTTCTTCTTTAAATTTAGGGTTTCTATAACGGTATATATATTTATGTATTTCTTCTATCATCTAAAGTTGTAAGATCTTTACTTACTTTCTTTCTATCATATTTCTTTTTATCTTTTAACACAAGCTGACGGTAACGTCTATCTCTCAGAATCTTTGCTATTGGGTTCTTTTTATTGACACGAGAGACACTCATCATTACCACTGTCAAGTTCAGCCAATGCTTCTTGCTTACATTCCGCACTACAGAATAAATCTGAGTGTTGTTTGACTTCGAATTCTTCCTTACATTGATTACAATTTTTTTTCATTATTCTAATATTAACGCTCTATTTAGTTAATAGAGTAAATATAACATATGCCATACCTGTAATCAAGGCTCCTACAGATACTAATAGAATACTTTCTATCCGGTTTATTTGATTTTCTAATTTGTGCATTTTATCGTAAGTTTGTTTCTGCATAATCCTGCATAATTTTTCATGAGATTCGATTCTTTGTAATGCGTTGTCTTTTTTCATTATTCTAATATTAACGCTTTAATAGATTTTTCACCCAGGTAAATCTCAGTTTGAGCTTTACCCTTATAACATTTATAAGATACAGTTTCACTATACTGTCTCTCCGCTTCACGTTTCCCGCGAAGGCACATTCCCATTGAGGGTTGAATACGGTGTTCTTTAATCTCTCCGTTTACAAACATCAGTAATGCAAAAACTGTTTCTATCATTGTGTAGTCCCATTCTTATAATGTATTTCTCTGTTAGCGTCTTTTAATTCTTCTATGTCTTCTAACACTTTAT
>Ga0080013_1005904_pt1 | contig 11163 bp, 7 predicted proteins | sample ETNvirenome_6_85_FD_69236 | JGI IMG/M metagenome (GOLD analysis project Ga0080013, IMG submission 69236) | Marine viral communities from the Pacific Ocean - ETNP_6_85 (SPADES assembly) (version 2) | ecosystem: Environmental > Aquatic > Marine > Oceanic | place: Pacific Ocean | collected 2013-06-19
GGATACACTTAAGGGCGGGTTCCAATACGGAAGAGAGGCTATCTCTGATTCTAAGTCAAGAGGTGTTTTATCTAGACTATCTAACGAAGCGGTAGATGAGCTTGGTCAAATATTCGAATGGGTAAAGTCCTACAATGAAGTAGTTCAGAGTGCGATAGAATCAGCCAAAGCATCATCTAAGGCGCCTAGCGCACGACTGAGAGATGCGGCAAACGAGACTATTAGAATACTTTCAGCTAGGGGAATAAAATTCAATGAAAATGTTGTGTTTACAGCTCTTAGTAAATTAAGAAAGTTACCTTATTCCAAGCACAGAGAAAAGGCTCCTTTTGGCTCAGAGGCAGAGTCATCTCGAGCTGAGGAATCTAGTAGAGGAGAACCTTCAGTAGAAGAAGTTGCACCTCCAGTAGAAGAAGTTGCACCTCCAGTAGAATCAGAGCCAAGGTCTGTTAGAGAGTACGTGGCAGAGAATATAGGTATAGCTAAGGAGATCGCCAGAAAATTACTTAGGACTAAATATAGTACTGGAGGAAGAGAAGAGGCAAGAAATCTACTTAAAAGCATTGGGCTCAAGGGTGCGTCTTCTAATCCATATAATTTGAGCAAGCAATCCCAGTTTGTCGATCTAGACAAGAGAGAGTGGCACGAGAGAAGAATGAGAGATACAAGGTCAACAAGAAAGAATCTTCGTGAAAACAAATTAACTAGAATGAATAATTTAGCCAAGAAGGATTTCGATCAGTTTTTAATTGCTATTATGGCAAAGCTTGGAACTATTAAGTTTACAGAATTCATTAATGAGGCTGTGGGCAGAGTAAGAGGTAAGGGTGGAAGATTTAAGCCACTTACTGATGATTTTTCAGCTCCAGCGCCAGGACCAATAACATAATAATATAAATAAAATAGAGGTTTTTTAGAAAAATAACAATAAAAACAAAAATACAGCACAATGTTGTGTTTTTACAAAGGACTAAAAAGGAGAATGCGCATGAAATTTTTTAGTGATAAAATATACCTACAAGATGCTCCAAAGAGTTTTGGAGACTTTTGTAAGGAAGCGTCATTAGCTAAAAGCGGCGAAATGACAAAGGTGGCTCAATCGCTAGAGGTTGAGGCGGAAGATAGTGTGGTAGAGCCGTCTGAGGACTCAGGCAGTCAAGAGCTTCCAGAGCAATTGCAGGCAGCCATTGATGACGTTCGTGATCAAGAGACTGACGACATGGGTGATGATGTTTTTGCATCAAATCATTCAGGCGTTCTTAAAGTTGCTTCAATTGACGCCAATGAGGACGGAACGGTTACTGTTGAGTTCGGCAAGATTGCTATGGAAGATTGTTGCGAGACGTGCAATGAAGAGCTATGCCAATGCGAAGAAGCATGTACAGCTTGTGATGAAGAGGATGAAGAAGAAGGTTCAGAAGCTTACGCAAATGATTATGGAAAGTTTATTAAGGTTTCAAATTTAACAAGTAATCAAAAAGATTATCTTAAAAATTATTGGAATTCAGTTTGGCCAAAAGAGTTTACAGATGCTCTTTTGACTGATCAATAATTTAAGGAGTTTTTATGTCTTTTTTACCAGTTGGACGTCGTCGTCAAATGCAGTCTCAATTATTTAAGACTGCGGATGATGAATTTAGTGCCCCAGACTTAGGCTCCAATTACATGTCAGGTGAGAATATTCCTATGGACTTCTCTAATGATGGTGTTAATCCAGATCAGGAGTCTGGTGGCGTTGATGTTGTAGACTTAAAGTCATCAATTTTTAGTGAATTGGAAAATATTGGCTTGCCATCTAGAATAGCAAGAGAGAAGCAAGATTCTATATTTGGACAAACCCTAAAGAGTGATGGTACACTGAACGGGTTTTTTCTTATTCCAACCTTTACGGCTGAGGGGAAGGTTTCTCTTAATGTAGCAACGGGTATAGCGAAAGATGTTTCTTCTAGATTTAGCCTTGATTGGCAGATAGAAGAGATTAATAATAATTATAGAGTTAAGTTTGAAACAAAGAAGCAGGAAGCTTCGCCAGAAAGTTCTTTTGATCAGTTGGGGAAGAAGGCGTCCGTGAATAACGATGTTCTTTCTGAGCTATTAGAAGAGAGAAAAAATTTATTATATAAAAAATTAAGGGATATAAAATAATGCTTTTTAGAAACCAAGACCAACATAGTAGTTCTATTTTCGGTGATTCTTTAGAGAGAATTGCTGTAGACTTAGACGCCAAAGAGATGGCAGAGAAAGTTACTCCAAAGGTTTCTTTAAATCCATCTGATTTTATAGGGAATAAAAATTCAGTTATTCCATCTACTTCTTTAGATTCAGTTGAGGCTAAAACTTCATCAAATCACATGGGGACCGACAGGTCTGCTTTAATGTTTGACAAAGACCTTTACGATTCACTTTCTGAAGATTCAAGAGAAAAAACCGCTAGATTAAGAGAAGAGGAGTTATCTTCAAAGAAGGAAGCTCAGGACTCTTTTGAACTTTTGAGTAAGCCATCAGAATCTATTGAATCTGATTTAATACAAAAAAGCTCTTCTAGTTTAAAGGCTACATCAGAGACCGAGGACAGGTCTGGATTAATTCCAGGGTACGAGAATAGTATTTTTGACAATGGCGCATTCGAGAGACTTGATATTCACGAACCAGAACTTAAGAAAAATGTCAATAAAGAAGCTGATAGCTCTAACGGAGTTTCCAAACAAACAACTTCTGACAATATACTAGACAGTATGTTCTCTAAATTGGATTCCCAAAGATCCAATAGGTCTACTTTTAGTGAAAAATCAATAGACTCTCTATATGATTTAATTAAGAATAAGGGATAGTATGAAATTTAATTTATCAAAATATGCTCAAGAAGATCTCACAGGTAGAGATCAGGTAGTTATGGGTCCAGCAGCAACTGGACTAGATAGTGCTCCAGTTGAGGGAGACATCTCTGTTGGAGAACCAGAAAGTCTTATGAGAGATGAGGATAATATTGAAAAGTTTTTAGATCACGCTCAATTAAGAGACACTTTAGCAGCTATGACTCCAGATAAAGCTGTATCAGCATTTGTTTCCAAGATTGAAGACAAGTCCGTAGTAGACGATGAGAGTGGATCTATAGTAAATCCAAGACAAACAGTAAAGGATGGGATACAGAGGTTTTACGAGCCAGATGTGACATCTGAAGGGCAGTTAGATATATCTAACGAGATCTTTGATGCCCTTCCTCTTGTTATGAAAAGTGAAGAATATCAGCAGCCAACAATGACCGGACCCGAGGAAGAGGTTGTTGCTAGCATTGTTAGAGATACTGATTTGATTTTAGAAAAAGCCGCACAAGGGTTTTCTGGCTCATCAAAAAGTAGAGTATTTAATTTATCAAAAACAGCTCAGGCACACTCCTTTCAGCATAATATGTTTCTTTATGGTCCAGAACAAACTAGAATATCTCCTTTTACAGGCGACATTCAATCTGGACTACACCTTATTGAACAGAACAAGGGATTTGGTCTTAAAATTGATGATATATTAGACATTGATTTTGAGGCAATATGGCGTGGAAATATTATGGATAAATATTCTCGCCCATACAAGAACGAGAAAGGTGAATGGGTTGGTGGATATATAAACAAGCGTTTTGAGGTTAATCAGTGGGTCCCTGAGGGGAATAATCTTCAGTTAGCCCCAAACAAAAGAGGTAGACCATATATGCCTGAGTACGGAAATTACGAAGCAAGATTTGAAGCAGCACGAGGCGAGTCTGATAGATTAAGTGATCCAATGGAAATTGGAGAGATTAAAATAGCATCCTCAAGGGTTTTTAATCTTTCAAAAAAAAAAGTTAATTAACAGAACAGCTTCAGATTTGGGGATAAAAATGGATACTCTTAAGCCGGATCCAATGGAATCTAAACCTGGAGAGATGTATAAAAATATGGCAAAAGAGTGCCCAGTGTGTAATTCTACATGTTCTGCTGACAGTTTAAAGAACAATAATAAATGCCATAATTGTGGTGCTGATATTTCTGGCGTAAAGATGTCTCCAGTTTTAGGTAGATCTCCGAAAAAAAGATGATAGACAAGGAGCATCATGGCTAAGAAGAAAACTACAGCTTCGTCTGAAGAAAGCCCAGTAAAAACTGGAACAATTAAAACGAATTCGCCTTCAAGCGCATCTGCGAATTATGCATCTGGTGCTTCTGTTCACTTACCTATCACTAAGGCTGCTCAGTATATGGGTGGCAATGCGTCTACTATCTTTACACAGCCAATGTTCTTTTCCCCTCTGCATACACCTCAGGCTTGGCAGATTGCAAGTAAGAGAAAAGAAGTTTATCAGTGGGCGAGATTTTATTATGAAAATGAGCCAAAGTGTGCTGCCGGTGTGGATTTTTATAGTGGATTTTCAATGAATGGGTTTACTCTTGAATGTAAAGATAAAAAAGTATTACTTTATTATGAAGATTTAGTAAAGAATCTAAACTTAGATTATTGGTTCAAGAAGATCAGTCACGAATATTATCTCCTTGGAGATGTGTTTGTTTTTACCGAAATTGGATGTCCAATATGCGGTGGAGCAGGGGTTGACCCCAAGACTAGAGAGCAATGCAATCATCCAGACGGAACAATAAAGAAAATATTAGTATTGAATCCAGACTTCATAGAGGTTCAAAGTAATCAGTTGGCAGATGATCCTGTTATTAGTTTAATTCCAGATGATGACTTAAAGAGAATTGTCATGACACAGAAGCCTATTGAAATTTTTGATAGGATTCCTGAGAATATTAAAGAGTCTGTAGTCTCTGGAAGACCGATTCCACTGTCTTCAAGGTGTGTGAGTCATCTTAAACACAAGGGATCTCCATATGGAACTTATGGAGAGTCTTTATTAAGACGACTATTTATGCTCATTGCTTATAAAACAAAGCTAATGACAGCAAATTGGATAATGGCAGAAAGGCACGTGCTTCCAATACGAATAGCTAAGGTTGGACAGGCAGATCGTCCAGCAAGTGCAGATGATATAGCAGACGTTCAAGAACAGCTTGCTGCTGTTGCAAATGATCCAAACCTAACAATTGTTACACATCATGCATTTGAACTAGATTTCATTGGTGCAACAGGAAAAATACACAATATAGCACCAGATCTTGAAATGGTCGGAAAAGAGATGTTAGATGGTTTAATGTTAAACCAGTCATTACTTAATGGAGAAATGGGGGCATATAGCGGTCTTGCCGTTGGTGTTGAGACGATGATTAGAAGGCTAGAGTCTTGGCGTAATGAACTGGCGACCTGGGCAGAGATGAATATCTTTTTACCAATAGCTCAAATGCAGGGATTTGTCGATGCCGAAAAAACTGAGATTCTTGGTAAGCCACAGTATTTATATCCTAAAGTTAAGTTTAATGATTTAAGGCTTAGAGATAATAGTAATCAATTACAGATGATTATGCAACTCCATGATAAGGGGGTTATATCAACACAGAAATTATGTGAAGAATTTGATTTAGACTATGATCTAGAAATTAAGAGAGTTCGAGAAGAGCAAATTATGTCTGGCAAAGGTGGCGTTGTTGAGGGGGCTGCTGGCGGCATGGATATGGGCGGAGCTCCTATGCCAGGCGGAGATATGGGAGGAATGCCAGCAATGCCCGGCGGAGACATGGGTGGTGATATGGAGGCAATGCCCGGCGGAGACATGGGTGGCGGTATGGAGGAAATGCCCGGCGGTGGCATGGAAGGCATGGCTTCATCCTCTCCCGATAAAATATATAAAAAAGGTAAAGCTCCAAAGGCTGAGGAAGTTAAGGCTGAGGTTCAGACTCCTGTATTTTTAACTAAACCAGAGCAAAAATTATATAACATTATTGCGTCAATGAACTTACCATATAAAACTTATGCTCAATTTAAGCAATTTGCTCCAGGCAATAATCAGCCATATTTATTGGATTTTGCTCTTCCTGAGATAGGTATAAACTTTGAGGCTGACGGCACTAGGTGGCATTCAGATTCTGAATCCGTACAAAGAGACAGGAAGAGAGACCTTAAGCTTGCCTCTCTTGGCTGGCGTGTTGTGAGAATAAAAGAGGAAGCATTGAATAATAAAGCTGACATGGTACAGAGTGTAGTTAAGAATAATATTGATGAGGCAATAAAGGAAAGGCAGGAATTATTAAAGAAATCTAATAATAACAATGAAAGTCTATTGAAATTTAGTTCTAATGAAAAAGACTTTGAGGATTATTGCGTAATTAAACCAGTTATTATTAATGATAAAAATATCAGCGAAAAGAATTAAGGATAGAGGAATCCAGTGGGAGGAGGCTTACACTGAAAGAACCGAACCCCTAAAGGCTCGTTACGGCGACACTATAGGGCAAGGTTCTTTTTATAGGTGGGAGGGTCATGACTATACTACGGACTCTGATTATTATGTAATTGTATCTCCAGCTCAAACAAAAGAGCTACATAAGAAATTTTTTGCAGGAATTAAGAAGCTGCCGCCAAAGTTTAAAAGAGACGAGACTAAAACATATAGTCCATATGGAGAATACTTTAATACTATAAAAAGTGCTCTTAGCTTTATATCTGAGAGGTATGGAGTTAGATTTCCAAAAGGACAGGTATCGTATACCGTGGATCATCTTAAGGGAATTAAAATACCAAGGCACGTAAAAGGATAATTTATATGGGTTTTATTAAACATTCATTAATAGTTAATTTAGAGGATATGCATCCTTTAAATATTCCAGAAGGCTCAGAATGCGATATATATTCTTTTGGTGAATTCAAGAAGATTGCATCAATGTCTAAGGACAAAAATGTAGATCTTAATGGATTTGATATAGATGCAGCCAGAAAAGAGAGTCCGGATCATTTATTCGTTAAGGTATTTGCAATAAGGGAAGATGAGGTTAATGATAACGGGGATCTTTTTTCAGCAGAAATTCTTAAAAAATCAGCACACACTTTTATAGGTGTCCCTGTTTTTGTTAATCATCAAAATGATGACGTAGAGAAAGCTCGTGGAAAAGTGGTTCATGCATGGTATGACAAGAAAGCTGGTGGCATTTATACTATTAATATGGTAGATAAGGTTGCTTATCCTAAACTAGCAAGGGGAATTGAGAATAAATATATAACCGGGACGTCTATGGGGGCAAAGGTAGGCTACTCGGTATGCAGCGTTTGTCACAAGAAGGCAGCAAATCCAAATGAGTTTTGCTCTCACATAAAAGAGAGAAAAGGTAAAAACTTTAGCGGAGACATAAAGTGTTCATATCACGAGGGAAAAAATTCTACAAATGAAGAGTGCCCAATCTGCAAAAAAGCACATAATAAAGAAAAAAATTTAACACATAATAAGCAACAGGTTTTCGAATATAATTATGATGTAAATTTCATCGAAGATAGTTTTGTTGTAAACCCTGCATGTCACGATTGTTTAGTTTGCGACATCTTAAATTCAGACGAAGTTGAGTCAAAAATTGCTAAGATAAGAAGCAATGTAGATAGTTTAGTAAAGGCTGCTGCGTCTATGGAAATTGGAGATTGTGATGGATCTTGTGATATTAACAAGACAGCTGGAGTGAAAGAGATTGGTCACCTAAATGAGGCTATGAATCTAATGGAAAGAGTGGCAAGGTCTCTTATGGCTCAAAAAAGCAAGGTTTCGATGGAATATGTATCAGATATAGTAAAGACCTTAGCCAACATTCAATCAACATCAGACGAATTAATAGAGATGGGATATGCAGCACTGAAGAGTCCAACTGAAGATCAAATGGCATATGGAACGAACGAGGCAGCGTCTCCGGTTGGAAAAGAGAGAATTGAGCAGCAGTCTCAATCTGCCTTCGAATCTCAAGCTCATCCACAGCAAAAGCAGCCATCAATAACAACTGGAGAGGGAACTCAGCAGGAGTATGGAGATGATATAGGTGTGGTGACAAAACCCACATTTATTAAATCAACCTCAGATAATAGGAAGGATTATTTAGAAAAAACAGCAAGGATTAAAGAATATATTAATAAAATAAATAAATTAGCCAAAAACTTTGAAAGTTTATTAGGAGATAATGAGAATAAGGTGCCAGGTAGTTTAACTAACACCCACGTAACCCGTGAAGGGGACAGCTCTGTCGTCGTTGGAGAAGACTCTAGCGGCGAGGTTTTTGTGTCTTATTACAATGATGACAGCTTGTTAAAGCTTCAATCTGTAAACTCCTTCGATAACGATATGAAACAATTGTTAATCGAAGATCCAAAAACTGCTGCAAATACACTTTTGCAACAGTTTTTAGTAAAAACATCAACAACTAAAAGCGAGGAGAATGTTGTGAGCGATAATATTAAAAATTCCCAGACCTCTGATGGCGGCAAAGAAGTCGTATCTCAGGTCGTAACTGAAAATCAAATGGATGAGGCGAACCTTGACTATCATCCAAGAACAGGAGAGTCTCCAGAGACTATCCAAGAAAGTGGTGACAGACTCGGTGGAAACTACAACTCAGATGTAGGAAGCGAATCTCCTATGACTCGCAGCGATTCTGCTGAGACAGTTACGGAAGATCAGCTTACAGCTCCTGATGGGTATCTCGCTCGTTGGAATGATTTCCCAGAAGTAATCACAGAAGCGCAGTGGGATGACATGAGTCGCGCTATTGCTCAAAAGCTTCCTTCCGATTGGACCGAAGTTAATGGCGAAAGCCAACTTAATATGCTCAGAAGTGATCATAGGTGGACTGATCCAGAAGTGGTGACAGAATCACAACTTGGAGATGGTGGAGGTGCTGCTGAGAGATTGGCTTCATTTAATTCCCCAACTTCATTAATGAAAGCTGCATCACAAGCCATTGCAGATGCAATTGTAAAATATAGACTTTCTCCTCAACAAATTAAATCAGCTGCTTCAACTATGAGCGAAACTCCTCACGCTCAGTTGAAGTCAGTATATATGACACTTGCTAATGCTAATCCTATAATTAAGGAAGCACGCAAAGAAGAATTATCTCGCAGATCATACTTTAGTAAAATTGCTAGCAACGATACTGTATTTAAGTCAATCGACGGAGTAATCTCTGCTTTGGCCGATAATATTAAGTGTGCTAGTGCAGATCAATTAGTTAGAGCGTTCAGTACTATTGTTAATGATGATAAAATGCTTGCTTCTGTAGAGGCAGAGGCATTTGATATGTCATCAGAAAAAACAGTAGAAGCTTCTGTTAGTACGGCAGATTCACTGAAAAAAGCCTTTTATGAAGGTAAGAGAGCGGACGATGGACTGTATAAAGTTTGTGCTTCGATTGGCGAAGACATCTCAGCGGATCCAAAAAATAAAGAAGAGTTCATCGATGAAGTAGTAAAGGTTGCTCAAAAGCTTGTTAAAGAAAACTTTGGAGACATTGATGTTGTTGCTATGTCTATTGATTTAGACGAAAATAATGGAACTGTTGAGTGTGTATGTAAGGATTCTTCAATGCTTACTGATGAAGAAAAAACGGCTCATAGCAACTATAAGCAAACAAAAACAGCTAGCAAGAAAGCAAAAGTAGCTAGTAAGAAAGAAAAAACAAAGAAAACAGCAATCAATAGAGATGCGATTATTGATGCACTTAGAAAAGAATCTCAAATGATGGGTGGTCAAATGCCAGCAGGTCTTAATCCTGAAGGTATGGGCGCAGGAGTGCCAATGCCAGGTGGAGAAACGGGAGCCCCAGAGGGTATGCCCGGTGCTGAAGCAATGAGTATGGACGCACCCCCAGAATCTCTTGGTGAGCCCGGCGCAGAAGAAATGGCTATGGATGAAGAGTTTGACGGAGAGCCAAAACCCCCAGGAGCGATTTGCTTGATTTGTGGAAACAATGATTGTGACGTGTCAGGTGGTGGATCTAAGTCTAATGTTTCTGGTCTTAACTACACAATTAAAGTTATTCCAGACTCAAGTCTTTTAGACAGCATTGCTGATGGATCAATAGATGAGGGCGATATGAGTGGAGAAGAGGAAGATACAACAGGAATGGGCGTAGAAATGCCAGCTCCTGGACTTCCAGTTGCCGCTATGACAAAGATAACACCAGATGTTGTTGAAAAATACGCATCTGTAAATCCTGTTGGATCAATTTCTCCAATATCAGGAAAAACTAATACAATAAAACTTGATGATACAACTTGGCAGTGTTTGGATAGTAACCAAACATACAATGTTAAGCTTGCAGCATCAAAAGACACTCCTGAGGATATTTATGTTCAGTGGGAATGGATCCCTCAAGTGAAGAAAGCAGAATGCGATGACTGCACTCGTGCTAAAAACTCAATTGAGAAAGCAATTGGCAGATTGGGAGTTTCACGAAACGATTTTGATGCCATGGATCTTCAGTCTAAAGCTAAGGTTTTGGATGCGGTTCAAGCTAATGGATTACTTGAAAATGTTAAAGAAGCATCATCTGATAATGTTGTTTCTATCTTTAAGAAAGCATATACAGTTCATGGTGCATTCCCAATGGAATCATGTCTTGATAAGCTTGCAAGAAAATTTGGCGAAAATGCTCTTGCTCTTTCTGGTCCTTGCGAGGGCAAGAATCTTCCAGAATGTGTATGTAAATCACTTTCTGGCATAAGAACATATAACTCAAATGTTGCAGTAAAAGTTGCTGAAGCTTGGTCTGAAAAAGAAGCCTCAATTGAGTGTGTTGAAGATTTTATTAGAATGGGATACACATTAGATAAATCTGCATCAGTTTGCGATATGCTTAAATCTGCATATAGATCAGACGAAGAGGCATTTGCTAGCGAACTCGCTAAGATTTCTATGGGAGACATGGAAGAAGATGGCGAATACACAGAAGGCGATGACGGCATGGATCCATTTGACGGAGACGACGGAGACGTCGTAGACGAGGGAATGGATTCTGGTGAAGAGCTAGATGCAAGTGACGCAATTGAGCAAATCAGAGAAATTATTGAAGAGCTTGATGAAGGTGGATCTGATGATATGCCAGAACCAGACATGGACGATGAGGACATGGACGGAGAGGATATGGAATCTGATCTTGGAGACAATGTGGATGATGAGCTCATTGAAGTTACTGACGAGGATGATTCAGGCGATTCTGATGAAATGTCAGAAGATGAAGAGGGCGACTCAGATGAAATGTCAGAAGAGGG
>Ga0080013_1005905_pt1 | contig 11161 bp, 9 predicted proteins | sample ETNvirenome_6_85_FD_69236 | JGI IMG/M metagenome (GOLD analysis project Ga0080013, IMG submission 69236) | Marine viral communities from the Pacific Ocean - ETNP_6_85 (SPADES assembly) (version 2) | ecosystem: Environmental > Aquatic > Marine > Oceanic | place: Pacific Ocean | collected 2013-06-19
ACTTCCTCCAACATAGAGTCCAAACCAGGCAGCTCCGGCGCCCACCACAACCGAAACAAATGCAGATTGTGCATTAGTTGGTTCTGGTAAACTCATAAACCATTCCGTTGTTCTCCAAAAAGCAACCCCATAAAGTGTTATTAATAAACGGGGGAATATCCTCCATTTATCAAGTCGCTCTGGTTTTATCATTTTTTCTTAAATAATCCTTTAACACCTGGAGCCATTCTCACACCCATGCTGACACTGCAGCTTAAATATAAGAGATGTTTATAATAATCCGGTAATTTATGGAGTGCCTCAAAGCCTCTCTCTACATGTTCCGTCATTCCAGGAATGAATACTAAAATTGCGGGGATCATCAGGGCTAGCAAAACGAATTCGTCTTTCCAGGATCCTTTCATTTGGTCAACAGCAGACGCTTCCCACGATACTTCGCCGGCGATCTGTTGCTGCTTCAATTTAGTATTAGCTTTTATTTCTGTTAATTTGTTTTCAGCTTTGGCTTTTTTAGTTTCTATAAATCCAGAAACCGCGCTTCCAGCAACACTAAGTAATGGTTTAATTAATAATTGTAACATTATGCTCTCTCCTTAAGGCTAAATCCTTTGTAAGGCATTCCCCATCCTTTATTCCATAATTCGTCAATTGCCTCTTTCAAAGAAAATCCCCCATCCATTAATTCATTAATTTTATTATCATACTTCCATTTCCATGTGCTTCTTGCTACATCAAATTCTCCTAGTGCATTTTCCGACATATCCGCCAATCCACCTTGATCAAACCTTCCACGTGACTTGTCATAAAGATACTGTGACGCCATGAATTGCGTATCAAATTGTTTTTTTCCTTTTTCTTTTAAATATTCTTCCCATCCTTGAGGAAGTTGTTCTACTTCTCCTTCACCTAACAATGGCGCTCCGGAATACCGTGTACCTCCTGGATGACGATCATAAGTCGGAGAAGGTTCTCCACCTGTTGTATCAATAGGAGTATCATCAACTAATCCTTGTTGATTAAATGTAAATACTTCACCAGGTGTTCCTTCAGTTAAACCTGGAACATTAACTCCTAGTGTATTTGTAAGATCAAATTCTCCTGGTTCTGCTTCACCCCATCCAATTCCTTTTTGACCTGCTGCAGCAAGACTTAACGCCGCCTGTAAATGATCTTCTTGTGATTGTAAATTAGCTTGATCCGCAAGTTGTTGTTGGAGAACTTCTGGAGTTGGATTTATTGCAGTTTCTCCTCCATGTGGATCAGGGCCTCCGTAAGAAGGTGTAGATGGAGTATATGAAGGTGGGTCCATATGTGGATTTCCGTACCACGATCCACCACCATTCAGTGATGCAATGCCACCTTTAGCTTTTTTCCACCACATCCATGGTGGATATTCTTCGTCTTCATCCGCCATTAATCCAAAATTCTGTAGCATTCCTGTTAGGTTCTGTCCTGTTTGACCCATTGCACTTAATGCAGTGGTTGCGCCACCCGTTAATTTACCCAGTGCCAATTTGGCGATTGCTGGAAGTCCTTTCATCATGGCATCTGCCCATGGAAATTCCTCTGCGTAGGCTTCTGGATATTCGCCCCTTAACTGGTTCATTCCAAGCTGATACTGGTTTCGTGTATCAACTGTTCCTGGCGCCGTCTGCGATCTAATCCATTCCTCGTACGCCTGATCGGCATCCAACACATTACCATATTTAGAGGCAATATTGGAAGCTGCTTCTGACTTAAGAAAATCGCTGATGTTCATTCCCTTGTTAACAAGAGGAAGTCCACTTCCACGCTGATCCATGTAAGCATCTCTAATTTCTGACCCTATATCAAGGGCATTAAAGCCCTGACCTCTGGTTTCTCGTGGATTATCAGATACAAAATCCTGTATGACTTTCCTTCCCCTATCCACAAAGGGTGGGGAAGGATAATCTAAGTAACTACCACCATATAGATCTGGATCCGGCATTATGCGCCTGGTAGAATTATAACTTTAAGGACAAGAAGAATTATGACCACTAAAATTCCAGCTTTTATCCAGTCTTTCAATTTCCATTCATTCCATTCTTTGAGATGTCCCCATAAATCTTTCAATAAATTCATGTTACCTCCTATCTTTTATTTTTTGGCTTTTTCATGCCACCGTGCATGTAACCCTTTTTCTTGTTGGGTTTCATGCCACCTTTCATCATCTTCACCTTGCCACCCCTAGCGACAACTTGAAGAGTCTGGCCGGTGTCCTTAGCATACTTTTCAGCATCTTTAAAGCCTTTAGAATCGTACGTAAAGGTTTTACCTCCTACTGTCGGCATTAGTTCCTCCTTTTTTTAGTTTAATTTTTCCGCCTTTTTTCTTCACGATTTTATTACCGTGCTCCGCTGCCCACTTCTCAGCAATCTGCGGTTCCTTGGCATACAAGTATGCCCTTTGTTTTTTTGACTTAAACGGCATTAATGTATCGTTGGTTTATGTCCGCGTGGAATTAGATTATGCATCATATCCTCCACGACAAAAAAGCTTTCCGCAACGGCACCAAACATTCTTGCAGTATCCTCCGGCCCCAAAGCCGCGACATACAAGTTTCGAGTCACCGCCATAAGGGCGGATGCCACAATAAGTGTTTCTTCAGGATTCTTTATTTCCTTTTTCGCAAGCTCTTCCACTTTGCGCATGACATCGGTAATTTTAGCTACTTGTTTGTCCATTTGATTTTTTTATTGCATTGGTTCTTGCAATCCTTTCCTGCGAGCGTGCCTTCATGGCCTCTCGCCTCGTTGCATTATTATCCTTCATCGCCTCACGCGCCGTGGCCATATTATCCCTAAGCATTTGGTTGGCCTCAGCCGTTTTAGCCTTGTCAATATCAGAGGAAGCTTTCATTATATCAATGCTTGTTTGTGATTCAAGTTTATCACGCTCAAGATCCAATTTTTCAGCCTCAACCATCATATCTGTCTGTGTCTTTTGGGAATCACGCTGCTGGTTAGTCATAACTTCCATAGCACGCAAATCAATCTCTTGTTGTTTTAGTCGTACTAATGGATCGTCCTGCTTCATTCCCATACGTTTTTCTTCTTCCTTAGCAATCTGATCAATTATTTGTGCTTCAATTTCAGATTGCTTTTTTGCCATCTGATTATTCAATTGTGAGCTTTGTTGCTGGAGCTGTTGTTGTATTTGAGGGTTTTGCTGTGCCTGCTGTTCCATTTGTTTCAACTGTTGCAGTTGTTTGGCAAATTCTTTTTGAACCATTTCCCCAGCTAATATTGCAACATGCTCGAAAACATGCGACTGCATCATCGCATATAGCTGCGGATTAATTTGAACCATACGAGTAAACATGAAATCACCGTGTGCTTTCATATGCGATTGATGATCCTGCATTGGAAATGCTTTTGGATTTTGTCCTTTCATCGCCATTGAATTCTCCATCGCCGGGCTCATTGGTTCCGGTTCGTCGGGGCTTGGTTTTAATATTGCATCAATATTATCAACATTCAACGCCTGATAAACCCTTCTGTATGCCTCACGCATATCATGTAAGTCAGGTGCTGCACCAGCCATTTGTAATTGAGTTTGTGCCAACATGACACGCTGCGACATGGAAAAAATATTAGGATCTGAAACTGGAATAATATCAACACGCTCGTCAAAGTCCTGTTGCTTGATCATCCTGTTTCCACCTACAACAAAATACGGATATTCCGGTGGAAGATAAAGCTGGAATATTTTAGCGAGCATAGTAAATTCCATTCGTTGCGCACAATGAAGGCGCTTGTGAATTGCTGACATTACCTTTGTTCCTCGCTCTAATAGCGCGAGTGTTGTTCCAACTGGATTCTGCTCATTTCCTTCACCCATTTTCATATCAGCAATCGCTGCAAATGATTTTCCTGCATCAACCGCGAATCCTAAAAGAGCAAATAGAACCTGTGATGGTTCCTTAAAAGGAAGTGGTAATAATGATTCCTTGATTGAAATTCCTGTTACATCAACATCCCTAAACTCACCTGGTTGCAAAGGTTGATCATGGTCGCGTATGCGCATGCCGCGTGCCTTGAAACCTGCTGGAAGGTTAGCGAGAGTTCCTGCGTCAATCAGTTGGCGTAGTACACTTGTTGCCGTTCTCGATAACCCACCTAGCATATGTATTAGACCAAACCCGTAAAAGCCTAGTCCTGGGAGGAACTTATAATGTACAAAGTATTGTATTTTTGCAAAATTTGGATCATTCTGATTCCAATTTCGTCGTATGGATAAAATAGTTTGGGAATACTGATCCAATGTTACAATGTAAGGAAGCTTAACTCCACTAGTATCCTCAAATCCTGGAACATCCAAATTGGCATGCATCTCAAGAAGAGTATACATATTATCTTCACTTGAAGTTCCTTTCTGCGATCCTTCAAGCTCGCTAACTTTTTCATTAACATCAGTTGCATCAACAAAACCATCTCTAATTTCTATGTCCCTATAAAACCCACTCACTTGATTTTTAATCAAGTCGTTCTTTGTTATTTTTATGATATGCGTAATACGGTCTGCCGTATCCATATCCGTTGCAAAATAATTAATAACCAAATCTTCACTGGACACAAATTTGGCAACTGCTCTTTTTAAAAGTCCGTCATAATAGACTTTCTTGAATGCAGACCCTGAGAGTGGCAGATAGAAAAGCAATTGATCCATGTCCGGATCATATTCCTTCATCACCTGCGTAATCTGATAATTCATAAATTCTTTAACTCTTTCAGATTGTTGCTCTATTTCAGGGGTTGAATCCCCTACAATTTGTGTCCTCACGGGGCCATCCGGCGGAAGTAATTCCTTGTACGCTTGGGCTTGGAATTGCGTCACGGATTCCGATAAGAGAGGGTGAACGACCCCTGAGGAACCTTCAAAAGGTTCAGTACGCTCTTCGTACTTGAACCCTAACATGTCTAAACCTTTAATGTATGTATCTTCCCAGTCTTTCCTGGTAAGCTTGTCGCTTTCAAAATTTCCTATTAATTCAGAAGCTAATCTCTTTAAATCTGTTTCTTCTATGTAGTCGGCAAGATTTCCGTCAAATGGAATCTGGCTTTGGTCAACGGGTGCATTTGGATCAAAATTAACTTCTGCACCTCCATCGGGCATATCTGTCAATTCTACATTTGGATCTGTATTTTCTACAGGCTGAGGTGGGGATATTTCAACTCCTTCCTCTTCAATCTCCAGTGCGCCCTGCAAAGCTTGCATTGCCTTATCAATGTTATCATTTGGGTTTATTACCATAATTACTTTCTATAGTAGTGGTGGTGCCACTTCTGTAAATACCTCTCTTACTAGACCGCCCTTATAATACGCGGATTGACCTTTGTCAATACGTTTAGCGGCCTCTTCAATTATTTCCTTGTTTTTTCCTCTTGTTAAAAGCAATACAGGAATATCACCCCATGTTTTTCCTTTTTCATGATCCTTTATTGCCGTTAATGACAGTTTTGTTTTTGAGTCACGGGAAACCTCACCCATTGCATCCTTAAGGATAACATCCTTGAATGACGCTGGAACTGCCGGATCAGGTGGACCCCAGTTTCCGTAAAAACCGAAATGTCCCTCAAAATCCTTACTGCCTGGAGAAAGATTTCTAGCCTTAATCCACGCATTGGAAACTCCAACGCCGTCATATCCGTTTTCACGCGCCATCTTCAGTAGATACTTAATGACAAACTTTGCGTAATCTTTTGAATTTTTAAATGGACCTTCTGGTATTGTTCCACCTCCAGTTCCTTCTAGTTTTTTAAGATCTTTTGCCTGACCTTTCATTTCTGCCATTATGCTGTCACGTTTAATTTCTAAATCGTTAATTAAATCTTGTCTCATTTGAATTTCTTCCGGCGTTCTTCCACGCGTTTCCGACGCTTGCGCCTTCTCAAGATTTTTTTGAACATTTTTTAATTCTTTTTTTAATATTTTAGTTAATCCTTTTAATTCCTTTATTTTTTCTACATTAGGTGATTCACGATCTAATCGTGGCTTGTATTTTGAATTTTTATTCTGAACCGCTTGGTGCATGTCAGACTGTATTTCCTCAATAAACAATATCTTTCTTCCAGCCTCGTCAATACGATCAGAAATCCTTGCGTGAACGAATCCACCTTCAGCGTCCTTTCCCAATCCGAATTCATGACCAGGTTTATATCCACTAACTTCGCCAGCACGCGATTTTCCTGGCTCAAACGTAAAGACCAATTCATTATGGTTGTATCCGCCTTGAAGAATTTGATCACCTTCATACCGTGGCTGTCCAAGCTGTTTGTACTGTATTCCACGCTTGCTGAATATGTCCGCAAGATTGTTTCCTAATTTGACAACTTCAAACGGAAGATTTGGATGTTCTGTTTGACTTACTCCCTTTCCAATTACATTTTCAACTCCGTACTGCGCCTTGAATGCGCCGTTAATCTGGTCAACAACGTTCTCGACCATTACAGGATCAAAAGCTTCTTTTCCTTCTGGATCCCTTCCTCCACCTCTTGACCCGGCTTTACGAAGACGTTCAATGAGTGTGGATACCTGCTTTAACAGTCCCTCGAACCTGACATCAAAATCGGCTCGTGGATAGTCAAGATAATGCCGAACCGTACCCTCTATATCTTCAAATCCCTCACCATAATCTTTTTTCTTTCCTTTTCCCCTTTTGGCCAAGCTATTGGCTATGAATTTCAATCCATCGGAGAAATTACGGTTTCCTAGAAGATGAACCTTTATCTTTGGTACCAGTTCATCAAACTCCTTTAGAAGATCCGCTTTTGAAATTCGAAGATCCCCATCCTTGCTTAAAAAACCACCTTCAGGAATTCTGATTGGTGTCGTTCCATCTTCCGCCAATCCGCTTTTGGTTAGGAATAATGATGTATCACTAAGTTCTTTATACCCAACTCCTCTGCTTACTAGATAGTCAAGCCACTGCTTTTTTGGGGCAATCTGGAATGGCGCATCCGCGATTGATTCGCGTGATTTCCATACCAACGCACCTTCCGCCTTATCCGGCTTCGTTACGGTTGATACCTGCTGCTTTTGAAGTTTTTTAATTGCTTTATTCGCTGATGTTTGATCTTTAAATCCAGTTTCCGTTGCCTTGAAGTAATCCGGATTCTTTACCCACTTTCCATCCACCTCAATCTTTTTCTTTCCGGTTACAGTTCCTATATCCCAAGATCCAGTGTCAACATTTTTTTGTGCGGAATATTTTGTAGTTGTTCCAGTAATCTTAGGTAAATAATCCACAAACTTTTCAAAAACAGGTGGAATGTTATCCTTCAGGAATTTTCCAACTGCCTTGACAGGTTCGCGCACGAAATACTCACCAAACTTTCCGCCTTTTGCGTAACCATGTAATCCACCACGTGAATTCATGCTTATTTTTCCTGGTGGATCAGCGAAAGGATGATATGGAGCATTCTCTTTTTGAGATATGGCGTCTTTAATAAGTTTTAAAGTTCTGTTCAGCTGTTCTTTAGGATGCTGTAACATATATGCTTGGTCCGCTTTATATTGAGGAGGTGATGTATCATACATAGCTTGATATAATTTTACCTCATCAAGTTGCTTACGAAGAGTTCCCATTATGGTTTCCATGTCGGTAAAAAATTTCTCTCCAGTAGGAACCATTTCATCACCGAATATTTTATGCATCATCTGCTCTATTGTATCACCAAAAGCGTCAAATTCATTATAAGGAACCTTCTCATACATTTTTCCAAAATTCTTCTGCCATTCTATGTCACCAAATTCTCCCTTGTACTTATCCAAGAACTCTTGAGCACCACCCCAACCTGTTACATGGGGGTCCCCTCTCCACGCACCAGTAGGTCTTCCCTTTTTTTTTCCATATCGTGGATTTATTAAATCCGGATCCCAAAAAATATCTTCTTTCTTTGTCACACCTTCAGGCATTTCCCATATTAATTCCTTTTCTTTTGTTAATGGATGCCAATCATGTTTTTTAAACCAATACGGATCAATCACTGAATTATCAACATATTTCTTAATGAATGAACCGACATTCTTCTCGAGAAATTCATGCATCAATTTTCTCCATTCCACTTCTCCTAGTGTATCTTCAACCAGTGAATCAAAAAATTTTGTTAGAGCTCCTCCACCTTTTGCGTAACCGTGAAGTCCGCCGCGTGAATTTAAAGTTTTAATTTCTTCTTCTCCCAGTATTGATTTTATAAGTTCTAGTGATTTTTTTAATTTTATTTGATCAGGGCCAGCCATATATTGAATATCTGCTCTGTATTGAGGAGGCGAAGCTTCCAAGTGACCCTGCCATTCCTTTTGTTTCTCCAATTGCTCGCGCAAATTTTTAATAATGAAATCGTACTGCTCCTTGTCTTTAGGATTTATAACAAGATCTTCACCAGCAACGAAGCTACCAGGCAAATTTGAAGGCAAATTTTGAGATTTTTCATAAAGCATACTCTCCAGCATATCAGCAAAAGCATCATATTCATTGTATGGAATATTCTCGTAGTATTTTCCAAGATCTTCATCCAATAATAATTCCTTATTATAATTTAATGGATGATATCCCCATTTTCCTTCTTCATGCTTTCTTAGTATTGTTGGAGTATGCAACTTGTCTGATAAATATTTTCTAATTGGTTCAGTGTTCTCTTTTAAAAATTCTTGCATTTTCTTTACCCATATGGATTCATCTATTGGATCCATAAGGTATCCTAAGATCTTTGATATATCTCCACCTTTTGAATATCCACGCATCGCCATCTGCGACGAATCCAACGGCGGAATAACATCACTCATTAAATCATATTTATTCATATCCGGCATCTATGTATTTTTGCATTTCTTTTTGTTTATCTCCTTCAGGGTCGCTTAAAAACCAATTAACCATGCGGTATGTATCATATGCACCCAGTCCAAGGGCCGCAATCCATCCAACATAAGGAACAGCTGCAATTCCGTAGCGCTGTGCCACTTTAGGTAGTAAGGTTTTTACCGCTGGATTAAGAATCTGTGACCACGCTTTTTGTCCTGTTTTTCCTGGAACGTGCATCTTCAGGAAGTGTTTTGGATTTCTCCATAATGATTTTTTCCAAGCCTCTTTCGAGAAAGGTCCTTTTCCCAATGATAAAGGAAATACTTCCTTAAGTAAAGGAGCTAATTTAGGATTGAGTTTTCCTGCAAGTGATAAAATTCCACGATCAATGGCATATCCTAATGGAAGACCTACTCCCATTCCAAGTCCCATTGATTGTTTCCAGCTAGGAAAAATTCCTGTGCGCGCTGAAAAATCCTCCTGATTGCGATGAAATTCCTCCGCGGTATCACCCCACAATCCAAATAGTTCACCAATATGTGAATAGAATGGCATTGTTGTCATACCCGGTATCACGGACTTCCAGTAGCTTTTCTGGTATGCTGGTTCATCACCAACGATCTTGTTAAGCTCCGCTGGATCCATTCCAAGCCATCTTGCCATATCCAGCATCGTATCGCCACTGCCCCATGTTTGAGTCTTGATTTCCTTGTGTGGTTCGCGCCTTTGCTTATGTATCCAAGGCTCGCTTCTAAACTGCTCTTCTGTTATGGGCATGTTTTGATACTTTCTAAGTTCTTCATTCCAATATGCTTTTTTGGGATAAGGAATAATATCACTTCCTTTATATCCTCTTTCAGCGTATTTCTTCTTCATCGCCAGACGGTACATTTCCTGTTCATCACGCGACATTTCATCCCAAAGCTTCATGTGCGTTGGACTTTCTATGTAGTCAAAAGATTCCCCGTACTCGCCGCCGTCTTGAAGCGCCATGATTCCTCCGCGTGCATTCTTAGGGAGGTCATCTTCAGGAAATACACTTCTATAATTTTTTGCTTTTTCCATCGCGCTTAATATTTCTTTAAAAGTATGCACTGTTGAATATGCACTACCTAATGCATTTCTAAGATCTTCTTGTGGAATTCCTAATCCAGATAAATCATCACCTACTCCACTAAATTGTGGATATTTCTCCATCGCTGTTTCCATTATGTCAGGATAATAATGTTTTCCAGCCTCCATTCCAGCGTCAACTTGATCAATATGCATTAAAGTGCCTTTAATAGAATCTTTTATTTTTGGATGAAAAAAGAATTCATCACCTATGGCCAATCTCATCCAGTTAGCTATATCTCGTGTATATGCTTGTGGATCCTTGTCAAACACTGGACCTTCAATGCCCATTCGTTCACTGAACTCATCAATCAATGTACCCAGAATATTTTTCATGAAAGAACCACCCTTCGCGAATTTTTTCTTTCCGAATATTGATTCAAACTGGTCATCAAATGTTTTACCTATTTCACCACCAAGTTCTGGTGTGGGTGCTTCTAATTCTGAATGCTTCATCAGCATCTCTGGAAGAATAATTTCCCTAAGCTTCAAAAGCTGGTCATAATCCATCCAGCCGTATACGCCTTCATCCTTGTCAAGTTTACCCATGATTTCGCTTACAGCTTCGTTTTGCTTAAGCCGCGTCGCGAGGTCTTTGACGTAAGGTTCGTCTAGAATTTGCAATAAAGCACGGTCGAGCGAAAGCTCGCCTAATAAATCTTGTAAAAATTTTCCTTTAGCCATTAATAGTATTCCCTCTCTGTTCTAACTATTGGCTCGTCCTTAAAATCGTCACTCAATCCAACATAATAGCCCTGGCGGTAACGCATTAAAGCCTGCGTGGTTGAATCAACATAGTCATCATGATCACCGAAGGGGAATGCCGCGCATTCCTCAATCACTTCCTCGGCGAAAGTTTTTTTGGGCGCCCATATCGTCCCCGCTTCGAAAAGCGGTGCCACGCTGTTTACCCTCGTATGTTTATCATTTCCTTTCGAGGGTGTAAAGTTTATAACAGGTATTCCCATCTTTTGCAACTCATGAGTTAGGGGTAGTCCGGACGCCTTTGCCTCTATCAAAACCACCTCAGGTTCCCAGTATTTATACTCCTCCATTGCTTTCTTTTTAAGTTCCGGAAAATTCCATCGGTCCCTTTTTGCATCAAGAAGAATCAACGCCTCATTGCTTTCGTCATCCGGCTTGAAAACTCCCCACGTCGTAATTGCCGAATAGTCGGCCGTCTCCTTTTTGGAGAATGCCGTGTCATACGACTGTATAATCAAT
>Ga0080013_1005908_pt1 | contig 11158 bp, 10 predicted proteins | sample ETNvirenome_6_85_FD_69236 | JGI IMG/M metagenome (GOLD analysis project Ga0080013, IMG submission 69236) | Marine viral communities from the Pacific Ocean - ETNP_6_85 (SPADES assembly) (version 2) | ecosystem: Environmental > Aquatic > Marine > Oceanic | place: Pacific Ocean | collected 2013-06-19
GGAATTTTGTCCTGAAATGTAGGAGATATTATAATGAAAATCACAAAGGAGAAGAACAATGCGACGTAGAAACATTCCAAGAGTTCGCCGCTGTTGCAGCGGTTCTTAACTCACGCGGGTTGCGCCCGCAAATATAGGAAACACAAACTATGAGAGACAACAAAAAACTATTAAGAGAATTTTACGAACTATGTCCCGACGGGATGTGCCTGGATATGCTTACGGAAAGTGAGAAAAACGAAATGTCCGAAGGCAAGGCACTCTATCTTGTTGGTAAATGCCACGAAGCAGAACGCCTGAACGGCAACGGTCGTAAATATCCTTTCGAGGTATTGAAAAGAGAAATCGACAAATACAGCAAAGTAGTAGAAGACCGCCGAGCAGTTGGCGAACTGGACCATCCAGAAGACAGCGTTGTTAATCTCAAAAACTCCTCTCACCTAGTAACAAAGCTTTGGTGGGAAGGGCAAACTTTGATGGGCAAGATTAAAGTCCTCACAACGCCGTCTGGTATGACCCTACGCGCTCTCGTTAATGACGGCGTTAAGATCGGCATCTCTTCACGAGGCCTCGGCTCCGTTCAGCAGAGAGGCGACCACGTTATTGTAGAAGATGACTTTCAACTCATTTGTTTTGATGTCGTTTCCGAACCCTCCACACCCCAAGCCTTTATGGACAATGTTGTGAGAGAAGGCAAACAAAAAAATAAAAACAAACTTATGTCTATTTTAGACGGAATATTGGAACAATAATGAAAAGAGAAGAACTTAAAAAACTAATTAAGCCTATTGTAAAAGAATGCATAAACGAAGTCCTCCTGTCGGAAGGCCTTCTTTCTTCTATAATAGCAGAAGTCACAACCGGCTTACAGGGAAACATCATAACGGAGCAGCGCATCGCTGCCCCCACACCCACACCCACGCCAAGGCGAGACAATACTGCCGCCATGTTGAAGCAGAAGCAACAACTTCTAGATTCAATAGGTAGGGACTCGTTCAACGGCGTCGATCTTTTTGAGGGCACAACCCCTGCCGCCGCAGACACTACCGGCGTCCGCGCTGGCACCGGACCATTGAGCGACCAAGACCCTTACGATCCTGGCGTTGATATTTCAGGCATTGTTGCCTCGGGCGGTAATGCTTGGAAGGCATTGATGGGGTGAGGAGTTTTTAGTAGATTAACAACTATTTATAAGAGAGAAAGGAATTATAATGGCAACTTTTGATAGACATACCGGATATGGTAGAACTAGAAGACCAAAGGCGATAACGAAGGATGGCGCGATCCTAGAAAAAGAAACAGCAAAGACTGTTACTGTCGTTGCTGCTGCTGATCTTAACGATAGTCTTAACGACACCACTGCTGGCGAAAATGGATATTCAACCGAGAACCAAAGATATTTGCATATTCAAATTGAGAATGATGCCGTAAAAAGTTTAACTGTATATGGCTATAACTATGCTTTTGGTTCTTGGGCAGTGCTATATATCCCTGTTGGCACAAAGAGTGGCGCAGATACAACAGCGGAACTGGCATACGTCGCTGCAACTTTTGACTCTATTAGTGGCAAAAAGCTGGTCACTATACCATTGCAGGGCATTGACAGGATTGGCTTTACAAGTGCTGATGCTGGTAATATGGTCGTCAGGGCAGCCTGTAGTTCATTCTAGGTCTTAAAACAAAATAAAGAGGAAATATGGGTTATAATAGAAGACCTCCTTACCTGGATCCAAGAAATAACACCGGTAAGAGAGCGTCCCACGTCGTCATCGTTCCAAGGAATGATCGATATGTTGATAGGGATATTAAGAAATTTTTGAGGAAAGTAAAAAAGAATGGTATTCTAGACGAGGTAAGAAAAAGAAGTTACTTCGAAAAACCATCAGTCCTTAGAAAGCGTAAAGCTAGAAAGAGAGAAAAAGTATTGAGAAAACTAGAGGCTGCTAAAGAAGAGTAGTCTTTTAAGGAATCTTAATACTAATTATTTTGACTAGTTGGAGTATATTAATGTCTTCTTTGATAGAACAAGCTATTATAGACGCAAAGGAACTTCGCGAAGCAGCACTCTTGACGGCTGAAAGCCAGATTGTCGAGAAATATGCCGGCGAAATTAGAGAGGCTATGAGTTCGCTTCTGGAGCAGGAACCAGAAGAAGAAGATCCCCTCGGTGGTGACGAACTTGGCGCAGGACTTGAAATGGGTGCCGAAGAGGCCGAAGCAGAAGATGTTGAAGGTGTACCTGATGCTGCTATGGGCGCCGCTAACTTGTGTCCTTGCCCTGATTCCGAAGAAGACGTTGAAATGGAATTCACCCTCGACGATCTCAAAAAGATTGCTGACGAGATGGAAGCCGGAGCGCCAGAGGAGCAAGAAGAATTGGTTGCTGACTTGGCCGAAGGAGTCGATTTGGTCCTAGAAGAGGAAGAAATTGACCTCTCCAGCCTGGAAGAAGACCTGGACGAAGGTTGTGGAGACCTGGACGAAGGTTGCGAAGAAGAAATTGAATTCGGAGAACCCACCGACCTCGACGCCATTGTCGAAGAGTTGAGCGTTAAGATTATGGACGGCGACTTCACAGGTTGGGCCGGCCGTCCAGAGGCAGACAGACAATATCAAGAAGAAATCAATCTTGCCCGTCTTGCCGCGACCGATGCTCAAGAAAAGAACAAAGATTTACAAGCTGGTATGAAAAGGCTCGCACTCAAATATGAGTCGCTCGAAGCCAAAAACACCAAACTAGCTGACACAGTTATTGCGTTGAAGGAGAAACTCGATGAAGTTACTCTCTATGGCGCGAAATTACTTTTTCAGAACGAGGCTCTTACGAATACCTCCTTGAATAGGCGACAAAAGAAACAATTTGTCGAAGCTATTCGTCGAGCCGAATCTGTGAATGACGCGAAGGTTATTTATGAAACACTTCAAAGTACAGTGCCCGCCGGTCGCAAGACCAGCGCACCTGAATCACTGAACGAGGCTATTCGAAGACCTTCTCACACAATACCAAGAAGAGAAGCCATGCACCCCTCTGCCGAATCAGAGGAGAAAAGAAGGTTTCAACTTTTGGCAGGTATCCAATCTAACAAATAAAAGGAGACTATTATGTCTATATTAAATAAATTGACTGAAGGCATCGTTAATCGCGATCTCCGTCAGGAAGGTACCGCTCTTCTTAACAAGTGGGAGAAGACCGGACTTCTTGAGGGACTCGTGAGTGATCACCAGCGCCAAGGTATGGCGCGCCTTCTAGAGAATCAGGCCAAGCAGTTGCTTAAAGAAGCTTCTGCTATGGGCGCCTCAGGAGGCGGCAACGCGGAGGGTTTCTCTGCTGTTGCTTTCCCCCTCGTCCGACGAGTATTCGCCGGACTTTTCGCTAACGATCTTGTTAGCGTTCAACCGATGAGTTTGCCCTCGGGACTCATCTTCTTCCTCGACTTTACCACCAACGCCGAGCGCCTGGACTACGGTGCCGGCGAATCCGTCTTTGGTGGCGGCCGAGTAGCATCGCAGATTACTGGTGGTGTGCTCTTGACCCTCGACAACGCCGAAGCCGGCCCTTATGCCTTGAATGGTGGGTATGCTTCGCCGACAGGTTCCACCTCTGGCATTACTCTCACCGCCGAGGCCTCGGGCACTGTTGCTTCCGGTGGAACTATCGATACGACAACCATCGGCGGCGGTTTCGCAACCGGCCGGACCCAGGTCGCCATCGACAAGTTGCTCCGATTCGATCCGGATCTGGTTTCTGGTTCTGCTGTTTCGGTAGTCAGCCTTGCGACCTATGAGTCCACCTTGACCAATATCAACACGGACAATCTGATCGGTATTACGCATACGACCTCTGGTTCAACTCAGGTCCGACGTCTTACCGCTGATGGCGCGCAAGTTGGCGCTCCTGCAACAGCCGGAACACTTTATCTGGTGTTCTCGGATCATACTACCGGGGCCAATGAGGCCGCCGTCATTGCCCAGCAAGCCGCCGCCGTCGCGACCTGCACGCTGGACTTCCCAGAGTCAGATGCATTCGGCTCGGCCGGCGTTGGTTCTGTTGAAGGTTCTGCGCTTTGGGGTCTTGAAAACGAGACCGCCATCCCCGAAATTGACATCAAGGTCGACTCGGTGGCTGTGACTGCAAAAACCAAGAAGCTCAAAGCCAAGTGGACTCCGGAGTTGGGACAGGATCTTAATGCCTATCACAACTTGGATGCCGAGGTTGAGCTTACCAGTATTCTGTCCGAGCAGATTGCCCTTGAGATTGATCATGAGATTCTCAATGATCTTATTGTGGGCGCGACTGCCGGTACTTACTACTGGTCGCGGTCTCCTGGCCTCTTTGTGAATCGTACAACTGGTGTGGAGGTCGGCGCAAGCGCCGCAGCCCCCGACTTCACCGGTACGGTTTCCGAGTGGTATGAGACTCTTGCTGAGACCATCAATGATGTGTCCGCTGCTATCCACCGCAAGACATTGCGTGGTGGTGCGAACTTCATCGTGACTTCGCCTGAAGTCGCCAATATCCTTGAATTCACCGCTGGCTTCCGTGCCGCTGTGACTGCTGATGATACACGCGGCTCCATTGGTGCGGTCAAGACGGGCTCTTTGAGCAAGAAGTGGGATGTCTATGTCGACCCCTACTTCCCGAGAAATCTCTGCCTTGTTGGTCGACGAGGTGGCTCGTTCCTTGAGAGCGGCTATGTATACGCTCCGTATGTGCCCCTCCAGGTCACACCGACTATCTTTGGACCAGAGGACTTCGTGCCCCGTAAGGGCGTGATGACTCGGTATGCCAAGAAGATGGTGCGCCCTGACATGTATGGCCTTGTGGTTGTTCGCGGACTCGTTGGTGAGTCTGGCGGCTGATAGCTACTGAATATAACTAATAACAGTTATTTCAAGCCCCGGTCTTTTCGGAGACCGGGGCTTTTTGTTTATTTAACAAACTACTTATACTTGCGGAGGGTATATCTTGGCGATTCCAACTTTAAGTCCAGCTAGCACAGTGAGCGCTATTGTCCTGACTTCCACCGGCTCGACGGCATTAACCGGCAAAGGAGCCGGCAATACATCCAACTATCCATTTGCGATGTATGTCGACACTTCCAGTCAACTGTACGACGTTAACTTTATTTCAGGAGCATCAGATCAGGTAGCCTATGTCTATAAGAAGTTGGGCGGCGATGTCTTGGATCTGGAAATCACACCTGGAAATGTATATTCCGCCTACGAAGAAGCCACACTGGAATATTCCTACATTCTTAATATTCACCAGGCATCAAACGTCCTTTCGGACTTCCTCGGCTCAACAACCGGAACTTTCGATCAAGACGGACAACTAAAAGAAGCCACGCTAACCGGATCCAACATCAACCTTCGATATCCAAGATTCGAGTTTGGCTACACCAAAAGGGTCGCCCAGGGTATCGCAAACGAAGCCGGTGTCGCCGGCGGCTCATTGCCTCATTATTCTGCTAGCTTTGCTATTGTTAGTGAAAACCCAGACTACGACTTGCAGCAAATAATCATCGACAATGCCAGCAACAACAACGAGCCGGCAACTGGCGGCTCAGTTCCATATGCCAGCATTATCGGCACTGGATCAAACGAAGTTAACAAGAGAATAACAGTTAGAAGAGTATTCTACAAGTCTCCCCAGGCAATGTGGAGATTCTACGGATACTACGGCGGCCTCAACGTGGTCGGAAACTTGAACTATTACGGACAGTTTGCCGACGATACAACCTTTGAGATCATCCCAGTTTGGCAAAACAAGCTTCAAGCAATGGCTTATGAGGATCATATCTACACGAGACTATCTCACTATTCTTATGAGATATTCAACAATAAGCTGAGAATTTATCCAATACCTCAGACAGACCTTACCAAACATATCTGGTTCGAATTCACTGTCGCCCACGAAAACGACCCATGGGATAAGGTTGGAACCATTGACGAAGGAGAGCAAGGAGTTAATAACCTCGGTACCCTTCCCTTTGATAATATCCCATACAGCAATATTAACGCCATAGGGAAGCAGTGGATACGTCGCTATGCCCTGGCCCTGGTTAAAGAGACTCTGGGTCAAATACGCTCTAAATTCGCCTCTATTCCCATTCCTGGAGATAGCGTAAATTTAAATGGAGCAGCGCTTATTAGCGAAGGCCGCGAAGAGCAAAAAGAACTGAAAGAGGAACTCAAAACAACTCTGGCCGAACTTACCTATCCGAAGCTCGCAGAACAGGACGCAGGCCTTATGGACAGTGTTGTCAAAATCCAGGAAGAGATTCCACTTCTTATCTATCAGGGGTAATAAATGTCTAACGATAATAAATGGTCACAACCCGACGCCCCTCCACCTCCTCTTTTTTTAGGGAAGAAGGAAAAGGATCTTGTTAAACAAGTTAATGATGAACTTATCGAGAGGGTCGTCGGCCAGCAGATCATCTATTATCCAATCGATTTAGAGACAACCAACTTTCACCCCATATATGGAGAGGCAATCAGCAAAAACTTCCTCCCTCCTATCCGAGTATATGCTCTTGTCGAGTGGAACAAATACAGCACGACATTCAAAAATAGCATCGCTATTGATAAAGAAGAAGAGATCACGGTCCATTTTCACAAAAGAAGGTTAACAGAAGATCAAAACCTTTTTGTCCGCGACGGCGATTTTGTCTTGTATGGAACACAACATTATGAAATAGTCGCAACTTCCGAACCCAAGCAATTGTTTGGGCAAATAGGAAACGCCGTTGAGATCTCGGCCAAATGCATAAGAGCCAGGGAGGGAATATTCAATGCCACCTGATTACAAATATACTGGAATAGAGAACGCGAACAACATCATTCAGGAGAAATTATTAACGCCTTCCAAACTGGAGACGGTAGACACAGCATTTTACACCTACATCGACGAAGCCTACAACAGCAGCGTTGATACGCAAGAGGGTTTCAAGAAGATCCCCGTCTTATGGTTGTCTGCCGAAAGATCCCACCAAATCAAGAATAACCCTGAGTTAAGAGACAAAGACGGAAACCTTCGCTATCCGATCATTACGATTTCAAGAAAGACGGTCACGAAAGATCCGACATTCAAAGGATCCTTCCAGGCGCACTTTTTCAGCGGCCCTGGCCCTCGCCGAGTTAATGTCCCAATCGCCCGAAGGATAAACCAGAAGAAGACATCTGAATTTGCTAATGCTGACGCCGCCCGTAAATCCGGCCCGAGCAAGAGCGTCGGACTAGGAGATCCAAATAAAAAGAGGTCAAATAAGAAGGTAGTATATCAAACCTATTATGCCCCGCTCCCGACATATGTTAAAGTTATATATGAAGTCAAGTTCGTCACCAATTACCAGACTCAAATGAATGACTTGATAACACCCTACCTGACCCGCACCGGCCAAATTAATACGTTCTTTATCAACGCAGACGGTCACAGATATGAAACTTTCATCCAGGGTGACTTTTCCTACGACAATAACACTGATAGTCTAGGTGAGGATATAAGAGAGTTCTCAACAACCATCGGCTTTAATGTTCTCGGCTATTTAATGGGCGAGGGCCAAAACGACGAACAGCCAAGTTTTTCGGTTGTTGAAAACTTCGTGGAAGTCAAAATACCCAGGGAGCGTGTTATGGTAGGCGACATTAATGAGTTAATCAAGAAGTCATTTTATAGAGAATAGGCTTTTTGGTCTTTAAAATACTATTTATTTTGAGCACGATAGGAGTTCCTTAATGGCTGACGAAAGCAAGTTTAAATTTATCTCACCTGGGATATTTCTCAATGAAATAGATCAATCACAGATCCCAGCACTACCAGACGCAGTTGGACCGGTTATCATCGGCCGCGCCCAAAGAGGCCCAGCGTTTGCCCCGACCAAGGTTAATTCTTTTTCTGAATTGACTAGCATTTTTGGACTGCCCCTCCCTGGTAACCAACAGCCCGCCGATACTTGGCGAGAAGGCGCCCAGAACGCTCCTTTATATGCTATGTACGCCGCCCAGGCTTATTTGGCCGCCGGCGTTGCTCCCGTATCTTTTGTGAGATTGCTCGGTCTCGACAGCGACAGCGCAGTGGCCTCAGAAACCACCCTTGCTGAAGCCGGCTGGCAGATTACTACAACCGCGGACGCCACCACAGCCGCAAACACAGCCGGCGCCTACGGACTGATGTATTTCGGTTCCGGCAGTAATACTGCTATAACTGGCACCCTCGGCGCCGTCTTCTATACGAGTGGTTGCGCTATTTATCCCTCCGGCACTCTTCATAATGGAACAGCATCTAGCGGTATGAACAAGATCTTCGATCTTGGGACTACCAAAGACTTTACGCTTATTTTATCTCAGTCTGCAACTGCGGGCACCCCATACCAAGTTTCATTAGAAGAGAGCAATCCCAACTTCATTCGCGATCTCTTCAGTACAAATCCTCAAATTGGCGATTTTACATCCAACCGAGTCGTCACCTCTGTTGAGAGCCCCGATCTTCAAAAGAAGTATTGGCTGGGCGAGACATTTGAGAGAACAGTTAAAGAGCAGATTTTTGATAAGCACGACAACTACGGCGTTGCTATTGTCCCACTAATGTCGGCATCAGCCACCGACGGACCCGCTGACCGACGCTCCGAATTCCGGAATGCTCATAGTCCTTGGGTTATTTCGCAGCAATTAAGCACAAACACTGCCTCTTTTGATCCCACGGACACAACCCAGGTCAAGCGCTTGTTCAAGCTTATTACTTTGGACGGACAAGGCGAGTATGCGAATAGAAGGCTGAAAGTCTCAATTGATAACATCAACTATTCCCCGAATGATAACGTTGATTATGGTAGTTTTGATGTGCTCCTCCGCGATGCTACCGACAGCGATCTCAAACTTAAGGTTCTGGAGCGTTTCTCCGGTTGTAATCTGAATCCGCTTTCTTCGAATTATATCGTCAACAAGATCGGTGATCGATATCAGCAATACGATTCCAACACAGGATTGATGCGGACAATTGGCGATATTCCAAACAACTCAAACTATGTGAGAGTACACGTCCACGATGAGGTTGCTAACGGAGCCAATTCTCCCTCAGCGTTGCCTTTCGGATTCTACGGTATACCGCAGTATAATAATGTTACTTTTACTGCCGATACTGCTACTAATCCGTCAACATACATCAACAAGGGCGGCTATTTGTCCGGCACGCTCGGCGAAGTCCTCTCCTCTAGCCTCAGCGGGGGTTTAAGTATTAAGCTGGAGTTTCCCGCAATACCACTTCGGGCTTCGTCGATTGATGGCGGCACCGCAGGAAGTACAGCGTTCTTTGGATTAGACACCGGCAAAGCCGCAGGTAACCCCGTTAATGGAAAAGGTTATGTTGACTATACCAGATTTATGGGCGCCCAGGTGGTCCCGACTACCGCGTGGGGCGACAACTTTGGTTTAACTGCTCCAACTGCCGGGACACAACTCCAAACTGCCTTCACTTTGGATAACGTGGTTTTGACTACCGGCTCTGCATATGACTTCTCTGCTAGTCCTACGAGAAATATCACCTACGCAACCTATACCACAGGCTCTCGCGTTGCTGGTACTTCTTGGACTGCCTCCAACTCTGCCGGCACATCTAACTACCAGAACATCCTCAAATCCGGTTTCAAGCGATTCACGATGCCTATGTTCGGCGGCTTTGATGGCTTTAGCGTATTCGAGAGAGAACCGCTTCGTAACAATCTTATGGACGACTCATCCCAGGCAGCAGCCAATAGAGACACAAACTACGTGATTAACACATACGAAACAGCGTTGGATATTATTTCCGACACCGAAAGTTATGAGTTTAATGTCGCATCCATTCCCGGCGTGTGGTATGAGACACTGACCAAGAAGCTGATTGATGTCTGTGAAGCCCGCGGCGATGCTCTGGGAGTCATTGACCTCAAGGGCGGCTACTTGCCTCATCACGAGATTTATAAAGCCGACAAGGCCTCGCGCCGCGGCGATGTTCAACAAGTCCTCAATAACATTGACGACAGAAATCTCAACAACTCTTATGGTGCAACCTACTACCCTTGGGTTACGGTTCGCGATAGTATTAACAACACCATCCTCAAAGTCCCCGCGTCTGTTGTCGCTCTCGGAGTTCTCGCGAACACCGAAAGGGTCGCTGATGTCTGGTTCGCCCCTGCCGGCTTCAACCGCGGTGGCTTATCGGACGGCGCTGCCGGCCTGGCTGTTTTGAGCACCGACGAAAAGTTGATTGCCTCCGACCGAGATAATCTCTACGCCAGAAACATTAACCCGATTGCTTCCTTCCCTGCGGAAGGCATCGTGATCTTCGGCCAAAAGACGCTTCAGACTACCCAGTCAGCGCTCGACCGAATTAATGTCCGCCGACTTCTTATCTACCTCAAGAAAGGTATCTCGCGAATTGCCTCGTCGGTCTTATTTGAACAGAACGTTCAGACAACCTGGAATGACTTTAAGTCTAGGTCCGATTCTTTCCTCGGCGATGTTAAGGTCAGGTTCGGTGTTGATGACTTCCGAGTTGTTTTAGACGAGACTACAACAACTCCTGATTTAGTTGATAGAAACATCATGTATGCTAAGATCTTTATCAAGCCTACACGGTCGATTGAGTTCATCGCTTTGGACTTTATCATCACGAGATCGGGGGCATCTTTTGAAGACTAATACTAGTTATGATACAACAGGAGAATTTTAATGGGAGATCACACACCTACCGGCAGTAAGAACTTTTGGACCGGCGGCCTAAGCGGAATAAAAGATCCAAAGCGTAACTTTAGGTTTAGAGTCAGCTTTGTTGGCACTGATAGCAACCCACTTATGGACGGCGGGATCTGGTTTGCCAAGTCTTGTACTCAACCTTCGTTGACTTTTACCGAGTCTAGCGTCGACTTTATGATGCATAAATTCTACTGGCCGGCGAAGGCGACGTGGAACACAATTGATATGGTTCTCATCGATCCTGTTGAACCCCACGCCACTGGCAAGCTGTTGCAAATGATTGAAAACACTGGCTTTAAAATCCCGACGAACTCAAATGGCGATAATACTTTTAAAAGTGTTTCCAAGGCCGGCGCCTCGACCACAATGGGAAATATTTTTATTGAGCAATTAGATGCTGAAGGCAATCCGAATCATTCGTGGA
>Ga0080013_1005909_pt1 | contig 11158 bp, 14 predicted proteins | sample ETNvirenome_6_85_FD_69236 | JGI IMG/M metagenome (GOLD analysis project Ga0080013, IMG submission 69236) | Marine viral communities from the Pacific Ocean - ETNP_6_85 (SPADES assembly) (version 2) | ecosystem: Environmental > Aquatic > Marine > Oceanic | place: Pacific Ocean | collected 2013-06-19
TAATACCTTCTCAAAACTTTCCGACATCCTACGGAAACCACTTCCTACAAATATCTGACCAGCAACTACAGATACAGTAGCAGCACCCCAAAAGATATAATAAAATTGGGATTTAACCTGATGTCTTTTCTTTTCTTTTTTTTCTTTACTAGTCATAAATTTACTCATGGTCTTTCAGGATGTGAGGTTTGTTCAGTAAGTCTCGCACCAACCGGACCATCAGCACAAACTTCTAAACGATGGATATTAATAGAATCCTTTTCAAATATTGTAACATTAACCTTACCATCTTTGCAAGAGATATTTACAGTTCCATTACAAGACCAGTCTTCTGGTTCATTATAGAACTTATATACTGGATAAGGGTCACGAGTTTGGGCAGATGCAACTACACTATAAAAATCTTTAGTCATTTGGGTAATTTACGATTAAAGTTCCAATAATCAAATTTTATATACAATTTATAAGGTAAACAAAGAAGTTTCTGAGTGAACCATTCAAGATAAAGCAATGAAAGTATGATATACTTCTCAATCATTTAAACTCACACTCTACCATAATCTCTGTTAAACAAGCAAGTAAATTTATTTCTTGGTCAGCGACGAAGGCAATTTGGTACTGATACTTAGCAAGAATAAGAACAGCAGCAGGGATGGAAGAAGAAACCAAGGAATCTGAAAGAGAATCGTAAATCCTACGTAATATAACACCGCAATCATTATCCAGGTTATTGACACACCATTTGCGTACTTGAGGAAAATCTTTTTCCTTGAGGTTTTTAAGGAGATCATTTACTTTTACATCTGAGAAATGGGCTAATATTCCACTATCAATTTTCCCCCCGACAGAATATCTTTGGCATTCGTTGAGGATCCTACGCCAGTCTGGGAAGTGCTTATTGATGAGTTCGAGTAAGACTTTCTTATCACTTTGAACCCGCTCGGTGTCCAAGATCCCGTTAAGTCTGTTGAAGAAGGCAGATTGGAGTTGGGGTTTTTGTCTTGCATTTATAGAAAACTCAACGACGGCACAACGACTATGGAGTGGTTCGATGATCTTGTTCTTGTAATTACAGGTGAAGATGAACCTACAGTTTCTGCTAAACTCCTCAATAGAGGCTCTAAGTAAGAGCTGTACGTCGGGAGTGGTGTTGTCTGCCTCATCAATAATAATGACTTTATGCTTTGCGTCTGAAGAGATTGATACCGTGCTAGCAAAATTCTTTGCGTTGTTACGCACAGTATCAAGAAATCTTCCTTCGTCGGAACCGTTAATAACATATACATCAACTCCTAATTGATTACAAAGTGCTTTCGCAACCGTCGTCTTACCACACCCAGCAGGTCCAGAAAGAAGAAGATTGGGAACTTCCCCTTTATCTAGGAAGTCAACAAAAGTCTTCTTAATGTTATCCGGAAGAATACACTCTTCAATTGTCTTGGGTCGATACTTTTCAACCCATAGAAATTCATCTCTCATCTTGTATTAAGAACCCATATTAATCTAGTAACCATAAAAATGATAAGAACATAATATGTCCACATAATCCACATCCCCACCTTATTATGAAGGGAACCTCTTTTATATGATGGATAACCTTGCTGATCCCAACCATCCATCATATACTCACTAGGGTCTATCTTTTTCATTCGAATGTAGAATCAGGTTCTAATGCGATATAGTAAGTAAGATCATGATTCTTACTAGTAAATCTAGATAGAAGTTTCTGAGATACAACAACATCATAGGTGCCAGGAAGAATCTTAATATTCTCTACCTTAAAGTTAAACGAGAAAATAGCATCTGTCTCTCCAACTGTAATAGAGAAAACATTTGATGTTTCATTCTTCTTATCACGTACTACAAGATTAACCACACCTGCTTCACCAACTACTGATAAATCAGGAAGTTGATAGATACCTGCTGCCTTAAGTAACTTATCTAATTGGTCAGTACTCAAGTCAAACGTAACATCTTCACTAGGAAGAGTAATAGGTTTCTCAGGAGGAGTAATAATTACATTAGGATCCGCAAAGAAATACTTTGAACGCATCTTACCTTCCTTGATTACCACATAAGATTCATTAGTAGCAAAATCAAGTTCGGGACTTTGATGAAGACCCATCCCATTCAAGAACTGACCAAGATCATAGATACCAAAATCTTTAGGTAGATCTTCATCAATTGTTGCCTCAGCAAGAATATTCTTCATTACACTAATAGTGCGAAGATTTCTTCCTTGCTTAAAAAGAATTGACTGATTAATAGTCGAAAAGTTCTTAAGTACAGAAAGAGTTTTATCAGAAAGTTTCATAACCACGGGTCGGAGTTTCATTGTTTGTGTTGCCGCTGAAATAGTATAACAGAAGACAGTAATGCATTGCCTTTAGTATATCACGTTTTGCAGAACCCTTCTTATCATACCGACTCAAATACTTGAGTGCATTAGAACGGCAGAAGGACTCAGCATCACCTACAGAATGAATAAGGTCAAGTGTCTGAACATCTGAGTTATCATTTGTATAATGTCCCTGATAGGTGGAAGAGACATAATCTTTAAGGTCTGCAATACCTTTATCTTCACCATACTTTTGTGCCTCATACTTTAAATTTGGTTGAGGTTTTGTATTTAAATTTAGATTAAGAGTATCAACAGACCCTACTGTTGGGTAAGGATCATATCCATCAACAAAATACTTATTATCATTATAAGCAGTACCAGCAAAACCACCCAAATCAAGTGTATCTGGAGCAGCTGCTCCGGGAATATGAGTACCAATATTAATGGTATCAGAACTGGCAATACCAAAACTAAGATGGTCTGCCCCATATGCCCAATCTAATGATACTGTATCTGCTCCTCCCACGAGACCTGACCCGGTAAAAGTGATAGTATCATCAGTACTACCACCTCCCACAATAGTCACTTCATCATCTTTATTCATAATCGGATAGTCCTCATCCATAGTTCCATTCATTTCTGAATGGAGTAAGCTCCATGCATTAACCATAGCATTAATCCTCCTGATTGTCAATTACAACAGATGGATCTACTTTGTCATAGAGTTCCAAAAATGCCTGCTTGGTCTCATCATCAAACCTGTTTACACAGACTTGAATTGCTTTCATCTTATCGCCAAAAATGGAATAAGCACGTAGAATGTGAACAAGACGACGAGTGCTAATAATCTCATCAATACCTCCATCATAGAATGTTTTACGAATAATGTCACCCCAATCTACAAGGTGATTAATAAAACCAATATCTGTAACATCTACTGTAGCAGCAACCTTTGCTAAGATTTTCTTCTCTACATTTGGAGAAGGATAATCCTGCTCAAAGGTTACAGGGAACCTCTCAAGGAATGCTTCGTTTAATACATTAGTACCAATGAACCTACCATCGTCGGATCCTTTTCCCTTAGTATTAGCAGTAGCAACTACATTAAATCCAGGCGCAGGTTGCACAAACTTACCAATCTTCTTAAGGAATATCCCTTTACCCTCAAGAATTGGTTGTAAGCACAAAATCTTATTAGATGCTAAATCAATCTCATCTAAAAGGAGTGTAGCTCCCCTTTCCAGTGCTTCAATAACTGGTCCATTATGCCAAACAGTATTACCGTCAATAAGGCGAAACCCACCAATAAGGTCGTCTTCGTCGGTTTCGATTGTGATGTTGACACGAATCAGTTCCCTTCCAAGGTGCGCACAGGCTTGTTCAACACTAAACGTTTTACCGTTGCCTGAAAGTCCCGTAATGAATGTAGGATAGAACAGATTGGCTTTGAGAATGGCCTTAAGATCATTAAAAGGACCAAAGTTGACGAAGGTATCATCTCTTGCTGGTATGAGGTTCTGTTCTAATTTAGGCTCAACAGAAGGTGCACTAAAAGATTTCTCAATACTTTTAACTGCTCTAAGAGTAACTTCCAAATTCCACTTACCACGACCAACCTTAAACTGTTCGATTTTCTTCGTGACAGTCTGATAAGCAATATCATTCATCACACAAAATCCACGGACATCAGCAGCAGTAAACTCTGTTCCGTAATTGCTTTTCAGTCCTTCAATAATTTCTTCACGAGTCATTTTGATCTCGAACATAATGTAGTTGTTTCAATAATCATATTATAAAGTGTAATGGGACGATTTATTCCTCCTAATGGTCAGTTTGTTTACTGTCTCCCTCAAATCCTTTTTTCACCATCTCATTAAATTCCTTAAATGAAGATGAGCAATCAGGAGGATCGGGATACTTATATCCTTTCATCTTTCTCCACTCACCATGCATTGCACCAAGAACCCATGACTGAGAAAGACTTCTGGGTCCATTCTCCAATATCTCCAATTGATATTTGGAAAGAGATTTGGATTCCTTAAACTCTTGTCTCCAATTAGAATCGTCCCAAGGAACATCTTTACTCATCTTTCTTCTCTCCTAGTGGCCATCCCATATCACATTTATTGCATTTTCCAATATCTTCCATCGTACATTGCCAACCAGCATGACATTCATCACACCCCTTTCCACCACATTCATTGCAAACAGAATGATGCTGTTCAGAACCGCTCATGCCACCAACTCCACGAATTCACCTAAGACCTTTTTATTTAGTTTTTTGGTCTTAAGAGACTTAACAAATGCACGTTTAATCTGTGCCTTTGTTGCATCTTCCTCAACCTCAAACTCAGCATCCTCAGCAAGAACTGTAGAAGACATAGCAAAGTATGCATCATACCCAGAATTCTTAATAGTAAAACTCTTATTCCTTTTCCATTCTCTTTCAAGTTTTTCAGTTACACCATAAAGTTTCATAAAACTCCTAGCCTCTCTTGATGGAAGTACTCTAATACCAATAAAGTTTACCTTTGGAAAATTATCTTTTAAATTCTCCAAAATTAAATCAGTGAACTGATGCCATGCCCATCCAAACTTATAAACCTTACCCAATTTACGGTCACGTAAGAAACACTTATTGGGATTAATATTACGAGTTCCAAGATAAGGTTCATCTTCCCAATGACGTTGAACTTCTTTATGATAAGGAAGAATATTTCCTTCACCATCTGTTAATACAATACAATGAACCTTCTCAACACCAGTCTCTTTTTGAAACTGAGGAAGGATTTGATGAAGAGATACTAATGCTTCATTGAGAGGAGTTCCTGAAAGAATCAAGCGCATAGGATAAGCATAATGAGTAGCAACTCTAAAGCAATTAGCAATCCTCCAAACATTTCTCATTTGATGATCCAATGTTTTACCATTTACTTTACTGGTAAAAAGATTCATCAAATTAAATTCATCCTCAATCATAAAAACTCCTTCCTGCCGTTCATAACAAGATTTTAAATTACCTCTTTCTTCACGAGACCAGTCCTGAGTAAAAGCATAAACCTCAAAAGGAATCTGTACTTTACGACAGAACCACATCAAGTTATAAAGTTGCTTAATAGTATCCTGTAGAACATACTGCATAGAACCAGACCAGTCTAAAACAAAAACTAATCCATGATTCTTACCATCAGGAAGAACTGTTATCTTCTTAAAAAGGTCTTCATTAAATCTATATGTCTGAAGCTTCGTTGTATCGAGAACCCCAGTACGATCTGTAGCAGCACGAGCATAAGCAGTAGCTGATTTCCTACACTCAAATTCTTTGACAAGGTAACTAACTTCTTTTTGGGCATCTTGTTTAAATTGTGCATACTGTTCATCTACGTCAGTAAAAGGATTACAAGAAATTTTCTGTATCTGATACTCCCAATCCCTATCAATCTCATCATGAACTTCAGAATTAGAAATAACAACCTTACTTAAATCTACCTTAGGAATCTCAATATACTCATTCTCCGTTCCATTATCATTTACCAACTCCTGAAGTTTACTTTCTAGAGTATCAACAGTATGAACTTCAGGTGCATCATCCCAAGCATCTGACATCTCATCGTCTTCAAAAGGCACAGGTTCTTCTACACCAGCATTCTCCATACATTCATCATAGAACATCTTTGCTTGTTCATGATTTTTTACTTTCTCTTCGTGTTCTATCTTCTGTTGATCTAAGCAATGTTGATATAAAACAAATGCTGCTTTCTTTGTATCAGCAAAAGTTTCACACCTTCCAATCATATCGATAATCTCTTTTTCAGCAGGGAGAAAAGCCAAATCAAGGAAGTGACCCACCTTGAAATGTAAATTAGCCCTATCAGCAAGATTAAAACCAGTAATATCTTCACCATCTAATTCAAAAAAATCTTTCTCATGTAATTCTTTATAACCGTTAAAGAAGGTTTTGGCAAGTCCCAAGTACTTACGCTTCATCAACTTCTCAATCCGTGCGTCCTCCACAACATTTACAAACTGCTGAGGAACCTTAAGGTCTAAAGACCAGTCAACATCAGGTGTAAAGAGTGCATGTCCCACCTCATGACCCACCAGCATATCATATACAGTATTACTTATCCTTTCCCACAGAGGAAGGATTAGGACCCGTGTATGGACGTTAAACTGGGCAGTAGTGACCTGTTTGTGCTCTACTACCAGGTCCTCAGTAGCAAGGAGTCTTGCTAGTTGTGATTTGATTTCCTGCCTTACTGCCATGTAACTTTGTTTTGTATGACTCCATAATACGACAAAACCGACCGTTTTGGTCGGTGAGTAGACGCTTTATCAGGTGTCTACGCCTTTCTCTTGCAGAACGTAGAGCCTGGGGTTTAAGTTTTCGTTTGGCCTCCTTCTTGGAGTGGTGCTGCCAATTCGGGATAGAATTGCTCAATGTCCTTCCTACAGAATTGTCTGATATTATCTATAAGTTTAGCACCCCTCTCCAATTTATTATCCTCATCAGTTGACAGTTTCTCATATGGCACATCACTCACAGTGAAAGGAATCCCCAGAATCTGACTCATCCACTCACCAAACTCTTCCTTGAATCCATCCTCAAACCTCCACACATGAGTCTCCTCTGTAAGAAAATCTGATTGGGGTCTAAACCAATTGACTGCTTGAGTTAATGGAAAATTTTGAAGCATCATAGAAAACATCATAGGATCTTCCATTTGCTCCTGAATATCATCCCCATACATTCTCTTTAAGAAAGGAGAAGCACTAAAGAACTTATCAATAGGATTTCTAATCACAGCAATATGAGGCATATCTTTGACATCCAAATATTTTTCATACAACTCTTTGTGTAAATGAATAATATCTACACCCTCAATATAACCTAAAGTATTATGCTCTAATTGAAAACCATTATCTTTTATAACTGCTTCAATAAATCTTCCTGCTGTTCTAGGAATATGAATAAAATGAAATCTTGTGGGAGGACATTTATAAACAGGCATCTATACCATCCTTGAAAATCCCTTAGCCTTCTCAAATCGAATGACACTCTCAAACTTATCTTCCATACCACTCTTATGAGAGATAACAAAAACATTCGCATCCTTAATTACATAACGAATGATTTTGAGAAACTCTTCTGTACCATACCCATCTAAAGAACTATCAAATACTTCATCCATGATTAATAGATTAGTATTAACAGAGTTCTTAAATCTAGCCACTTCTCTCCAAGTGAAAAGGAGTGCTAAGTCTATTCTCATCTTCTCTCCCTCGCTGAAAGAAGCATAAGAAAAATCTTCGTGTATTGGGGACTGAACGGTTTCGTTAAATTCCTCATCAAGTGTGAAGTTGATGTAGAAGTCCATCATCTGTAGATAACGGTTTACTTGCTGATTTATCAGCGGTAGATACTTCTTTATGATTTGGGACTTAACTCCACCGTCTCTAAGTAGGCTATACGAGAAATCGTAATAGCGTATGGTGTCCTTCCGTGAAGATAATTCGTCGTATGTAGTTGTTAAATTGTCTTTGAAATTTGCTAACTTGTCGTGCTCAGTATTTCTGTTTGCAAGTTGTTCGGTAATTGTTTGAATTTCCGATTCCAGATCCCTGATTTGTCGTTGACATCCAGCGATCTTAGTATTGTTTTTAGAAATGCCATGCGTTAGTTTAGTAATCTCCTTAGATAAGTTGGTGAAGTGACGCTCTCGGTCTTCTTCGTTTTTAATAAGTTCCTCCAGTTCTTGATAACCGGATTGCAACTCCTTTGCTTTAGTTTGAGCGTCGTCAATTTTATTTATTCTGAACTGCTCCCCGATTAGTTGAGTACATGTAGGACATGTTACATTCTCTGTGAAGAACTTATGCTCTTTGGTAATGGTCGTTACCTTCTGAGATATCTTCCCCCTTAACCCACCAAGAGTACGTAATTTTTCTGTAGCACCCGTTACATCCTCCTGATCTTTTGTCAAGGTATCCACTTCTTTTTCTGTACCATCATTCTCTAATCTATACCCATCAGACTCTTCTATCAATTCTGTAATCTTTTCTTTCTTCTCCTTTATATTATCATTACTCCTATAAACTAATTGATCAATAAACTCCGTTTGCATCGTAACTTTATCATTAAGAGACTCCTTCTTAAGATTAAGAACTTTTATATCCTCCTTAATAAGACGAATCTTATCTTTAATCAAATTATTCATTGAAGAGAAGATCTTAATATCTAAAAGATCTTCAATAACCTCTCTCCTATGAGAAGAAGTTAATTGCATAAATGGAACAAAAGTACTTGAACCCAGAATAACAATCTGAGTAAAAGACTTATAATTCATCTTAATAACATTCTGTTCCAACCACTTCTGCTGATCATTAGCATTAGCAGATTGATCCAATAAGGTATCATTCCTATAAATCTCAAAAATATTTGGTTTTATACCCCGAACTACTTTCCACTCAGTATCTCCGATAGAAAACTCTATCTCTACTTTACAATCCTTCTCATTAGTAGTATTAACTAATTGAGGTTTATTAATCTTACGAAATGGCTTACCAAACAAACCAAATGTCAAAGCATCCAATACAGTACTCTTACCAGCACCATTCGTCCCTATAATTAAGGTGGTGGTTTTTCCTGCAAATTCTAAATTAATATATTGATTACCGGTACTTAAAAAGTTTTTCCAGCAAATCTTTTCAAATAAAATCATGTTGGACTTTTGGTGGTATCACAATATCATTGGAAGTAATAACAGTATAGTTATAACTATGTACCTGACAGGTCTTTATCATTACTTCATCCTCCACTTCAAGGACATGCATCTCAGGGTAATCAGAATCTTCTAACATCATAGCATAACGAACAGCATCATCTTCCTCCTCAAACAAATAAAGAATTTGATTTCCATCATCATCCGTTACCGAATATGCTCCATCATTTTCTTTACCAGCAACAGTTAGAATAAACATTTAAACTAACTCGCATGCTTCCTGATAAACCTCTTGTATTACTTTTTGAACAACAGATTTATCAAGAGTAACATCTGCCTCCTCAATATATCTATTGAGTATAGACATAGTATCTTCAGATTCAAGATCCTTAGAATCATCACTATCATACCATCCACTAAACTCAAAATTTTCAACAACTTTAAGTTCTGCTACATTAGAAGAATAGAGTTTGTCAATAAATTTTTCAAACTGCTTAATATCTGATTTCTCACGAACAATAACCTTTACAATCTTATCCTCATACTCTCTAGTATCAAATGTCTGATAGGGAGTATCATCATAATAAATTTTATGAAAAAGATGATGAGGATTATCAATAGGAGTATGCTCTAAGGTCTCAGTATCAAAAAGATGAAACCCTCTAGTATCATCACAATCATTCCAAAACATTTCATAAGGATTACCTAAGTAAAATGCTTTGCCATTATCTGATCTGGTATGATAATGACCTGAATAAACTTTTTCAAATTTATCAAACAGTTCAACATCAGTACCCTGTTCCATAATATATCCCCTATGGATTCTAAAACCTTTCAATTCTAGATGACCCATAGCAATGCGACTCTTAGACTTACTAAGAGCCTTTATTGTATTCTCTTCATTCTCTTGGTTAATCCAAGGAACAAGAAGAATATTTAAATTATCTATCTTTATTTCTGTCGCTTCTGAATATACCTTTACATTATCATATTCCCTTAATAACAAATCTACAGCATTTACCTCATTAGTATTCTTATAATATGCTGTATGATTACCTACAATAGTATGAATAGTATAATCTTTTAATTTATCGTAATAGTTATTCTTTGCCCAGGATAAAGCCGAAAAGTCGATACCCTTACGGCTGTCGAAGGTATCGCCCATATCAACAATGGTTGTAATACCTTCCTTCTCAAGAGTTGGAAAAAATACATCATTATAAAACTTTAAAAAATAATCATGAAAGAGTTTAGAGTTTTTTCTAGCACCAAAATGCTGGTCTGTAATTATTGCTATTCTCATATATCTACCTTCATATTACCAGATAAAGTTATACGACTATCCTTATATCTATGCTTAGGAACATAATGTAAAAGGTAAGAAGGAAAAATAACATACCTTCCTTCTTTAGGACGAACCCTTTTTCCACCGTAAGTAAAAACTAAAGGAGAATCATACCACTTTGATTTTACAAAATATGCAAAACTAAAATCATGAGGTTTATGACAATGAGATTGAGCATAATCCCCCTTCTCATAGACATTTGCCCAAAAATTGTGAAAGATAACAGAATCTCTATTACCATCCGAAGTAATACCTGGTTTAAAATATCTTTCTATCTCACCTACAATATAAGCTTTAAGATTCCTAAACGTAATATTATCAGGTTCCCAATACCATTCAGTATGAATAGATGCTTTTACATTACTATGATCCGTAGGAATAGGATTGCATGTCTTTAACAAAGAAAGAACTTCACTCTTTACTTTATCAGCAAATTGATAATCACCCACAATGATCGATGCATTATGTTTAACAGAAATTACATCCATTCAATTACGCAACTTAGCGTGCACAGCATCTTTGATTTGATTATAATCGGAATAGTTGTCCCCGTCAATCTTATTACTATCATCAAACACTTCAGAGTAACCAGACTTCTCAAGGATCTTATTCTTAATTTCTAATTGGCGTTTTTCTCTTTGTATTCTGCGGAGAAACGCATAATGTATAATCTGCGTAAAGTAAGCAAAAGGATTTTGGGATTTCTCAGGATTAAAATTATGTATGTACTGAACGCAATTTTCGATTCCA
>Ga0080013_1005911_pt1 | contig 11154 bp, 9 predicted proteins | sample ETNvirenome_6_85_FD_69236 | JGI IMG/M metagenome (GOLD analysis project Ga0080013, IMG submission 69236) | Marine viral communities from the Pacific Ocean - ETNP_6_85 (SPADES assembly) (version 2) | ecosystem: Environmental > Aquatic > Marine > Oceanic | place: Pacific Ocean | collected 2013-06-19
TGATTCCATCAAACTGTGGTACATTCCGTCTCCCAAAAGACTGTTATCCAAGACTACAACTGCAATCACACGAGGTTCAACCACGATGTGGACTACAGGATCTCATGAGTTTGTTGTAGGAGACTTGATCACAGGTCAGAACTTTCTGGCAACAACGTACAATGTGGATCAGACCGTTACTGCAGTAGGAGCAAACACGGTTACTACAGACTTAGACTCTACAGGTCTGGCAGATCCTACCAGTTATGGAACCATCGAATCACGGTTCGATTTCTACACAGGATGGGATGAGTACCTCATTGTTGATTCTGCAATCAAGATGCTTCTCAAGGAAGAGGCAGATGTAACTGCACTTCTTCTTCAGAAGAACCAGTTGACAGAAAGAGTCATTACAGAATCACAGAACCGGGATGCAGGAGAACCACAAGTGGTCACAGATGTGGTTTCCTATGAACAGTTTTATTACGCATGAGACAGAACTTCACTCAACTCTATACAGGAGATGCTCCTGTAGACCAAGTGCAGTCCTACATTGGAACTGCATTGCAACCCTTGTTGTCTCTGCCTTTTTCTGCAGGAAACAGGGTGCAGGATGTGGAGTTGGGATCTGCAGACACCTATGTCTCACATGGTCTGGAAACAACTCCTGAAGGGTTCATCGTGCTCAAATCAAATGCTGCTCAAGTAGTATTTGAGTCAAGCACCATCAATAGTAACCCTAATCGGTTCATGATCCTCCAAGCAGGAGGAACAGTCACAGTGGATCTCTTCTTCTTTTAGCCTATGTCTATAACAAACGGAACAAACATAACAAGTATTGAGAAACCTGCAGTTGGTATAGACACAGGACCAGGATGGGCAACTGCACTCAATAACTCCCTTGATGCAATAGATAATCACGATCACACCACCAACAAGGGTTCAAGGATTACTACTGCAGCATTGAATATCAATGCAGACTTGGAATTCAACGAGAATCAGTTGACAGAGGTGAAGGGAGTTGTTTTATCAACAAGTAATGCATCTTCCACCAATGCTGCAGTCTATGCAAATTCTTCAGGAAATCTGTTCTGGAGGAATTCCTCTGGAGTTGCAGTCCAGATTACAGATGGGTCCAGTGTGAAGTCTGGTGCAGGTTCTATAGACAATATGGGATCAGATGCAGGAAATCAGGCAGGAGCAGCGTATTCTGATACTTCCAAGTCTTTCAGTTTCTTTGAGGATCAGGGGAACTCTGACATGGGGAAGATGAATCATGCAGATTTAAGTCTTTACAAATATTCAGGTGACAATAGTGCAGATACTGATTATGTGATTCTACAGACTGCATCTTCTGTCTCTGGAGCAGGAGGAACCATCACAGTCCCTGGTGAGACAGGGACCATGTTGACTTCTGCATCTGTAGTTTCTGACATTTCAGTCACCTCGACAACTGCATCAAAACCAGTGTTCACATTGGCAAACAATGCTGATGATGCAACTTCTGCCATCCTTAATCTGAAAAATCTCCGTGGTGGATCAAATGCCGGGGTTGCAAATGACGATTGTGGGACCATTCAGTTCTATGGAAACGATGCTGCCAATAACAACCAAGTTTATGCAAAAGTCCTGGCAGAAGTATCAGATCCAACATCAGGAGGAGAAGAAGGTAAGCTCAGTTTATTTGTTGCAGAATATGATGGCACCAACACGGCAGGCTTAATCCTGACTGGCACGGATACCGATGGAGAGGTTGATGTGACGATTGGAGCAGGAACGGCAAGTGTTACTTCAATTGCTGGAACTTTGGACCTTGGAGATCGGGATATCACGAGTGTTGGTGATATTAACTGTGATTCTATAAGTGTTGATGATGCAGCAGTTGGGTTGGATTTAGTTTTTGGAGGAAACAACACACTAAACAAAATTACGTTAACTGATAATCTTGCGGATGCATTAAATATAACGGAATCATCGAATTCCTACATAAAATTTAACACAACAAATTCCAGTGAGCAGATTGTTTTTGGTCAAAATTCAACATTCAATGGGACCACAATTGCGGATTTAGGTACTGTCACCACTGCCGACATTAATGGTGGCACCTGGCAGGGAACTATTGATGGATCTTGGACAGCAGCATCACAGACTTGTGCGGATCTTGGTAGTGTAACCACTTGTGACATTAATGGCGGTACTATTAATGGAATTACGGATCTTGCAGTGGCAGATGGCGGGACAGGTTCTTCAACTGCATCTGGAGCAAGAACAAATCTTGGAGTGGTTAATGTCCCATCTAATATCGTTTGTTATCGAGCCAGCGGAGAATCCACACCGTCAGGATGGTCAGAATATACAACTGGCAGAGGAAGAATGATCGTGGGTCTTCCTTCAGGTGGAACTGACGGAGGAACAGTTGGAACTGCATTCACAGATGCACAGGATAAATCCTCCACGTTGTCACATTATCATGCGATGGGAGTTGATTCACAGGATAGCTACATTAGTCTGCAATCAGATGGCGGTTATGGATCGTCGGGCACTTTTACCAGAGATGGATATGCAGGAGGGGCAACATCTACACAAGCTTCTATTAATAATAATATTACCAGTTCAACCTCAGCAGGGACCGTCTTGACCAGCAATTTTTTGGCTTATATCCAACTCATGACCATCAAAAAGGATTAAAAAATGAAATCAATTAAACTCCAAAATACTAAAATTCAAAGCATCATCATTAATTCTTTATCTGATAAAGAAGGATTTATTTGTAATGTCACTTATGCGGTTTGTGACGATGCTGGTAATCCTGCTATGCATTCATCTTCACAAAGATTCACTACTGAAACTGAAAATGCAGTCAAACTTTTGAGTGCTGATTCGTCAAAATTGGTTACAGATTTTGCAAACGCAATGCAACAAAACATGAATGCAAAAGAAGAATTATGATTTAGAAAAAACAAATCCTTTTCCTACTGCATTGGTTCCGAATGCAAAGGATCTGGATGATGTTTTTGAGTCTTGGAAAGAAGTAGGGTTAACACCAACAGAAGTTTCAGAAGATGATCTGATTTCTGAGATCAAGATTGAAGCTGGCAAACACAATGGGGAATTAAACTGGTCAGTTGAAAAAGCGGATGGAATCCAGACTTTGGGACTGATGGCAATCACAATGCGATCCATGTTTCAGGAATATTTGCAGGATGGTGGCAGACACAAACTCGCAAAGGATTCGCCAGATACTAAAATCGCAATTCAATTGTCAGACAACAAAGTGCAAATTGCATACGATCACACACAGATGACTACGGTAAAAGGTGTCTTGATGGCATCACTTTGGAAAATTTTAGAAGAAACAGAAAAGGAAGGACATCCTTTGGATAAATTCACAGGTGAACTAAGTTTTGAGGTAAAAGAATGAAAACCCTAAAAATCTACTGACATGAGCAACAAACTGGAAGAAGTACAAAAAGAAATTCATCACATCAAGGATGAACTGGCAAAAGTACCTCCTTTGGAGCAACGTCTTCATAGGCTTTTAGGAATGGAAGAGATCTTATTAATTCAACAAGAAAAAGAGAAGAAACCTGATCTCAAAGTTGCACAAAAATAATGCCTCTCCAGAAAGCACTGGTTCCAGTTGATATTGTCTCAGGACTTGACACCAAGACTGATTCAAAACTGACTGCAAAACTGACAGATCTGCAGAATGGTAGATATACTGTAGGAAGTCAGATCTCCAAACGTCTTGGGTACACATCCATGTCTCAGGATATTGCAGGATCAACTTCCAAACTCACTTCAGGAGATGGTCTTGCAGCATTTCAGGATGAGTTGTTGGAGTTCAGTGAATCAAAACTCTACTCGTACTCCAATGGAATAGAAAAGTGGGTTGACAGGGGTTCGTATCTTTCTCTCAAAGTAGATGCACTAGATGTTGTCAGAAACACCTCTGAAGTACGGAATCAAGACTCCTGTATTGCATCTGGTCTGATTCTCTATGCATGGGAACAGTATGACCAAGCAGGAACTCTGGAAGGAGTCTATGCATCTGTAATTGATCAAACCAGTGGTGCAGTTCTGCAATCTGAGACATTAATAGATTCTACAGCAGTCAACCCCAGATGTGTTGCAATTGGTCCTAGTCCCACCTTGGTTTATGTGGACACATCCTCAAGTCCCAATGTTGCAAAATGTGTTCAGGTTGACATAGAAGACCCAGCTACTTTTAAATCAACAAATACTTTGGTTTCAGATGTCAAAGCATCTGCACCGTTTATAGATGTGGCACAGTACAGTACAGACCCCTCCACAGGTTCTGCAGTGTTTGCCTACAACAATAATGCAACAACTTCCGTAGGGGTAGGATATATCAACAATGACGGTATTGTGGGATCACCCGGAACTGGATTCCCCGGTGTAGCAGTATTGTCCTCCTCTGATGCAACCAATGGAGTTGCAGTGACCGTGGACACGGTAAATACGTCAAATGACACTGTGAACCGTGTTTATGTAGCCTACTTCTCTACAGGATCATCTCAGGGTCTGGTCTTCAAACGTCTGACTTCAATTCTTACTTTAGAAGACACAGAGACTATCCAAGGAACTGCAACACAAATTGATGGATGCAGTCTGCTTATCAGACAGGATGGAGACCTCCAGATCACTTATACTCTGAATGCAGCCAACACCTATGATCATTTGATCAGAACTGCAGTTTATGACCCTGCTGCCAGTGCAGTAACAAGTGCAGCAGCAGATCTTAAACTGAGTGTAGGACTTGCATCCAAGATGTTTGAGTACAACTCCAAGATCTATTTCATTGCAGTCCATGACTCCACGTTGCAACCCACCTATTTTGTGATGGACACCACAGGGTTGATCGTTGCAAAACTTCTGGCAGGAACTGCAGGAGGACTTCCGAATAAGTCTTTGATGCCTAGTGTGGTCTCAGGAGATACAGGTCTTTATGAATTTGGAGGATTGGTAAAAACCCGTCTGATTTCCAAGAATAATGACCTCTATTCATTGGCAGGGATTTCCAGAATGGAAATTGACTACACCTCCGTTGAAAGGTTTGAATCTGCAGAATTAGGAGAGAATCTTCATGTGGGAGGAGGATTTGTGTCCATGTATGACTCTCAGGAGATCACAGAGATGAATTATCATCTGTATCCTGAGAATATTACTGCAGCAGTCTCAGCAGGAGGAAGTCTTACTGCATCAAAGGCATATCAACATCGTGTGATCTTTTTCTGGACAGATGCACGGGGTCAAATTCATAGAAGTGCTTCTTCTGTTGCAGTAAGTTCAGACACCACTTCTTCCAACAAAACAATCACTCTGACGATCCCCACATTACGTCTGACACAAAAGACAGGAGTGCTCCTTGAGGTTTATAGAACAGTGGGAGATGGGACTGTGTTCTTCAAAGTAGGACAGGTTGCCAATTCAACAACTGCAAACTCAGTGTCCTTTGCAGATGCAGGAGCAATCAGTGATGCAGATTTGATTGCAAAAGAATCACTCTACACCACAGGAGGAGTGCTTGATAACTTTGCTCCTCCCTCCTCTTTAGTAATTGCATCCTACAAGAATCGTTTGGTCTGTGTCTCTTCTGAGAATCCTAAAAAATTGGTTTATTCCAAGAAGAGGACTCCTAAATCTCCAGTAGAGTTCACAAATGTTTTTGAGATTGTTCTCAATAAGGCACAGAGGGTCACTGCACTTGCAGAGTTTGATCAGAAACTGATGATATTTGAACCAGATCAGATATTTTATCTCACAGGAAATGGACCTACAGACACAGGATCTCAGGATGATTTTTCACCTCCTCAGTTGGTCACAGGAGATGTGGGATGCCAGAACACAAACTCACTGGTTCTGATGCCTTTGGGACTGATGTTTCAGTCGAAGAAAGGGATTTATCTTCTCAATCGGTCACTAGAGACAGTTTATATAGGAGCAGATGTTGAAGCATACAATAACCTCACCATCACCTCTGCAGAACTGATAGAGAATGAGAACCAGATACGCTACCTCACATCAGATGGGAGGTGTCTGGTTTATGACTACTATTATGGGAAATGGTCCACATGGACAAACCATAATGGAGTTGGAGCAATTATATGGAATGCAACTGGAGATTATGTGTATCTCAGAGCAGATGGAAGGATCTTCCAACAATCTTCCACATCCTACAAAGACGGGAATGATCCTATAGAACTCTCACTGACTACTGCATGGGTCAAAACCAATGGGATTCAAGGGTTCCAGAGGGTCAGAAAAGCATTTGTTCTGGGAGACTTCAAGAGTGATCACACAGTCAAAATGGAAGTAGGATTCAACTATGCAGATTTCTTCAATGAAACACATACCTTTGACTACATCTCTGCATTGAGTGTTGAAGAGTTTGGAGACTCCTCTCCTTATGGATCAGAGGGATTCTATGGTACAGGATCTGGAGTTGCAGATGGGGTCTACCAGTTCAGAGCACATTTGGCTAAACAGAAATGCCAATCAATCAGATTCCGTATCTCAGACATAGAAGAAGTCAATCCTGCACAAGCCTACTCTGTATCCTCTCTGATGTTGGAAATTGGACTCAGAGATAATGGCATGAAACTACCAGCACAAAAATTAGTATGATGAATCAAACAAACCCCGGTGGGTTGACAGATGATGAACTCCTGAGACTTGCAAGACTGCTTCAACAAACCAGAGGTGAGGGTCTCGCATTCATCAACCCTGGAGAAGCAGAGATGCTCAAGGATGCAGGAGGATCTGGACAACCTATACAGGGAACCCAAGGTTTTGGTGTGGGTGGTGGACCTATACGGAGTTATGATACTGATCCTGAAGGTACTAACTCAAGTACATCAAGTACATCAAGTACATCAAGTACATCAAGTACGACTGATTTGGATGCACCTGTAGGAGGAGATAGACATGATATACCTACAAAGGATGACAATTACGGAGGATATGGGTCAAAACAGGCACAGGATGTCGCATTACGGACCCAAGCATCAGAAGATAAAGACAAAAAACAACAAAAGGCACCACCTCCTCAATATGGTCCTGACCTCGATGGGAATATGCATTCCAGCCAAGCAGGATTGGATGCAGCAAATAGGGCAATTCGGTTAAGGAAGGCAAGGGAGGCAATTACTGCACAGGCACCTAATTTCCAAACAGACACAGATTTTGCCACATGGTATGCAGAAAATGCTGGAACTCTGGAACTTGATGATTCCTATAAGGAAGATCTTGAACAGGCATTCAATGATCAGATGCTAACAGTCTATAAGGAATCCAGACTCCAGACCAAGAACTTCTCCGATTTAGTATCAAAAGCACTGAGAAGTAAAGGTGTGGATGCAGAGGGGAATCCCATCCCACTCACTCAAGGGGATTTGCAAAACTTAACCTATGATGCAGTATCAGCAAATCTAACAGGTTATTTTGGAGCAGATGAAATTGATCGTTTAAGTGAGAACACTAAAAGATCACTTTTTGAATCCATGCTTAAAACTGCAGTCAGAGAAGCACGTTTTACTCTGACTCCAGAGGAGGTGGATGTTTTTGCTCAAAGGGGTGCAATATCTGCTGCGACTGTAAATGATGCCACTGCACCTACAGTGGGAGGAATAACAGAAGCCGATCAAGTCACAGTAGGTGAGGTTGATAAACCAGACCGTGTAGTTATCGGAGAGATTGGAGAACTCAACCGTACTCTCATTGATGATGTAGTGGATGGAGAGACAGAACTTTCAGAACACATTCTGCAGAGGGTCCGTGGTGAGGCAACTTCTCCTGCAGAACTACAACTGAAACGTGCCACAGAGAACAACCTCAAGATGCTCCTTGGAGCAACTGCAGGAGTCGCAGATCCTGCCAAGTTGAGACAACTCAGAAACACTTATTCAGAGACCGCACAGGTTCTCTCAGGACAGGCAGCAGAACTCCGAAGCAGAGAACAGATTGATGCAGAAGGACGTTTGGTCCAGATCTACAAGCAACAAGGAGATCGGGAGTTGCAGGTTGCAATGGAAAATTTAGAAACAAAAAGACAGGAAGCAATAACCCAAGGAAAATTAGATGCTGCAAGAAATTTAGCAATACAAGAAGCCAACCTCCAGAGGGTGATCACCAAGGCAAATCTGGACAGTGATGTGGAGCTTGCCAATCTGGAAACCAGAAGACAGAAAGCACTGGCACAAGGCAGGATTGATGTTGCAGTGGCATTAGCTAACTTGCAGAAAGACATAACCTTGTCCCAGACCAATGCAGAGTTAGCACTCAGATCGAGAGCACTCGATGATGCTTTGGCCCTTGCCAACTATCAGGGTGAAATGGCATTGGAAGGAATCGAGGTCAAGATTGATCTTGCAGAGATGGAATTGGATGTGAAGAAAGCATTGGCAACTGCAGGGTATGAGACACAGGAGGAGATTGCACAGTTAAATGCAGATACTCAGTTGGCAATTGCAAACCTGAATGCAAGTGCAAAAAAGTACGCTGCGGGGTCTGATGAGAGGAATGCAATCATAGGTGCAGTTGCAGTCGTAATAAATGCAGTATTAGCATAAGGGAAAGAAATGACTCCAGAACAAGAAGCACAATTAATAAAAGATCGGATTAGAGAACTCCGATTTGAACTAAAGAGATCACCTACACAGGAAGAGATACAGGAGTCTATTCGACAAAAACCTATTAATTTTAAAACAGAAGGAGTCACTGATCTGACAGATATTACAACCAACCCTAACAGAACAGTTCCAGATGTAGGATACAGAGAAGATCCAGGGGATGTCAGTAAATATGAACCAATTCAGGATGATCTGACTGATGAGATCATGATGCTTGCACAGGAGGTGGATGCAGGTGACTCCAATGGTCTTGTTCAAGCACTCAATGCAACTAAAGCAGATGACCCCAAACCCACTTTTGCCAAAGATGCAGAAGACTTAGCAGACGAGGGTTCAGAGATTATGAAGTTCAACTTTCTGGAAGGTTCTGGGGGTTACTACCCAATCACACCACTTGAACAGAATGTTGGAACTAGTGGGTCCTTAACCTTTGATGAGACTAATACACTCACTCAAGAGACTCCTGCACAAAAAAGAGCAAGGATTAATGAAACTCGTAAAACAGTCCTGTCAGAACCCGGTCTTGTTGAAAAACCAGAAGTAGTCAAAGCACCTTCACCGATTTCACCAGTTTCAGATATGAGCACCATTTCTAAGAATGAGGATCTCCTTTCCAAAGAAGGAATTCCTTTTGAGGAAATATCAGAAACAAAGGAGGAAATAGAACGCAAAGACATTGTAGAAGTCATTGCCAAAAATGTTGCAGATGTGCTCATCCCAGAGTCGCAGAAGGAACCTGTACCACAAGATAAAGATCCTCAAGAGGTAGTTCAGGAGACCATCGAACAAAACCAAAAGATTACAAAGGAACAGGTAAAGAAAGCAGAAGATGGAGAGGGAGTAGTCACCACAGAAGAAGGTTTAGTTATGCCTGAATCTGGGGTTCTGACTTCAACAACAGAAACAATAGACCCTCAAGAGGATGTGGCTGAGACAGAAACTATAGTGGAGGGTGCTCCTGCAAAATCATTGGCTAAAACTACACTTTCTAAACCTCCTCCTCCTCAGACACAGATGGTGGGATGGAATGAATTAGCCAAGTTTCTGGCAGCAGGAGATCTGAATGAGGAGATAGTAAATAAAATTCTTGATTCTCCCGGTTATGACATGATGTTTGACAAAGGAATTGAGAAGGAGAAGGTTGATCGGATTAATGAGGAGATAAAAGCAAACAACAAAAGACTTGATGATGTTGCAAAGAAGAAGATCAAACCCTTCTTTGGAGAGAAAGACACAGGACGTAAGTTTCTTGCTGCCATAGCAGCAGGGATGGGAGCATATGCCAGTGCAATGACAGGGACAAAGAACTTTGCCCTGGAGATCATTAACCAAGCAATCGAGACAGATCTCCTTAAACAGAAAGAACAACTGGAGAGGGAGAGATTATCTATCCTTGACCAGAACAAGATCCTTCAAAGCAGAAAGGCAGAACTTTACACTGTTGCACAGATACAGATTAAGGATGCAATGGCAAAGGCACAGTCTAAGGCAGATAGTGCTAAACTTGCAGTAACATTAGAGGGGATTCAACAAAAACAAAGAGAAGCAAAAGCAGATTTAGGAGTGGAGATACTAAAAGCATCTACTCTTACAACTCAGTCCCAATCAAATAGATATGTTCCGGGGTTTGGAACTACTCAATTCACTGATGAGACATTGGTAAGGAATGCAGTCAAGGAAGCACAGAAATTTGGTCAGAATGAAACAACCATCATAGAACATTCCAATGGGATACGGGACGTTTTAAAGACCACCAAGGGGAAAACAATGGCAGCAATTTGGATGACCCCTGAGAGACAAAGACTTCAGTACCATCTGGCAGAAATTGCCAACTTATACAGACAGAAGATTCTGGAGTTGGGTACTCAGTTCACCACCTTTGAGGGACCATTTCTGGAAGCAATCATCAAGAAGGATTTCAATTGGAGAGAACTTGCCGTGGGCAGAGTTGGGAGGATGGTGGATAACCTGGAAAAAGGTATGAATGCAAAGAAGAAAGGGATTATGAAGTATCATAAATTTACTCCAGATAATACTGATTCTTTACAAGAAAGTCCTCCATTAGATCTTACTCCCGGTCTTCAGAAAGTAAGTAAAGACGATTCTAAGTAATGGCAAATCTCTATGATTATTCTCTCAGGGAAGTAGTCACAGTTCCTGACAGTGAAGTCAACCAGAAGGTCAATCAGGGATCTCATTCCTTCCTGAAGGGCAAAACAGTCCATGTTTTAGACCCAGAGGGCAACATCTTCAACCTTCCTGCAGAGCAGGGTCATCTTGCTTTGGAGCAGGGTTATTCCTATGCAGGAGCAAAGGATGTCGAATATGAAAAATTAAAAGAGGAAATCAGTAAAAGTCCTTCAACCTCTTTCATGTTAGGTCTTTTAAGGTCTGCATCATTTGCTTATTCAGACAAACTGCTTACTGATGCAGGTGTACCTCCTGATGTCCTGAAAGCACATAGAGATATTAATCCAATAGCTAATATAGGAGGTGAGGTTGCAGGAGTGCTCACACCATTCTC
>Ga0080013_1005912_pt1 | contig 11151 bp, 13 predicted proteins | sample ETNvirenome_6_85_FD_69236 | JGI IMG/M metagenome (GOLD analysis project Ga0080013, IMG submission 69236) | Marine viral communities from the Pacific Ocean - ETNP_6_85 (SPADES assembly) (version 2) | ecosystem: Environmental > Aquatic > Marine > Oceanic | place: Pacific Ocean | collected 2013-06-19
GGCCTGATCCATGAGCCAGAGGAACTTAGCCTCCATCTCAGGGGTCATGTTCTGTATATTATACTCGTAATTCTCGTCTATTGGATAATTTCCACCGCCTGGTGGTGCGCCGAATCCCATTATGCTCTTCCCTCCGATGCTGTCTCTGAATCAGGGTCGAGCCTGTTCATCAGTGAATAAAGTCCGTCAGCCCCCCCTGGAAAATTGTTCGTCGCCTCTTCGGTGAATACGAACTCCCCGTTAGAGAGCGCCACTGGCTGTATGGAATCGGATTTCCCGGTTCCAGGCCCCACGGCTTTTCCGCCTGCGGTGTAGTCGTCTATGTAGCCGCCGCGGTTACGGAATGATCCGTAGTCTCCTGGCGTCTGGGTTTTATAGTATGGGTTCGTCCATCCGTGCTTCCATATCTCTTTTGCTTCCTCGTATGGAATGCCGTAACGGTGCGCCCATGATCTTATTCTTTTTTCCTTCTGCTTCTCCCAGATCTCCTCATCGCTCATTCGTCCGCCGTAGAGTCCTGCGATTTGCGGAACGAGAGCTGCCATGACGTCGACGTTCTCGAGTCCTAGCATCGCACCCATGCTTCCTATTCCTCCCTGTTTTATCGCTTCTGATTCAAGAGCGCCTGGAGTACGCGTGAAGTATCCTCCAATGTCAGGAGCTGGTGTAGGTTTACCGAATATAGGTTCGAGAGTTGGTCCTCCTGGTGGGAGGGATTTAATATTCTTGTAAGCATCTGCAGGCCACTCCCTGTCAAAACTTATCCCTGATGGATCAAGTTTAGAAGGATCCTTAATTCGTTGGTTTAAATACTGAGTGGTATCTTTATAATCTATCGGCGATCCTGTTATTGAAGGAAGATCCTTTCCTAGTGCATATTCATACCAGCTGGCTGTTTGGTCGCTTCCAGCCAGTTTAGCCGCTTTATTATATGCGCCTGCCGCCTGCGCCCCCTGCATGTAGGTGAACGGCATTGACGCCGCACCGGCCCATAAGGCCGACCTTTCCGGATGTTCCGACCCTGTTAGGCTCGCGATTCCGTAGTTGAGCGCCGCGTTCTTCACCGCGTTGGAGACCATTGGCGATCCTAAAACCCCCTTTGACATCCACGCCGGAGCGCTGCTCCCCATGTATGCTGACAGGTATGGCGCCGCGACTCCCAACGCCAGCAGTCCAACTGGACTGTTGAGCATGTCCTTCGCGCCCTTGAATATGTTTTTAAATCCTTTGTCCAGCCAGCCCATGTTATATCACCGTGATTGGTTGTTGATTTATAAAATCGTCTATAGTAGTGAAAGCACCTGGCGGTAATTGTTCTAGTATATCTGGACGAATATATTGCCTGAATACGTTAGGATCTGTTTCACCTGATTGTATTAATCCTTGAATAGTTTTTTGTAAGAATGGATCTTGGAGAATTTGATTTATGGCCTCTCCTTGTGGGGATACTTCATCCCAAAGAGGATCTCCTCCCGGCATAAAATTCCAATTCGATCCTTCGTTAATCATTCCTGGCATGTCACTGGTGTAAATCTTAGCTAGTAAGTCTTGAGGATAGTATGGGTTATCCTCTCCTTGGTACCTCCTATCCATTATCATTTTTCTTTGTGCCATTGATTTCCAATCTCCATAGGAAGGTGCATTAACTCTCATTTCGTTAGGGTTCAATATGTCCCTACCACTTTCTCCCGCAAAAGATATCCTGTTTGGTAATCCAGCTTTTTGTCCCCAGTTGATGGCATCTTGTCTTATTTCTTCTGGAGTTCTTCTTCCTCCATATAATCCTCCCATTTGTGGTCCCCAAAGTCCGGGTATATCTCCACCAAACTTCTCATAAATATTTTTTAAAAAACCACCGCCTGATGGTACGTTTGATTGTATTCCTGTGAACTCATCCGCCGGATAATCTTGCCAGTCTGATCTATAGGAAGGAGGATCTTCCTGTGATCTCCATCCCTCAAACTCACCGTGCTGCCCAAATTCTCCTTGTGGGCTCCATGTTTCATGGCCAGTATATTGAGGGTAAAGATCCATCACATTAATGTTTTCATTAATGTGGGGTCCTTGAAACCCAATGTCTTCGCTGATTATTTCTTCTCTATCGAAATGTGGATTTACCATTATACCTCCGAATAACCATAAATCATTTCATCATATATTTCTTTTGCTTCTTCAGGGCCAACACCATATTGCCCCATAATTCTCATTATTTCATCTGTCTCAAGATCAGCAACATAATCCGGTTCCCATAGGGATCTACCCCTTGTTGGTTCCGGATTATACATGGTTTCCATGAGGGATTTTCCTCTTTCCTCTATGTTACTTCCTGAATAGCTTCGAGGCTTTCCGTAAATGTCAACATCCATTTGCTGGAGTAGATCTGTATACCAATTTCTCGCTCTTCCGTACTCATCAAAACTACGGCGATCCCAATCCCCTTCAGGGCCGCCCCATAAATCATTTCGTCGTTCCCATATATTTTCAGGATAATGTGAATATTTTCTTCTTCTTCCGTACTCGTCTGTTACATTTGCTAGGTAGTCAAGATTATTTGGGAATCCTAATCTTGCTTGTTCCTGTGCCCAATCGTCATGAACGTGCGAATATCCAAAACTTTTATGAGATCTTTTGTATTCTGGAAGGCGCCATTCTTCAGGGCTGTCACTTCCAAATCGTCCCCATCTGCCTTTAGTATCATGAAATAATTTTTTAATTCCACTCATGTCCCATCCGCCTTCGTTGGATCCCCATTGATCTCTGTCATATCCTGTAGGTGCGTGATCTACATTAGTTCTTGATGGGTAATCGCCCACAGACCAATCAGGGGCACGAGATCTCCCGTATTCATCTGTTCTTACAGGGGAAGGACCATCATATCCTCCTCCTATTTTTGCGCCCGCAAAAGGATTAGTATCTTCTTCTGTTTCTATAAATATTGGCATTTATTCTCTAGTGCTCCCAAACAATGTTCCAATTCCTGTGCCTCTTCCACCTGGAAAAAACCGTTGTATAAAATCCCAAATGTTAAATGAACCGTTGTCTTCTTCTATTATCTCCTCTCCGAATTCTCCTGTTGGATAATCTCCTATTGTCAAAGGAGGAAAAAACTCAGATGTCTCGCCCGTCCATTCCGGTTCTAGTTCCCATGGGAATCTATCGGCATGTGGATTTCCGTAGTCCTCTACAAAACCGCCAAACTCATCCTCCGGATAGCCGGAAACATTAACACCCATCCTTTCATTAAAAGCTTCGTTTCTATATCTATTTCCAAGTTTCGTCGGCCACCAAGAAGTTTTTTGCATCGGACGATTTTCACCATACCAATCCATCGCAGGAGGATCCATAAAATTTCCTGCAGAATCCAGATTCATTCTTCCGGATCCCATTTCAACGGCTGTTGCGTCTGATCTAGGATATTGTAATGCTATATCGTCTGGTCCATGACCAAACTGCCCAGGCGGATTCCAACCTGCTGGCAATATCGGCCGAGCGTGTATGGGTTCTCTGTTGGGTGTTATATTCCAAGGGCCTATCTCAGGCGTATCTTGTGTTGGAAATGATCTTTGTCTTTGAATTTCTTCTACCATTATACTCCTCCTTCGCTAAGCATGTCTATCAAGCTAGCAACCTGTATAGTTACGTTCCTCTCTATGTGTTCTTGTTGAGTTGGCGTGTCGGGATCGTTCACGTCGGCTTGAGCTTCCTGTTCGGAACCGTACTCTGTCCCAGTTAACTTATGTTTTATAGTAATCTGAGCAGGAACCACAATCTTAGGAACCTTCTCGCCGTTAACTATAGCGTATTCAATTACTTCATCATTATTTATAGGCATTTTCCCACCATATAGCAAGTATTAACTTATCTCAAGCACTGAGATGACAATGTGGAGCTGATTCCCCGCAGACGCCTGCGCCTTTATTATTTCATTTTGTTGAGCAACCAAGGGCTCTGTCAATAATTCCAGTGTTCCGTTGGCTGTCAAGGCTTTTGTTTTAAAAAGACTAAAGACAGCAGCGTCAGAATCCACCAAGGTAAGGGTGATAGTGGGGGTAGCCCCCGCATCTTCCGACACAAGAATTGATTTGATAATTCCAGTAGTTGCATCCGGTACAGTATATACTGATTCATTGTCAGTATCCACTAAATCCATCTTATAATTTTTATATGTATTGGCCATCTATGCTATGAACCACGACACGGCTTCATCATCGTTCCTAAGTTGTTCTGGAGTGTAGGAGCTGTTTAAAAGCCTAATTAATTGATCCAAAGACGTTATAAGTTGGTTAATCTGTGCAGAATTATATTCCTCTGCCGCCTGTGGTAATCTGGGTAAAGTTATCTGCGCCATTATCTTAATCCTCCTGGTCTTATGTCCGCACGGTAGGTTCCGAATCTCCACGCCGTATCAATGGCTGAACTTTCTATTCGTATCGCTCCCTGTCGTCCGCGCGCACGGGTGTCAATTTTATTTGTTGATGTTGTCACGGCAAAAGGGCCGTTAGTCCTTTGCGTTGATGTTGGATAGTCTCGGAACTTCAGTGAAATATTCACCGTCCCTGTAAGATTCTTGAAGTCCGGAATGAATCTTTTGATTGACATGAGGTTTTCCCCTGCCTGCGGAATGACAAATTCTCCTGACTCCACGTAAGAGGTCATCGCTGAACCGTCTGCGTTGTTTCCTTTTTCCTGTGCATACATGAATGTTCTCCCTGCCGTCAGCCCCGTTATGGTTGTGATGGTGGCAGTTGTATCCGTAGGCACGTAAGTGGTTGCGTAAGGAAAATTATAAACTCCTTTATCCGCCCAGCTTGTTCGTGATAAAGTTCCTACACTCCACACTCTTTCTTTAATATTATAAGTGACGCAACGATCAATTTGGTCTGAACCAGCTGTGGGATAAAACCAAGTGACTTCATTAAATTCACTGTTTGCTGCGGCAAATGTATCTTTTTGATTTGACTGATCAATATCCGTAAAGACATAATCCTCCACGGAGCACGGAATCTTTTGAACTGTTCCATCAAACTGGAAGAAAGAATCACGCCCCATCCAGAATGCCGTCCCGTTAATTTCAATTGTTGCATGAAGTCCTACCGTTCCACAGTTGGATCCTAATTGAGAAAATCCAAAAATAAATGGAGCGCCAATCAATTGCATTTGGTAAAGGGCCGTATCACTCCATATGAGAACAGCGCCACGTGAACGTTTGGCGGAAACAATTCTGCTTCCGTCTGTAAGTCGTTGGGATCCGGCCGTGTTGGTTGCAGTGGGCGTCCATGTATTGACAGCATCTTGTGAGCACCACCGAATGAACATGTCATCCTGTGTAGAGTCGTCTCCTATCGTTGTCTCTGTTCCTAGAAGAATAATGAAACGATCCGTTCCTGAAACGATCATCAATCGACTCTTAGTGGGGGCGTTTGAAACTGTTGCATTGGTAGCGATATTTGTCATCGGATCTGACAATCCTCCTGAGGTGTCCCAGTAGTAAAGCTTGCCGTTGAGATGCTGGCATAAGGCGTCCTCTCCCCAGTTATCCAGTGACCACTTGCCCGAATCCAATTCGACGCTGTTGGGAGCTGCTAGTGTAGACCGTGAAGTATTCCATCCTGGTCCACCTACTACTCCACCCCATGGTCCTGTTCCCCATCCATATCCTAGAACGGAAGTGGCTGGGTTAGTGTTTATTTCATAAGTGGCATTTGCAGTAGCAACCACCGCACCAGTGCTTGTAGCGGCAGATTTGGCAATGATGGTGTATACGCTTGTAGATGTTACTGATTGAATTTCAAATTCTCCTTCAAGATCAGCGGCGGGAATTCCATTGACTGCTCCGGATACGGTGTCAATCGTTACAAAATCTCCTTCAATTGCTTCATGTGCCGCATCTGTAATCTTTACGGAAGTTGTTGAATCAGTTTCAAATCCTGTAATGTTTCCTGTCCCGGTCGCACGGGTTGGGGTGATGTCATACCACGCCCCCTGTGCAAAGGTATAAAGCTTCTTATTTGTTCCTACGATGGAGTACTGGTCACCGTCCAGCGAGAACCATGTCACGATTCCACGCGTGGCACCCAGCAATGCGTCGCTTGTTACCTTCTCCCATCCTCCAATCTTCTCAGGAAGACTGTAGCGAAATCGCATGTTGTTTGAATCGAACCATGTTCCCTCGGCTCCGTATTCTGTTACTTGTTTATTAACGCCGGGCTGAAATGGCATCTTAATAAGTGGCATTTAAACTCCTATACTGCTGATGTATACACCCTAATCCAACAAGCACCTATTCCATTAACATTCACTAAAATGGCGCCGTTTTTAGTACCATCTGTTGCAGTTGAAGTAGAAACATTTGTTGTACTATCGGTGGCTGTTGTCCCGTCAAAATAAATAAATTGTTTATCGTCGTCATCCTGATCCAATGCTAGACATGCTATTGCCCCATCCGTGACGGTCTGGTTAATTTCCATACGGCCGCCGGCTGGTGCCGCAGTTCCAATTCCTATCATGTCTTCCGACCCGTCCAATACGAAAAGGTTTTCCAAGTCATCTGACTCCATCCTTAAATCCAAGGCGGCTCCTGTATCATTCCATGTAAATGCACCACCGTCCAGATCAACTGCGCCCGTGACTTTCATCGTTCCAGCCACCTCTAAATCAGCCGCTGGTGTCTCTGTTTTTATGCCTACGCGATCCTCTCCTGCATCGACCATTAAAAGAAACTCTTCGGTATCCCCTTCAAATCTAGCGTCTCGGTCCTGTTGACTATCATTAAAGATAAGTGTGCCTCCGTCAAGATTAACATTTCCTGTTACCTTGCACGTTCCAGCCACTTCCAAATCCGCGTCAGGAGCTCCAGTCTTAATTCCTACACGGTCAGTGCCTGCATCCACAAAAAGAAGGTTCGTTTCTGTATCGCCCGCAAAACGCGCATTCAAATCAGCTTCAGATGTGTTAAAGGTAAATGCGCCGCCATCAAAACTAACGTCCCCGGAAGCAGCCAGTGTTCCGCCAGCCGCGATGTTTCCTGCGTCAGCAAGAACGTCAAACGCCGTCGTTCCGTCCGTATAAATAATATATTTTGATCCTGTAACTGTAAGGAGATCAACTGGCGTTCCACCAGCCGGCCCAAAGGAAAGAGTGTATGGTCCAGCACCACGATCCGTAGAGTCGTCAATGAAGTACCACGTTTCCACGGCCTCGCATTCAACGGCCTTGTTCCCCGTGAGTGTTCCAGTAAATTTAAGGGAGGCCCTGCTTTGTTCGTCACTTGTGCCGGACGTTCCACTCGAGACCGTCAAGCTGGTAGTGCCGCTTCCCGCAACATCAACAGCCTTATATCCCTTTATTCCTTTTTCTACTTTCTCCAGATTTTCATTAGTGACCGTTCCCCACGTGCCGGCGTTAGCGCCAGTCGCCTGAAGGTCAAGATTTAATATTGTCGAATCAGCCATGCATCCTCCTTAAGTTTTTGCTACTTCTGTCCACGTGTTAGTAACACTGTTATCCACTTCATTCCATATACTCAAATTTACTGTTCCTGTGCTAAATGTAGCAACTGATCCAGTTGGGGTCGCTATTGCACCGGCAAGAACGGTGGTATTACCTATGCTGAATGTCGCTTCCGATCCAGTCACTGGAACACCAATTTCTATTACCACTGCTCCAATGCTGAATGTGCCAACTGATCCCGTAGGTATTACAGTAGCACCACCAGTGGCAGTTACATCTCCTTCACTGAATGTCGCTTCATTTCCAGTTACATCATAAACAGACGCAATGACAACATCGCCAATACTGAAAGTTCCAGCAGATCCAGTTGGTGTTATAAGTCCTGTACCCGTAATTGTCAAGGATCCTATGGAGAATGTGCCTGCATTTCCGCCAGGAGTGACATAGGTACTTTGGTTGGATCCGGCGAAAGGCTGTGCTGCCCATGCATCTTCAGCGAATGCTGTATCGTTAGTTTCCGCCCCTCTATAAGTAGTTACGGAGCCAACGCTGGATGTAATCGCTGATCCAGTAGCGTCAACGCCAATCTCTATAAGTAAGGTTCCTGTTGAAAATGTTGCCGCGCTTCCTGTTGGGAAGGCTGTTGCTCCAATGTCAATGGTAATATCACTCACAGAGAATGTAGCTGATGAACCAGTGACAGGAACCCCAATTCCTATAACCGCATTACCTATGGAGAAAGTTCCCGTAGATCCAGTAGGAGTTATATTAGCCGTTCCTGTGACTGATGCCACACTTCCGGCAGTGGAAGTCATACCAGATCCTGTAACTGTAAAGTATAAACTTACATTAGAACCTGCAAAAGAATCTTCAGAAAATGCTACCTCACCGAAGGCCGTATCATTGGATTCTGGACCAGGATAGGTTGTGACAGATCCTACGCTGGATGTAGCCACACTTCCTGTAGGTGTAAAAGAAGCTGTTCCAGTAATAGTTAGGCTGCCAATAGAAGCAGCTAATGCGCTTCCTGTGGCTATTGTATAAGCGGATAGGTCTCCTCCTGAAAAAGCGTATTCAGCAAATGATGATGTTCCATATCCAAATGATTTTATAGCTTCGGCCATTAAAGTGGGGTACCCTTTGTTCTATTTACTGACATTTTAGCATATTTCATATATATAGCAAGAAATCATGTAATGAAAAATCTTTCATTATCCCTGGTAAATGGGATAAGTTAAGTACTTGACTTATCCCATCATATACTGTATAATATGGTATGGAACGAGGAGAATTATGAAACAGAAAGATAGATGATTAACATTGAGAAACATACCATTTTTACCGATGATATATATTCTTTTGTAATGCCAGCTCACGAAGATTGGAGTGAAAAGATTAAAAATATTATTACCGTGGAAGACAATAAGGAAATCCATCAGCATACAACAATACCGAAAGAAGCATGTAATGTGATGGGTAGACGAACCGCATGGGATTCTCATCTTCGCTATCCTATTCTTCAATCTTTGATTAAGGAATTAGAAAAAATTATACAGATTTTTATTGAGAAAGAAAATTTTGATGCCCCTATCCTAAAACTACAAGAATGTTGGATCAATTGGTTAAAAAAAAATGACCACGTTCTTCCTCACATTCATCCAAGACATTTAGTTCTTGTTTATGCTGTAGATGTAGAAGAAACGGGAGCAGATTTATTATGGATAAAGAATAACAGCTACCAATTAGCTAAAAAAGGAGAAAAGACCACAACAAGGAATGATGTAAAATCCCTAAAAATTAAAAATGGATCTGTTTTAATGTTCAATGGGAATTTACTGCATGCCGTTACCCCTAATCTATCTAATAAAACTCGTGTAACTTTCATCGCTAATTTTGAGGTTGGATATACAAAAGAAAGAGTCATTATCTCTGGTAATAAGGGAATATACAAACGATGAAAAATAAACTTCACGACAAAATGATTGTATTTGGAAGGATAGTCTGCAAGTACAAAATCCCACAAGAATTTGTTGACGACATAAATGCTAAATATGAAGACGTCTTAAAAAATACTAATTTACTGACTTCCCACGGAAAGCATCTAGCCGGAAGACTTGATTCTGAATTAAACATGCTGCCCATCATTCAAACCTCAAAAATATTTAAATTCATAACTCAATGCATGAGTGATTACATTGACACGTGCGTTGAACACGGCATAGTTTCAGCAGGACCGCATAATCTTGACATACTTTCATGTTGGATGAATGACATGAAACCAGGGGAATATAATCCCCTTCATGTTCATAATACACCAACTATGGAAGGTTTCGCCGGTAACATGTATTTAAAAGTTCCTGAATTCATAAACGATACGACAGAACCTCACAAGTTCAAGGACGGCCGAATAAGCTTCATCAATCCTTGTACTACAAAATCGCTTGATATTGTTCCAGAAGTAGGGAATTTTTATATTTTTCAAGCGGATCATTTGCATTGTGTTTATCCTTTTAAAACCAAGAATCCAAAAGACATAAGACGTTCAATGCCTATAAATTTTATAATCAATGACACTGTTCGAGGGGAAGAAATAAAAAAAGAAGGAAAAACTTCCGCGCGAAGCATTCTAGGAAGAGAAATAAATGCGCCTTAATCATACCTACAAAGAGATAATAAGAAATGAATAAACATACTTTATTTTCTCAAAAATGCTGGTCTTTCACACTCGCCCGTCATGAAGAATATAAGCGTAAAATAAATCAAATTCTTCTTGTACACGAAAAGGATCCTAATTTTCGCATACCAAAAGTAAAAGCTGACGGAATTGGTGGAGCTGTTGTAGATATGAATAACGATACCGACTTTAAAATCAACAACTGCCGGTTAGAAAGTCATGATCAAACGAATGTTTATGCCTGGAAAAGTGATTGGTTTCTCCACTGTTCTTTTCCTATCCTAAATGAGTTGTGTGAGGATATAAAACCATGTCTTTCTAAAATCATTAAAGAGGAAAAAATAAAAAATACTTCTGAGATACAGACAATAAACTGCTGGATAAATAGATATAAAAAAGGTGATTTTGCTCAACTTCACACCCATGATCACAACTCCTGGATTGCGGTTTATTTTATGAATTCTCCTCAAGACAGTGAAGCTGTTTTTCGAGTTCATAATCCTTTGGGAACAACTTATAATAGCGGACTTCTGGAGAATTTTAGAACTCTTGATGTAAATGTGAAAGAAGGATCTGTAATAATAATGTCAGGGGCCATAAGACACGAAGCCACTCCTAATACGAGTGAAGAAGAAAGAATAACGATTCCTATGAATTTCAGGATGTTTGATCAATTTTCAGCAAAAAGTGAGAATGAGATAATAACTTGTAGAGCTTGCGGTAACAAATGGGTTGCAGACTTGGAAAAGACCACCTGCCCCAAGTGTGGAGGTATCTAATGACAATATTTTTTGATAACAAAATTAAATTCTGCCCCGTGGATAAAGCGATGGCGAAAGTGTGGCCCCATCCCAAACCCGCGAGCAATGCCATTCCTCAAGAATATAAAAAATTAGAAAAATTCCATAAAGGCGACTTGAAAAAACCGACCGCTAAGGCGTGCATGCCTTTTCTTGACGCGATGGCGGCCGGATACATCATACCTTTCGAGCAAGACTATTTAATTGATCCCACGGAAACAGAATTCA
>Ga0080013_1005914_pt1 | contig 11148 bp, 9 predicted proteins | sample ETNvirenome_6_85_FD_69236 | JGI IMG/M metagenome (GOLD analysis project Ga0080013, IMG submission 69236) | Marine viral communities from the Pacific Ocean - ETNP_6_85 (SPADES assembly) (version 2) | ecosystem: Environmental > Aquatic > Marine > Oceanic | place: Pacific Ocean | collected 2013-06-19
CCGATACTATCGCAAATAGAGTCGGAAGTGTTTCAACCGCAATCAGTAACCTAAACACAAGAGGAGTAAACTCATCTTATGGTTGTGCTTACTATCCTTGGGTTCAAATCAACGACTCTATAACCAATAGTCTCCTTTGGGCACCGCCTTCAATCGTTGCTCTTGGGACATTCTCAAGTTCACAACGCAAAAGCGAACTATGGTTTGCTCCTGCTGGATTCACCCGAGGTGGATTGACAGAAGGTTCCGCAGGAATTGGAGTCATTCAGACTCGCGAGAGATTGACTTCCAAGAACAGAGATGATTTGTATGAAGCAAATATCAACCCGATTGCTTCATTCCCAGCAGAGGGAATCGTAATCTTCGGACAGAAGACACTTCAAGTGACTCCTTCTGCTCTCGACAGAATCAACGTTCGCCGTCTAATGATTTACGTGAAGAAAGAAATCTCTCGTATGGCAGCAACTGTTCTCTTCGATCAAAACGTTCCAGCAACTTGGAACAGGTTCTTGTCGAAAGCAGAGCCATTCTTGAGAAGTGTTCAAGCAAGACTTGGACTCGCAGATTTCAAGATTGTTCTTGACGAAAGCACAACAACCGCAGACTTGGTTGATAGAAATGTCATGTATGCCAAGATATTCCTCAAACCAGCACGCTCAATTGAGTTCATCGCACTTGACTTTGTTATCTCAAGTTCAGGCGCAGGATTCGAGGACTAAACTAAACTAATGACTATTTATATCAATAGGAGAAACAAATAATGTCAACAGATTTCTGGTCAAACCCCAACTTCGAGCCAAAGAGAGCCTTTAGGTTTCTTATAGAGTTTTCGCCAAATGGTGAACAAAGCCTTCAGTTTCTTGCGAAGTCTGTAGATCGTCCGTCTTATACTGTAAGTTCGAACGCTCATGCGTTCTTCAACCACACCTTCCACTACCCAGGAAGAGTAAATTGGAACACCGTCAGTCTTACATTGGTTGACGCTGTTAGTCCAAACGCATCAGATATATTCATGGAATATCTCACAAGCATCGGATATAACAATCCTGCTAATCTACAAGAAGCTACAAACAGAACAATTACAAAGCAAACGGCAACTCGTGCGATGGGAAATTTCGCAATCAAAGAGATGGGAACTAATGACGCTGGCGGTTCTACACCAAAGGGTGAATGGAGTCTTAAGAACGCCTTCATCACAGAAGTAAACTTTGGTTCTCACGCTTATGATTCCGAGGAAATGATAGACATTCAATTGACTATTCAGTACGACTGGGCAAACTACGATCCAAAAAACTAGAAAATAACGCTTGAAACATTCATCCAAGCGTGTTATACTATAAAGACATAATACAAACAAATACATTAGAGGTGTAAATGTCGAGAAATAAAGGACGCACGAAGTCAACTTCCCCTGCGCCAGCACAAGCAGCTAAAGCTGCTCCAACTCAAACCACTGGGCTGTCCTATGTAACGCCCACAGAGTTCGTAGAACTTCCTTCCCGAGGACAGTTCTATTCAGCGGATCACCCGCTCCACAACCAAGAAACTGTCGAACTCCGCTACATGACAGCGAAAGACGAGGATATCTTAACTTCTCAAGCGCTACTCAAGAACGGACTTGCAATAGACAGGCTCGTATCCAACCTCATCGTCGATAAGAACATCAACCCAGACGACTTGCTCATCGGAGACAAAAACGCTCTCCTAGTTGCGGCAAGAGTATCAGGTTATGGTGCAGACTATACAGTCCAAGTATCCTGCCCCTCCTGCGGCACCGCACAGCCTCACACCTTCGACTTGGCTGCGTTCGAAAATAACGAGGGCGTTCAGCCTGATGAAAATAGCGAAAGCGGCGTAGCGGCAACTGACAACGGAACTTTCACAGCAGTCCTTCCAAGAACAGGATACACCGCAGAGTTCCGTCTCTTCACTGCTCAAGACGAGAAGAATGTAATTCAAACCTCTGCTAAGAAGGCAAAGCACAATCTAGCAGACTCAACCTCAACTGATTTATTGAAGACTCTCATAGTATCAATAAACGGCATCACTAGCAACGCCGATATTAGCAACTTCGTTGATAATATGCCCGCGCAAGACGCAAGGCACATCAGAGCTTGCGTCCAAGTTGTTACACCAAATGTCAATATGAATCAGCCTTGCGAATGTTCATCCTGCGGTACAGTTACCGACGTGGAGGTGCCGTTTACTGCGGAGTTTTTTTGGCCTAAACAGTGAGTATATGGAGAACGTTTACGAACAGTTCTTCTATCTAAAGCATCACGGAGGTTGGAGTTTCATTGAAGCATACAATCTCCCAGTCCAACTAAGAAACTGGTTCGTCCGCCGCCTATCAAAACAATTCGAAGACGAGAATGAAGCGGCAAAGAAGGCACAAAGTAAAAAACGATAACAAGAAGCGGGCATTATTGCCCGTTTTCTTTTTGTAAGAGACTATTTATAAAGCAACGACTTTATGCGGAGGGCATAGAATGAATAAAGATAATGATTTGGTTCCACTCGAAATCAACTTAAATGCCAAAGAAGATGGTACTCTCAATGAGAGTTGGCTACGTATGTTCGGCGGAGCGGTTCAAATGATAATGAGAAAGATGTTCGGCGGGGCAAATGTTCCAGTCAGCATTACGGGCACTAGAAAGCAAATAAATTCCTTTAAACAAGCGCTCGGACACGAAGCAAAATATCTCAAAGCAATGAGAAAGTATGGACTTGACAACCCATCGTCTCATGTATCAAAAACAGCACTCGATAGAGCAGTTAAAGGTTTCGAATCAGATACTGGCATCGTTTGGCCATTCAAATAGGGGTAACTAAGAGTGGCTGATAATGAAAAGATTGATAAACTACAAGCAGAAATAGAGGCACTAAGAGAACTTCGAAAAGAGGAACTCTCTTCGTTATCTGGACCAGATAAGTGGAATAACGAACAGGTACAGAAATATACCGCCGCGTTGAAAGAACTCAATGATGAACTGAAAATCCACACCAAAGCTCAGGAAGAATCGTCTAAAGCAGATGCTAAGTCTGTAGAAGATAATAAGGAACTGATAGCGGGGCTAAAAGCTCGCGTAACAGCATTAACTGGCATAAAAGATAAGAGCAAAGATGCCACTGCATCTTTTATGGAAATGGTGAAGGAGTATAAAGACGCAGATGAAGAACAACAAGTCGCCACTGACAATCTCATCAATTCCGTCAATGAAAAGGCTAAAGCTTTAAAAGAAGCCAACAAAGCTCTTAAGAAAGCGAAAAAGGGCACTGATGGTTACAGCGCAGCAGCAGATGAAGCGGAGAAAGCAGCAGAGGAATTAAAAGAAGAACAAGAAAAACTTAACCAAGCTACAGGTGGATTGTCAGGCACTATACAAGACGTAGTGAAAGACTTGGATATCCAAGGTAGAGTTATGAACTCTGTTAAATCCTTGACAAGCAAGTTCATCGAATCAACATTGATCATGGCACAGGCGAATGACACCGCCAGAGCATCATTCAACGCCTCAACAGGTGCCGCAGGAGTTTACGATGCTGAATTAGCCTCGCTTGAGATAGGTAACAGGCATCTTGGATTATCAATGGAAGATCACGCTCAATCATATCAAGGATTGATAAATGGACTTACAGGGTTTGGAGTGATGGCAGATGACGCAAGGGATAAGATAGCCCTGCTGGGATCTAAATATGCCAAAGTAGGAGTCTCGGCATCAGATTTCGCAGGCATACTTGAAACTTCAATGACAATGATGAGTATGAACACGGCTGAAGCCAAAGAACTCACAAAAACTGCATTCAAACTGGCGCAAACATTGGGCAAGGATGTGGGAGCAGTGATGTCTGATTTGAATCAAGTTTTGCCAAGGCTCGCCGAATACACTGGCAACGCGACGGAAATGTTCAAAGGCTTAGAAGAACAATCGCAAAGAACTGGAATAGCAGTTGGCGAAATTATGGACATTGCTGGTAGCTATAGGACATTCGATTCAGCAGCCACTGCCGCAGGTAATTTGAATGCCGTTCTTGGGCAACAGCTATTTAGTACAATGGGATTATTAGAGGCGCAGTTAGAAGGACCATCCGCAGTTCTAGAATATATGATAGGCAATCTGAAGGCGTCAGGTAAAGATTTCGCGACACTGAATACATTTCACAAAGAAGCTATAGCCAACGCAGCGGGAATGAATGTTCAACAACTAGCTCTGCTAATGACATCGAAAGCACAGACAGCCCAAGACCTTACCAGAGCCAAGGAACTCGAAGAGGCAATGGCTTCAGGGCGATCACTGTGGCAAGAGATGAAGATATTCTTCTCTCAATTTGCTATTGCCGTCGCTCCACTAGTCGCCACTATTACAGCGGCATTTCAAGGTCTGAATGAAACATTGACAGAAAACAGATGGTTAATGGAAGGTATCGGATATGCTATGTTGGCGGTATCAGGCGCTGCCGCTATTAATGGACTCAGGAACCTTTTGGGAGTTATGAAGTTAATTAAGACGATGCTGATGTCAGAACTTGCAATACGCACCGCCATCACCGCATTGTCAAGCCCAGTAAAACTAATAGCGGCGGTAGCAGGCGCAGGGTTTGCCTTCGGTGCCCTTAAGCAGACACTCGGCTTCGCCGCAGGAACTGACAGCACGCCAGGAGGGTTGGCTCTTGTCGGAGAACAAGGTCCAGAACTTCTCGTCCCTCCTAGTGGAGGCAATGCAACAATGGTTGGAGCAAATGGACCAGAATTCGTCATGCCGCCACAGGGTTCTGCCGTCGTAAATAACACTACGATGACAGCTTTAGCGAAACAGGGAGGAGGAGGAGGCAACAACGCCCAAGTCGTAGCAGCAGTTAGAGCCCTCGGCGCAAAAATGGACACCATGATAACCAAACTTGGAAACGGCGGAGACTTCGTAATGCAAGTAAACAATAGAGAGTTCGGAAGAGTAATAAACGAACATCTCGGTGAAGACGGATTTCATCCTATCAAACTTAGGACAGCGTAATGCCAGAACCAACGTCAACACTCCTGAGAGCAGGAAAAGCAGGTGATTTGTCCGTTACGGATTGGGCAAATAATCAAGGATATCTTGTAAAGTTTACGCACCAACCAACAGGACATACCGTTGAATTCCCAGCAATTATATCGGACTTTTCCGACAATCATCAGCCCGCAGTGGAGAAAAGATACGGTTCGTATCAACATGATCCTATAACCACGATGACTAAAACAGGTAGAAATATCAGTTTTACACTGAGTGTGTTAAATTCTTCTATAGACGAGGCAAGATACAACACACAGTGCGTCAATTTGCTAATACAGATGCTCTATCCAACGCTAGATAGAAATAATGCCTTCAATGGAGATCCGTTTATAAATATTCACATGATGAATCTCTTGGATGGAAATAGCAACGGAGACGGAGTGGTTTGTGTTATAGAAAGTCTCGATTACAGCGTAGAATTCGATAACGGAATAATAAATGACGACGAAGGCGTAGTGGGGTTGAATCTATCAGGTAAAGAAATCTACCCGATAGGCGTAAGTATAAACATCACTGGAAGAACTCTCATACAAGTAAATAGCGATAATGGATCTCCCAGCCCCATTGATTCAAACTATCCGTCTTATCTAGGAGGCAGGTGATGCCAAACGATATAAATGGACTTGTAGTAGATTTGCAAAATGTTATTGAAGATCTCGTACCTGAAACGCCAGAGGAGATAGAAGCGCACAATGCCGCTCTGATGGCGCAGTGGGACGCTTGGGAAGCAGAAGAGGACGCAGATTATGAGCAGGAGCAGCAAGCACAGATAGAACGAGAATACAGACAGTCTGCCCTTGGAAGCAGGACAATAAGAGTAGATGCTCTGTATCCGCCACTAACGCTTGTCGAAAATGCAGAAAACGGCATAAACTTCAATTACCACATCGCACCAACATCCTATAATGAATCATTTAAATCCAGATGGACGTCAGAGGACCAAGCTCACGGATATTTGAATCCGATATTCAGTTACGGAGGAACGGAAAGAGAAGTATCTATGTCATTTGTTTTACCTGCTATGACTGTAGCACAAGCAAGAGATAATCTTTCTCAATGTTCGAAACTATCCAGAACGGTATACGGCAGATATCGTCACCTCAATACATCGACGGAAAATTCAAACACCATTAGAGTATTCTCTGGAGAGAGGAGGTTCACCGTTGATTTTGGTAGTCTTATACGCGATGAAAAGGCAGTAGTGAGCGCATTTACATTTGCCGTTAATCCCGATGCTGGCGTGTTTGATTATGAACCTGGTGGAGATAGTGATGTTACTCATTCTACGCAAGGATTGGTTTTACCAAGAGCAGTGTCTGTTGACATCACTTTTGTCTTTATTCACGACCATCCTTTGGGTTTCGGAGGAAGAAATAGAACAGAAGGTACGGGCGATTTGAAATGGGCGGAGAATAGGAACAGGGATTGGCCACATGGAACAGGACCAATACCAGTACAAGGGTATATGAGCGAAGACGCCATTAATTGGGAGAGTCCTACTGTCGAAGATGTTCAGGCAATGATAGACAGGGCAAATGGAAGAGTGTATGACGTGCCACACTCTGACGAGTAATAATACCTTGAACGACTATTTATATCCATAGGGAGAGATGAAATGGCGATGAATCCAAAACGATTTTCAGGAAGATACAAGTTTGTGAATTATGAAGCAGGAGCTACGAGACAGTATTCTACTCCTACAATCTTTCGCATAACACAGGCTCAACGAAGAAGTCTTACAGAAGTTCCTCACATATGGAAGACTGGCGACAGGTTTTATAAACTAGCAGCAACATATTATGGACGCCCACAACTATGGTGGGTAATAGCAATGTATAACAATACTCCGACAGAAGGGCACGTCAAACTAGGAGACGCAATAATAATACCCACCCCTATTGAGCAGTTGTTGAGGTACTTGTAATGGGGCGCGAGACGGCAACAGAAGAGAATCTGTATGATTTTCAAACAAGATTGTTGGAAGAGACACACAAAATCATTCAGACATATAGGAAGAATAAATCGCACACCGCCAGCGATGCTACATACGCTACACTTAATGGCACAATTCCCCCAACAATGGTAGTTCCTGTAGGTCCAACGCTGAGTATTTTATCACAAGAATCTCTTCTATCGGCAACAGATGAAGAGACTGAAACAAACTACAAGTTTATAGACCTGCCAGCTTCAATAGTTCAAATGTTGTCGCCAAAGGTAGAAATATTTAAAGTCTATAAATCAGAAGAAGACTCCGAATTGCCCGACAGGATTTATCCTCTTCATCAGGGAGCGCATAGAAAAGAAGATATGATAAAAGCTCTCAGAGACGGAGATATGACGGCATTTGACGACAGTATGCAAGGAGTTGTTCTTCAGGCAGTTGACTTTACGAGACTCGGAGGAAACCCCGCAGAAGTTCATACCAATATAAAATTCAATATCAGATTGTATGCAAAGAGCATCACAGAGTTCTTCACAAGAACTGACGCAAAACCAGAAGGAACGCTTGCTGTTGATATGACTGAACCTCAAAGAGAGGCAGTTATAGAATATACTCAAAACATAGAAGAGACGGCAGGAGAAATGATGGTAAGAGACAGAGCAAGACCACTCAGAGAAGCATACGCCGACGCTTTGGACATAAAAAAAGTAGCATGGATAGATATAATAAAAATAGATCCAGGACAGGAATTGAATGCAAATGTAAATGCAGTTCTTTCACCCGCTCAAGGCGGTGCCCCAGTCGAATACGACCCCAGCAACCCCAACTCAAGCAATCCCCAAGCACGGCGGGATCAGTCCATGCAATTAGTTGTCTCGGAGCGAAACATTCGCATTATGGCTAGAATAAGTTATACACTCCCAGAGAATCCACCGACAGACATCCACCCAGACGCTTGGGACGACTGGAAAAGAGTCGTATCTGAACAGAAAGAAGTATTCTTTTTGAGTCTCTTGGGACATGAGTTTAGTTTTCTAGGAATGCAAGGTGTAGAATTATCAGTAGATTTCGTCGCCGCTGGAAATGCCCAAGCGCTTCAACCTTCCTTTGATTTACTAGGAGGATTGGATTTTGAGAACTGGCGGCGCTCCCAAGTGAGTGCAGCCGCCGAGTCGAGAAGAGAAGCAGATAGATTCCGAGTCGCTCTCCGTCAATTGCAAGAAGATGTGACGACGCTGGAAAGCTCCATCGCAGCCACAGCGCTTGTAATCACCCAAAACGATGCTGCTGGCGCGTCCAGCCTTTCTGAAGCGCAGCACCAAGCCGAGCTTGAACAAAGCTTGCAAGAAACGCAGGCAAAAATTACACGTTGCGAGAGAGGAATTGAAATACTTGACAATAACGCGACGGAAGAAGCCAATATCATAAAAGAAGTAAAAGGAATTTATAAAGCAAAATTGCTGAGTCAAATTTATTTAAATCCCAGTGACAAAACCCCTTCAAATCTCCAATCCAGACTGCACTATGCCAAAGTAAAGACTGTCAACGCCAGCGCCAGCGGCATCGAACTTAGAAACCTCGCGGAGCTTTCCGATAACTATAACGCCTCTATAGACGCATGGATATTGTCTTCACCCACTGAGGAGAGGATAAACGCGATAGAAAGGGGTGTGGGTCCCACAGTGACGACAGAAGGAGGCACAGGTACTGGCGTAGACTCTGGCTGGCTAGATGGAAATTTTGTTTTCTTAGGAGATATCATAGAGGCGGCATACGAGACGATAGCTTCGCAAATAGTGCATGGAGGAGTAGGCATTCAGAAAACTCTGGACCATCTAGAAGTGTTGGAAAATGCTCTCATCGCCCGTAACCGATCTGGAGCAGGTCAAAATGTTTACTACGAAGCGACAAAGTATCTCACCAGCCGAAATGATTACTACCCGCCCTTGGCGCAAAGAGCCGCCGCCGATTTCGATGCAATTATAGATAAGTTCGACGCTGTACACACGGGTAGAGTCACATTTCCTACTCCTAATAGCTCAAATGCAGAGGAGACAATCAACATAAGAGACATTCCAATATCGTATGACTTATTTAGACAATGGTGGTTGGGCAAAGCAGAGTCAAAGAGTTTCTATCCTTTAAGAGATTTCATACCAGATTTAATGATGTTCGTCACTGAACTATTCCAAAAAGTAAAGTACAGGGACGGTAACGGCGTTGTGAGTATGACTAGCAACCAACTACCGCGATTCATATTGAATAATGTCTTGTTTAATTCCACTAGCACCAGTGAGACAATCAATGGCGAAAAAAAATATTATTACAAAGACACAGATAGTTTTCTAGATTGGCTTGCCAATTCTAAATCAAGTACAGCAGGAAAATCAACTACCGTCATAGAGCAAGCAGACGTATCAAATATGCCATCCGACGACGTGCCGAACATAATATTCGGACAAGCAGATAAGGGCATATTGAAGCAGATAACATTCGAGAGAGAGGATATACCAGGTCATGCAGAGGCGAGGCTTATGACAGATAGAGATTCAGTGGCATCAAACATAGCACTCAGGGAGAAATACAATGTAACCCTAGAAATGAGAGGAACGACTTCTTTCTTGCCAGGGTCGGTACTGTATTTAGATATAACTCCAATAGAGTTAGGATACACTAACGAAGATAATTCCTACGCCAAACAACTCGGGCTCGGAGGAATGTACCGAGTAGTGTCAGTCCAGAGTTCATTAGGACTTGATGGAAAAGGCAATTCATGGACAACTAGACTTAAAACTAAGTGGGAATCGTTTGGAGATGGAACCAATGGAGATCCATCCACGAGCCACCGTCGTCAACGTCGTCAAGGCTTGACGGATGAAGATTGTAGCTAATGCCTACTTCTAAAAGAATATTCGAGATGAGAAACCGCTATTTGAGATTCGTCGTCCCATTTGGCAATCACACCAACTTCCACGACTCTTCTATAAATCTCAACTACGGCAGAGTTGACTTATTAGGCAACGCAGTCTATCCGTCAGAAAAGTTCCTCGCACCAATCCCATCTGAGGGATCGCTCTATGCTCTCAACTTTGTTGCCGACGCCTTCAAGGATTTCAGAGCATACTATCTCAAAATGGTTACAGCAGGGGGAATAAGACAAGGACAGGGCGCACTCTCAATAGTTCAACCAATCCGAGGTTGGGAAAGTATGCATACACTTTACGGAAAGAACATAGATGGCATCTACGGCAAACTCGTCAGACTATACTTCGAGAAAACAGGAACAAGCGGAGAGCAAACAGACAGACGTCCAGAAGACTTCGAACAGTTCGCTGGTCTGCTAAATGAATTGCTATATTCAAAGGGAGATGAAATAAGACTAACTCGCTCCTCATTCGTCCTGTCTAGACTAAACGGCATCGCTACAACTGGACTCGCTATTGAGATCGCACCAAACTTAGGTATCAAGGGAGCTAAGAAGTTCTTCGGCAACCCTAACTTCAAGTTCTATATGAACGCTCTCAAGAAGTTCGGATTCATGGTAGACGTTGACTATCCAGGTCGCATCATCGCCGACATCGGTTCACCCGAAATGCAAAATTATATGTCAAACTATGGAATAACAGTTGACAATATGTTTGAAAAGATGTATTATAAGGCAAGTGAAGATGACTATTACCTTCTAAAAGTCTACATCTCCCAATTTTACAACACTTACGTCGCCTCATACCCATCAAAAACCATTACAACCCCAACAAAGTGCGGAAAACCAACAAAAAGAGTGATTTTGCGAGAGCAAATCTCCGCAGACGACTATTCTGACGACTATTGGCTCTCAATCTACGTCAATACGAGGAACTTTGAGTTAGGACGCCCGATTAACGAGCACAAAATCAAAAGAATCATAAAAAACGCAAAAGATTTGAGAAAAAACCTTGACATCTCTGAAGCAATACGTTATATTGGAGATACGATGAGAAAATATCAGTTCAAAAAGTAAAAACAACGGAACTTAGTTGATAGTTCAAACATTAGACGACAAACGGCACTGCTTAGGCGTATATCACGACGGCAAACTCATTTATGAGTGCGACGAGTTTGATTTCAACGCCATAACTGCGACTTGGAACTATAATCCAGTATTTCAGCAAAAAC
>Ga0080013_1005915_pt1 | contig 11147 bp, 15 predicted proteins | sample ETNvirenome_6_85_FD_69236 | JGI IMG/M metagenome (GOLD analysis project Ga0080013, IMG submission 69236) | Marine viral communities from the Pacific Ocean - ETNP_6_85 (SPADES assembly) (version 2) | ecosystem: Environmental > Aquatic > Marine > Oceanic | place: Pacific Ocean | collected 2013-06-19
ATTGGTCTATAAATTCTCCAAATTCCGTAGGATTAGTTATTTTCATTATACCACTTAACCCTCATTATATCCCACTACTCTTGATTAAGCCCTAACCCATCTTTGAACTTTCTTACCATTAACCACATATGTTTTAGCAACATACATCTTACCGCTTCCTCCTCTTCTCTTAGTTCCTGCCTTAACCGCAGTTGCAGATATTGAGGGCGAAGGCCTTTTACCTTTATAGACAGTCTTTTTCTTAGCAGGGGCTTTTCTTTTCCTTGTAGTGGTTTTCTTAGCAGGAGTTTTTCTTTTCCTTGTAGTGGTTTTCTTAGCAGGAGTTTTTCTTTTCCTTGTAGTAGTTTTCTTAGCAGGGGTTTTTCTTTTCCTTGTAGTGGTTTTCTTAGCAGGAGTTTTTCTTTTCCTTGTAGTGGTTTTCTTAGCAGGGGTTTTTTTCTTAGCAAGTTTTTTAGCATCCCATTTTTTATTATAAGAATCAATTATCTTTTTCGCCTTCGTAAAAGCGGCAGGTTTTAATTTAAAAGAATAATATTTTCCATTGAATCCCATAAATTTAATTACTTTAGTAGAGTTACTATATGAAACTGGAGTTCTTTTAGTTTTCCATGTTTTACAAGGAAGTCTAAACCATCCATGTTTAGTTTCGCCAAACACTCCTATAAAGTAACCATATTCGGAATCATCATCGGCATCTCTATCATCTACAACTGCACTCAAATGGTAGCCATCTTGTTTAGCATCGGCAGGAGTGTGTTTTTTAGGTTGTCCTGCTTTAATCCAAACTATATCTTTTTTAGGAATATCATATAAGCCCATAAGCCTCAAATTATGGTTTGACTATTTAAAGTTTATCTTGAAGCCAACAGAATTGCTACAAGGGCTACGCCACCAATTATTGCATATTTAGTAGTATCACTCATAGGCTCGGATTCTTCACCTGAGCCGCCTTGAATTTCTACACACCCCTTCCCATCCTTCTTATCTTCATATCCTGATTTACAACCTTCACAATCTGAGGTCATATATCCTTTATCATTAGGGTCACTACAAGGAACGCTTCTTGCCCCTTGACAATCTGCGGTTGTTTCATCAGTAACCTCATAATCTTCAAGATAACTACCCGGTTTTGTGAAGTATTCATAATCGGCATCTTGCTTCGTTCCATCCTCATAATTTGCCCTAACTTTACCATCATTAAGACAAATTAAAGTAACTTTAGTTTTCTTAGAACTATGAACCCTTCTATCTCCACCGTCAAAATTTCTATCATTCTCTATACTATCTGGAAGTAGAGTCCCATCTCCCTTACTTGCATCAGTATCCCAAAAACTATCTATTCTAAATCTCCTGCATTCAGAATAAACTCCTGCTTTAGCACCATTAATCGCCTTAAGTAATGTAGAGTAGTGCCTAATCTTGGACTTGGTAGTAGGCATATAAAAGGATACTATATATTTTCCATTGTGACCAACCTTAATTTCGTTAGTCTTATCGGGGCCTGAACACCCTTCACTCGCATGAAATGATGTAGAAAACTCACTATTAAAAAACTGTTTTAAAGGATTTGGCTTAGTAATATCCATATTTCCACCTCAGAATCCATTCATAAAGGATTCCGAGCCGAAACTTCTACCTGTGGATTGACCTACACCACCGAACTTAGACATTGAAGAAGTTAGCCCTCCTAAATCATTCATTTGAAGAGTGGGGGTAACTGCCTTTAGTTCTAAAGAAATTGGTTGAGCCTTTTGAACTCTATTACTTAGATTAGGCATATTAGGAATGTTCGCTTTCGGTAAAACAGGTGTTTCCCTAATAGGGATGTGTCTTGGACCGAAATCCACATTAACCTTAGGTGCATTTGAAAAAGCCCTTGGATTAACTGGTCTGTAAGCCATTTGTTCTGCTTCCCATCTTGGACTTCCGCCAAAGGTTTCATGAACTGAATGGTTTGTGCTTAGTGACGGCATAAAGTTTTCCGCACCAATCTTAGATGTGGGAACATTAATAACTGGGAGGTTAGGCATAAAGTTGCCATTAGGTTTTGCACCGGAGGAAGGTAGTATTGATTGAAGTGATGCGTTGTGAGCCGGTAGGGTTTCACTTGCCAAGTCTAATGATGGAAATTTCATCATGTTAGGCCTTGGTGGTTGATTTGGTAAAACTGTATTTCCAATCTGCATAATATTCATTACCTCCTTTTACTATTTAAAGATTTGCTATGATTTGTTTTTACTTAATCCTCTTGTTATTAAATAAATCCCTGTTGAAAACAACCCTACTGCGGCAACTGCTTTCATAGGAGTGGAATTTTTTACGGACTCTTCAGCATGGTGTTCCTCTACTTCTTGCCCATATAAAGGGTCCCATTGTAATGAATCATCATCTATACTTCCATAATAATCTAATTGATTATCTATGGCCTCACTCTCATAATTATCAACTTCACTCTCATTAATAAAATCACTTTCTTCAAAATGTGGCTTTTCAGTAAATAATAGGCTTGAAGTAGATTCTCTTGGTTGCGCCGTGTTCTCAAAAGAATTAAAACTTAAGGGAGCGAGTTGGGATTTAACCTCAATATTCTTGCCTCCATGTTCCGTTCTTCTTGGCCTATCCACTTTACCTACCTTGATATAACCTACATCTTTAAAATATTTAGGTGAAAAACAAACCATTTCACCCGGTCCAGAATATGAAATACCGGAGAGAATCTTTTTTATGGTTTCTTTATCTGTTCCAAATGAAAGTTGATTTTTTAAAGCCTCTAAATCCTTTGTGTTAATGACATTGTGAACCATATAAGTTGAAACTTGTGAAAGTGCTTCTTTGTGAATAGCGGCAGGTCTTTGAGAAATTAAAGTTGCCCCTAATCCTTTACCTCTTCCTAATTTACATAGTCTAACAATAGGGGAAAAAGAAAACGGCTTCCCCATTTGAGGAACGAAGTCTTGACACTCTTCTAAGAAAGTCATAATGGGCTTACCACCCATATCTTCAGCCAGTAATGTTTCACAATAATCACCCAATAATCTTTGTTGAGTCTCTAATCTTAAGTTCACTAAATTAATTACTAATGAGTTGTGACTGGATTTAAGATTCTTAACTAACTTTACCAAATTAACAGTCTCATCCTCTCTTGGAGCAATACACTCTACATTTTGTAATGATTGCAAACCACTATGGGCATCCAAGGCATCAAAGCACACAAATTGAAGCCCATGCCTACTAAATTCTTCCATCATCACTCCTGCCGCATAGGACTTACCAGAACCTGTCTTACCACCAATGAAAATCTTTTCATAAGCGATATCTAATGGGAATGCAAAATTGTTCCCCATAATTATCGCTTCGTGTTCACTAAACTCATGTTCGTGAACCGCACCATCCAATTTGAAAACATCATCCAATGCTAAATCTTCTTTTTGAAGACCCCAATTTGATTCTTCCATAATAATACAATAAGTTTTCACTACTTAAAACTTCTTATTTATCTAAATTCCTTTCCATTTGATTCTAATTTATCTGCAATTTGATTTCTTATGCTGGAATATACTCTATCAAACCACCAAATATTCTTTACAAAAGAATTATAAAGTAATCTCAAATCATTACTTTTAGAAGTGTATGGTTTAAGAGTATTCAAAAAATCTTTAAAATCAGAATAATACCAAACTTGTAATCCTTTATTGGAAAGTGAGTCAATATATTCTTCATTGTATATTAATGAAATCATAAACTCATCTTCATTATTTTGAAGCGAATCTAAATCAGGCAAATAATAGGGATTAGCCATAAGGAACTTCTCAAAAATGTGGATGTGGGACTTAGTAGGATTATTAGCAAACCATCTTAGCCAGTCGGGTAAAGAAGTAATAATATATTTATTCCATATTGGATTTCCCATATTTAACCCTCATTCTTCTTCCCCAATAATTTCTTCCAATTCTACTCCAGTATCAATCATGTTTTGATATTCATCTTCATCAAGATAATAAATATCTTCCATCGTTTCGGTGTCCATTATAGAATCTACTAATTCCACATCAAAAGATTCAGAAGTTATATCCATCAAAGGCTCATCAACTGGTTTAATATTTGTATCTTCTGCCTTTAGAGCATCCAACCCAATTCCTGCTTCGGCGGCTAATTCTTCTAATGAGGGCATCTTAATTTTAGGTTCGGAAGCCATAGGATTAATTTTAGGGACTAATTCGGCATAAGCGTCTAAGTTCATAGATTTATTTTCTTGCTTCTTTTCATAAGTTCCTTCAGGGTCCATTACGGCCATCCAATCTACCGGACCATTACTAATATCTACTGATGGTAATTCTCCGATAAGAGGGTGAACCTTAGGAGATGGAGTGGCCGACTCAGTTTCCTCTACTGACTCACCTATATCATTAAATAAGTCGGAAAACTCATTACTGCCTTCGGCCTTCATAATCTCTTCTAAAAACTTTTTATCATCCGATGCCAATTCATTCTTTTGTCCTGAGACAAAATCTGCCAACCCCTTTATCACAGGAGCAATATCTCCTATGACTGACATTAATCCTACTGCTCCACTTGCCGTAGGTGAGGCTGAAAGTGACTCTCCTATCCCATATTTATCTAATAATCCGGCTAAGGGAACTATTACCTTACTTTTCATTTCAGGATTCATATTTTGAATAACGCTGGCAAAAGGGCTATCAGGGCCTTCTAACAATTCCACAATGTTTATTGGCTCACCCTTGGGAACACCTTTATCTTCTGCATCCAATGGCCTTTTAGAGCCTTTTTCAATAATATCGTCATAAATACCCATATTATCACTATCAAAGAAAACCTACTTAAACCTTCTTAAGATTTCCACCCATTTAATGAATTAAATTGACTCATAAACTTTTGGTCAAATGTCATTTCAGTTTTTCTCTCAATCTTTTCGGCCTGTTTCTTGACGCTTTGGATTGCCTCTTCAGCATTTTTAACCGAAGTTTCTAACTTATCAATTTGAGTTTTCAAATCATCTATTTTTTTCTTTTGTATCAGCCAAATTACTACGCCACCTGTCAATGCACCTAAGACGAAAGAAGTAACAGTAGTGCCTATAGGGAATCCAGCACTAATTAATGGTTGTTCTGCATTCATTTCATGTATATTTAGTGGAGATTCATTTCTTGAACTAAGTTCGGAATGGAAAGTTTGCAAATCAGCCATGAATCTTTCTTGACCTTGTGGATTTTTGGGGGCTTGATTAATCATGCTACCCATAATATCTAATATTTCTTCACTTGAAAGCAAAGAAACATCTACATTTTGCTTTACGGCAATAGTTTCTGCTTCAAAAACCTCTTGTTGCATCTCAACAATAAATTCATCAAGTTTCTTAAATCCTCTAATGCCTTTTCCTCTCGCACAAAGTAAATATTTCCCTCTTCCCTCTTCTTTAGATATTGCAATAAAATCTTTAGTGGAAACAGGCGTTGGCGAAACCCAAATATCTTGAGTCCCTGAACCTTTTTTACCTTTACAATATTTTCTAATAAAGAACTCCATGTATTTTTATCCCTCTTTTAACTATTTAAAGGATTCGGAAACTTCTATACTATCCCCAAATCTCCGCTAACAAATTATATGTATTATCATAATTATCTTGAGCATTAGTTTCCAATACCTCAATAGTCCTTTCAATTATATTTCCTTTAAGGCCTGTCACCTTGATATCTAATCCCAATCTTTCAAATCTATCCATATATCCCTTTTGAATTAAATATTTTTCCAAAATTCCTAAATCCAGCCTCCATTTTATCCCTCCATGCCTTTCTTCTGTCTTGGCATGTCTAAACATAGGTCTATTTCTTAATATACCTACAACTTCTCTTGAAGTATATCTTCTCGGCTTATTATCTACAATGTAATAAGATATTTCATTTGAAAAACCCACACCCTCATTATCTAACAAATAACTCACAATGTCAAAAACAAGGGCTTCTGTCAATGGTAAAGTATTTTTCCTATTCCTCGCCGTCATCAACCGAAGCCTCCTGTGCTTCGGCTCCCTTTACATCCTTAAAATGTTCTTCCTGTCTCTCCGCAAATTCTTCAAGGTCAATCCCCATAATTTCGGCTACGGCAAGATTAATCTCCGAAGATACTAATTCCTTCGCCTCTTGCAAAGAATATCCTTCAGCCTTTAAATCCTTAATCCTCTTGACCTTTTGCTTCTCCATTTGCGATATTGCCAAAATCGCTTGAGTTTCTGGAGGCAATTCAACCTCCTCAAAAGGCTTAGAGAATAATTCTTCAATCTCTCTCCTAATGGTTCTTGAAGAAACTATTACTGGTGCAATATATTCTTCCACCTCATCATCTAAATACTTTCCTCTTGTAGAATCTCCACCAGCCTCTAATTTTTCAGCCCATTGTTCTGCAAAATCCTTCGTTACATACATTCCTACTCTTTCCCAATATCTCAGTTCCTGCGACATATTTTCAAATCCATATCCTACCTATTTAAATCTTTTCCATTTACTTACTTCTTTACCGTTCTTAGTTGAAAAGATTCTTGAAGTTCTTAAGCCCATTTTTTTCCTAAATAAATCAGAAAAAAACCTCCCCCTACACTCAATTTGTGTCTCTTCCCTATATTTCAATTGACTTTCAACACTCATTGATAAAGGAATGACATTGAACTCCAAAGTGACAGGGTGTAATTCAATTTTACCAATTAATACATGAAGGCCAGTTTTAGAAGAGGATTCTCTATACCACACATAATCTTCACCAAACTCTTCACATAACCATTCTAATTCTGCTTGAACAATACCATCATTAATTGATACATCATCCCAATCAAAAGTTAATCCTGAATACTCCGACATAATATTACCTTAAATTATTACCTACTTAAATAAATGGGTTTGAGTTCCAATTCATAAATTGTTTTATAGGAGGGTTAATAGGGATTTTAAAAACATAAGCCCACTCTAAAACATTTTTAATCCCTGTTCCATATTCACCAATCCCTTTAAAAATCCTTTCCCATGAAGAATCCCAAGCCCATCTCCATTCTTTCTCTATACAGGCCTCCTTCACCTCAGCAATAGTGACATATTTAAAATCCACTTTATATGCTATTTTATTGAGTTTTTCGTTATAATCATCATAAGATAGATTAATTGTTCCAGTTTTATTAACTGGTTTTGAAACCCTTTCCCATTGTGGATTTAATCCGAGTTTAAGATTCGTTGCGCTAACATTATAGCACGACATGAAAAAGGTATCTGAAACTGGTAGGGGTGAAATAATACTGCCATTAGGCAATTTTCCATAATTAGAAGGGAGTTTGTGGTCATAAGGTGGCGAAAAAATTGTTTTTAATTGTAGGGGCAATATTTTTTTAACCACGCTTAAATCTTCACTTTCATCCTTAGAATACATCTTCCTCCTAACAAAAACATATATTTGACCTGTTTCAATAGAATTAGTATCAAAATCTACCTTGCCATGACTTAATGACTTAAATAAATTTTCATAAGGATAATCCTTAAAAACTTCATGATATGATGCCATCAAATATTATTAACTACCCGACTACTTAAAAGTGTAGGTTGCTCCAAAAGATGTTTTTTGTTTTCTAATTTTTTTCTCAAGCATTTCCTTTGGTATCGGCAATTTATATTCCATAGAATCAATCATATATGAACTCTTTTTTAATTTAACCTTGCCACTATTAGGGAATCTTACCCTCATTGTGCTTTTTTCATCTTCTATATCCCACTCTACAGAATGAAAAGGTTCAAAATCTAATTTCTTTAAAAATCTACTAAACTCTAACAATTTTGCCCCTCTTGGCTCAAAAGGTAATTTGGATACTCCAATAAGATTGACCCCCTCATTATTCGTGAATTGGTGATAAGCCTTAACATACGGTTGCTGATTATTTCTCTCACTCTTCAATAGTGCTACTGCTTTATTAGTGGGGGCTGAAGACCATGTTTCTTCATCAAAGGTGGGGATGATATTATTAATTAATAAATTATTAACCTTAAATCCTTGTGCCTTAAGAAAATTAGAGGTTTTGACACATTCTTGATACCCTGCTTCAGTAGGTATGGAAACTAAATTGACACTAACAAAATCCTTATTTCTTAAAAGAACCTTAAAGTTTTCAATTTTTTTAGAGGCATTCTCTAATAATTTAACAAGGGCATCTGTGTCATTCTTTTTAAGGAATATGGACTTAATACCTTCCACTCTTGATTTCATCCTTAAAATTCTTAATAAAAACTTATTAAAAGAATCAGGAGCAGTAAGGGCTTTAAGAGTATGGCCTGTTGGAGCAGTATCAAAAACAACTACATCATATTCAATTGATTGAACTAAGTTCATTATCTCTTCTAAAGCAAAGACCTCATCCATTCCCGGAAATGATGTCCAATCTGTAAGTATTTCAGCATCAAAGCCGGGAAACCATTTAACTACTGTTGAATCCATTTGAGCCATTAGGGTTTTTTGAAACTCTTTTGCCTTGATGTCGGCTTGAATGTTCATAGCATGGAGATTTTTAGTTATGGGGGTGGGACTCCCCCCCACAGGAACTCCTACTACATCTTCGGTAGAATGTGCAGGGTCGCTGGAAACTAATAGTGTATTATAACCTTGTGAGGCATAATGAAAAGCCGTAGCGGCAGAAGTTGTAGACTTCCCGACACCGCCTTTACCTGTGAATAAAATCAATTTAGCCATAAAATAACTAAATACACCTACATACTTAAAGGTTCTTAAACCACCTCACGATAGAAGAAGGGATATGTTTTTAGGCGTATTCATTATTTTCTTTTGCTAACATAGGCGAAAATACCTGCACCCACGATTCCTCCGATACCTATTTTAAGGGCGGTGGAGACTTTAGTATTGGATGTTGAATTGTTAGGGATGGTGCTTGACTGTTGGCCTATCGGTGCGCCTTCTTGCTTAAGGCCGAAAATATTCATCCACCAACCTCCTACATAGTCATTCATTTTTCTAAATGCTACGGCTCCCGGTGCGGAATCAGTAAGGTATTGAAAATCCTGAGGGTCTGCACTGGTGACAGGTGTTCCTGCATAAGGCTTTGGATTATTAATTTGCCTTACTACTCCTCCGGTTGAGTAAATGTCTCCTTGGGAGTTTCTTGTCCAGCCTTTTTGAGTCCATGCAGTTCCGGGAGGGGGATTAGTAGTATCTTTAGTATAATATATAGTTCCATTAGGTCCTTCGGTTGTGGATATCACTTGTTGTTGCTCACCTGTTGTAGAGTTCACCATACAGTATTTAGTATCGCTGGCAGTTCCTCCACCACCCATTCCTGTGCATGGCTTATAATCCCAAGACATAATAAACTTAAATATCTTTCGTTATTTAAAGTTTTGGGATATATGCAAAGTATTAAATATCAAAGAATTAATTATATTGTAGGGTTTCTATGGATTATAAAAAAACTACAATAGCATTAGCATCATCAATGGTTATGGCTTCATTGTATTTTGTAATAGGAGAATCAACTGTTCCAAAAGATTCTAATTGCAATTATTTAAGCCCTTGGACTACGGACTTTATGGCGTGGTTATTCGGAGTGGGTGTTTGCTATTATGGGTTTAAATATCAAGAACCTATTTTAGTATTTTTAGGAGGTTCGGTGGCAACTCTCCATGTGGCACAATTTTCAGCCCATAAAGTATTAGAAAGAAAAAACTCTTGACCCTCAATAGAGAACGCCTGATGATTTCAAGTAGCCCCAAGTAGCAAGCGCACCGCCACCAACAATGGCTAAAGCAGGTGTTTTACCTGTTCTGCTTGCACGGAAAACAAGTGGAATCCCAAGAAATGTGACCGCAAGTGCGGCAGTATATCCAATTCCATTTAGCGAAAGGAATCCTTCTTTTTCGTAGTATTTCTGTGGCATATCCATGAACGACATGAGAATATATATTATCTTTCGTTATTTAAAGGTTTAGGTTAGTTTTGAGAAAGAAATCCTTAAGCCCTCAAGCCGAAGGATGATTGAAACTAATTTTTAGTTAATAACTTCAAGACTCTAATGAGTCAAGAACGCCATCACCATCATCATCGGAATCCAGATAATCTTCTAAGCCATCATTATCGTGGTCAAATTGACCAGTCAAATCATTTCCATCATTGTTTTCAAACCAATCGCTAAGACCATCATTATCGTCATCACTATCTGTGGCATCCCATATATCATCATTATCATGGTCGTATCTATAAGAACTCCAAGCCCCTCCTATCTCATCTACATCCAAAATGTTGTCGTTATCATCATCGTCATCAAGCCCATCATTAATCCCATCATTATCATGGTCTCTTGAGGCAGAAGTGCCATTGTCATAAAGGTCTTTATAATTATCAATTCCATCATTATCAATGTCTAAATCATACCTATCGGGGATTCCATCATTATCGTGGTCATAAATGTTAGTATTGTCATTACCATCCATTACTTCTTCAACATCATTAATCCCATCACCATCATCATCTGAATCCTCACTATCATCTATCCCATCATTATCATGGTCTGTAGGGGATTCATCCATTGAATCTATAATTCCATCATTATCATCATCATTGTCTAAATCATCAGGTATTCCATCACCATCATTATCATTATCACCATTTAGATTTTGATTATCTAATTGTTGGCCTTGTTGTTGGTCGTTTTGTTGCCCTTGTTGGCCTTGTTGTCCATTTTGAGTTTGGCCTTGTTGTTGTTCATTTTGACCATTTTGATTTTGACCACCTTGGTTTTGTTGTTCTTGTTGTCCTTGTTGGCCTCCTTGTTCTCCACCTTGTTGTTGTTGTCCTTGGCCGTTATCTTGTTGTTGTCCTTGTTCGCCTTGCTCTCCTTGCTGACCTTGCCCTTGTTGCCCTTCTTGACCTTGCTGGCCTTGTTGTCCTTGATTACCTTGGCCTTGTTGGCCTTGTTGGCCTTGTTGGCCTTGTTGGCCTTGTTCGCCTTGTTGGCCTTGACCTTGGCCTTGACCTTGGCCTTGTCCTTGTCCTTGGCCTTGGCCTTGTCCTTGTCCTTGTCCTTGGCCTTGTCCTTGTCCTTGGCCTTGTCCTTGGCCTTGTCCTTGTCCTTGGCCTTGTCCTTGTCCTTG
>Ga0080013_1005917_pt1 | contig 11146 bp, 13 predicted proteins | sample ETNvirenome_6_85_FD_69236 | JGI IMG/M metagenome (GOLD analysis project Ga0080013, IMG submission 69236) | Marine viral communities from the Pacific Ocean - ETNP_6_85 (SPADES assembly) (version 2) | ecosystem: Environmental > Aquatic > Marine > Oceanic | place: Pacific Ocean | collected 2013-06-19
AGTCGTAATCAGTCCTAACTTTTTTGAGAGTGGCTTGAGTTTCCTTCATCTCGTCCATGAGTTTTTGGACTCGGGGAGAGTTTTCTCGGCCCATACTGCGTAATAGTGCGGCGACCTACTTAACCTTGTAGTGTGAAGTTTTTATGGCGGGTGTTGTAAATATGTTCCAACATATCTTCCCAAACATCGTCCATCAAATCTTCGGGTTTATCCCACGCTACGGGCCACGGGTAACGGTCCACTAACTCTTGCACCCAATCTTTCCCTTCCGCTGCAATCTTGTGGTCGTCCCGAGAAGGTTCCCGATATACACAAAGGACATCAACAAACTGAGCGTGGCCTTGGCCGTTCTCCGGATGAAGGAGTCGCATGACCAAATCTTGGTCTTCACATCTCAACATTTCTTCGTCAAAGCCTCCAATCGCTTGGAAGGCATCTCGCCGAACAATTACCGAAGATGGATAAGCGGGATGAACCATGAAATAGTAATAATAGTATGCAGGTGAAAACAATTCTAAGCCTTCGTATGGTGAGTATTCTAAAATCTTGACTTGTTCTTTTCCGGTCATTTGGCTTTTCAAAACCAAAGGTTTTCCTAAGCGGGACCACCACATCACAATGTTCGGTTCCGATGCGGCAATAGCGAAAGCCATGTTTTGAAGATAATCGGACTCCCATGAATCATCCCCGTCAAGGAATGCTATGAAGTCGCTTCTTTCTTTGTCCGCCGCATGATTACGAGCGGCAGAAATCCCTTTCCTATTTTCGGTGCAATGATATAATCGGCTATCATCAAGTAATTCCACAAAGGCGGCCCATTCACCATCATTTGCTTCAAAGGACTTTTGACTTTCCACAATAGTGAGTCGCCATTTGCGGTGAGATTGATTCAAAATAGAGTCAATGGCTCGGAGAACATAAACTGATTCCATCATGTGCAATGGCATGATAATATCAAACCGGACATTCCGTGAGTTACTGTTCGGGTAGGTCTTCGGCTCCATTATGTTAAGCAATAATGTGCTACTACTTGAAGGATTACTCGGTCAAGTCTTCGTGACCCTCTCCGAAGGAGGAATTGTTGTCCCACTCAATGCTAACTTCATCGGGGATTTCGGACGGCTTTGGAGTAATTTCCTCCACAGTCACTTGATAAACTTTGTTGCCTCTCTTGACTTTCGCCTTGAGAGTGGTTCGCTTCTTCATCTTGTTCATCTTCTTCTTGGAATCGTCATCCGAGAGAAAGGCTGAAAGAATCCTTCTCATTTCTCTCATTGTCTTGTCGTTCTTATCAAAGATGTCGTCCCAATTGAATGGATTTCCATACGGACGGTATGGATTCTTATTTCTGTCGTCATCTCGGGGTTCATAGGGAGGCCAACCACGCATGGTATTCCTTGAGAGGAATTACCTATTTAAGTGTTGGCCTAACATACTGTTCTCTATACAGTAATTGTCGCATTATGTTGATAGAATCTGAAAGTCCCCGACTTCCAAAGACATGATAGATAGAGGATGGTCTGTTGTCGTCTTTACGAAATGGAGGGTAGTAAGTAGGAAGGTAAAGTAAGTTCTGCGGTTCTTTCAAATCTAAATGGTTCAAATCGGGGCGGTTCAGCGTAGTGTAGTCATTCTGCCAATTTTGCCCCTCATACAACATCATATTATGAATGATTTGTTGCTCTCCCCATTCTTGAGATATTTTTCCGGACTTCCAATCTTCCCATTTATTGAAACCTATCTGCCAAACTAAGGTATCAGTTTGTTTGGGGAAATATCTAACACCATCATTAAAATAAGCGGGGAGGTGAATATCTCCAAATACTTCCGAAGATATAACACCTGTGAGAAGTTCGGGATAGTCCCTAACTTCCGGCATAAACCACCAATCTTCCGCCCATATATGCTCTTGCTCACTTCCCGCACCCACGCCATTAAACATGGAAAACTTATCAAACTCTCCGAATATCTTAGTGGGTTTTACACAAATTGTATCAATATCGGCATAGAAAATGTTATTTCCATTCTCCCACAAATGATGCGTTTTCAAAAACATATCATGGAAAACATCTCCGTGATATTTGGAATCTTGTCCTCGTAAATCTCCATCAATTCCGGGATTGGTTAGCAAAACATGAACATCAATATCTGCTAAGTTTTGAAAATATGAATCTCTTGATACTTCATACATCTCCCGAGTTAATTGTTTTATCTCATCCGAAGGATTGCCCCAATTGTATAGGCTGGTAACATAGACATTCGCATTCTCTAAATTATCTAATTCCGAATCAATTTCCGCTAAACTGCCAAACTCAAAGCAACGAATATCATTTCTTTTGAAAATCATGATAGTATTCAAAAAGAAACTCCAAGGGCCATCAACAGGATTATGGTTAATCAACTCGGCTAATTCACTTCTGAATTGATTGGTGGATGATTCATCATATTTCAAACCTCTCTCTTGCACCTTTTCAATGATATAAGCATTGGATTGTTCATTGAAATGTCCGTGTCCTCCCTGTCCGGGAATAGCCCATGAGAGAATTAAGGTGTCTGTGCAGTATTGAGTGAGATTATCCAACAATTCCGACTCATATTTTGGAGGAATATGCTCGCCCACTTCTAAGGAGATAACATTTCCTTTGGGGATAGTAATTTGCTCCGATAAAGGTTTGGTTAAATCTGCCTCTAACACCGGATGATAGATAGAACAGTCATCAATGTCGGGGGTGCCGTCAAACCCATACACTTCAAAGCCCTTTTCCGATAAATGCTGAATATAATCTCCTAATCCGCAACCCATATCTATGACGGGAGAATCATTAGTGAGGTATTTTTCAAAGAGAGGTTTCAAAGATTGGCAACTACCATGACCTTTACCTTGTCCGTCCCATTCGTGGGTGGCATCTTCAAAAGACCACACACCGGTTTCAGTATTGATACCTTTTCCATCCCATTCATGGGGAGGTTTGATGGGAAGTTTGATGTTATTAGTCAATCGCCTCTCGGTGGAGAAGAAAAAAGTTTGGAACAGTCTGCCATTCTCCTTGCTGTCCCCGAAATAATCTAAACTTCTGTGCCAATGTTGAGCATTGAAAATAATTAAACGATTAAACACATTCCCGATGTTATCCACTTGCTCCCAAGCATGGAAGTTCCCTGCGTTTTGATTATGTGCGGTCAAATCCTCACTCTCTAAAGCAAACCTTGTTCCGTCTTGGAATCTGAAAAGACCTGTTCCACCTGATACGGGAGCATCAGGCGTAAGATACAAGACACCCGCCCAATCCGTCACATCGTCATCGGTGTGCATCCATGAAACATCTGATTCTAATGTGAATTGGAATGAGCCGTTGGCGTTAAAGGTATTCTCGGCGTTAGACCATTCAGTTATCTTCCCTGCAAAGGGTTCCACATAACTCTCTATCTTATCCCTAACAGCATCCACAGCGAAAGAGAGGCTTCTTTGACCGGGGTAATTTCCCTCAATCGGAAAATCCTGTTGAAGCACCCATTCACGGACAGCCATAGGGTCTTGGTAAAAATCATCTATAACCAAAACCGTAGGAGTGGGATATTCATTAGGGACTAATGGATTCTCGGTTTCGGTATCAGACATATTTTTCACCCAATAATTGAAGTTACGAAGTCGTCCATACTTTCAAGAGCGTCATTAGTGAAACACCAATCGGTTCTCATACGGCCCCATGCTTCTCTTTCCACTTTGTAGCAGCCGTTCTTCGTGGATTGCTCATCCCAATTATTAGTCTTGGCTTCTGCCATGAGTTCAGTCATCTTCTGCTTACTCAACCAACCTTTGATAATGAGTGTGTGTGGATTATTACGATTGCCTTTCAACTCGCTCCATACATAGATGTCGTGTTTTGGCTCTTGGCTCCAATTAGCATAATGAGTAGTTGTCTTAATATCAACGCTGATTGACTTACCAGCCGCTAAATCTGTATGAAGGTGAAAATCCGGTTCAGTCCAACCTCTTTTAACAAAGGTTACTGCCTCAAAGTTTAGAGTAGGGAATGTTTCAAGCCATCCTTCCATGAGGGTTTCTCCGAGCGGGCCTTTCCAATTCCCACCCCAATTTCCCTTATTGTGGGTCTTCTGTGCGTCAAACGCCTTTACTTCTTGTTTAGCCCTTTCAACCTGCTCGGGTGTGACTTCTAATTCAATCATATAATCAAACTCAAGTGTTTAGACCTACTTAAGACATCTCACCTATTCGGTGAACAGTCACGCCCTCCATGTCGGGCATATATCTCCAAGGGTCAATAATAATTGAGCCTTCGGGGTATTTGTATTCGGTGAACTCTCCATGCTTGGTGGAGATGAAGAACACATGAGGTTCCGCTGGGCATTCAACTTCGTGAGGGTGAGTTTGCTGCGTGTGTGGGTCGTGAATAGGAACATCAACACCCCATCGTTCTTCAATGATATTCTTCATCAAAATAGCCGGACTCCCTACTGTGAGGTTTGTTTGCTCTTTGAATGCTTCTCCGAGCATAAACGGTGGTAATCCCGATTCTTCCGAAGTTTTCATCAAGAGTTCGGCTAACCATTCAGTTTGCATCTCCCTGCCTTCCATCAAAGTTTCAAAGAAGTCAAAAGATAAGTCCACCTCTTTGGCTAACCAAGACATAGCGATATTATCACGAGGATGGCAACCGCCTCCATCACCCATGCCGCCTCTCAAATACTTAGGGCTGATGAGTCTATCAGTTGCTAAAGCCAAACAATCAATGACCGAATCCACATCAACATCTCTCTTTTCGCAAATCTCCATCATGGTGTTAGCAAAGACAATCTTCATGCCAATGAATGTGTTATAGGCAACCTTGATGAGTTCTGCATTCTTGATACTCGTTCGGAAGAACGGAGCATCATGCACGGTTGAATATAATTCCTGTAAAACTTCTGCGGCTTCTTCATCTTCGGTTCCGAATAAAATCATCTCGGGATTTCGGAAATCGTAAAGTGTGGTTCCCATTGCGATAAAGTATGGGTTGTAACAAAGGCGGAACTTAGGATTCAAGACCCCTAAGATTTCCTTCTCAATGGTGCCGGGAAGAACTGTGGAAATTATAACCACGATAGGAAACCGGTCCAAACTTTCCATTTGAGCGTTCAAATCGGTGATACCAGCCTTGAGCCAACTGTAATCAAAGTCTGCTCTTTCATCAGTAAGTCGGGTAGTCCCTTCAAAACGAGGGTCGTGTGGGGTTTGGATGGGAACAAAGATTATGTCGCAATTGGCCACTAAGTCTTGGCTATCATAGCACAAGAACATGGAGTTCCTATCCAAGAGTTCTTGGGAACCTTCTTCTCGGTAAGGTAAAACTTTGTTGGCGATATTCTGCATTGTTTCTTGGCTAATATCATAACCAAATACTTGGTGTCCGGCATCATCAAGGGCCAAAGCACAAGGGAGTCCGAGTTTTCCGAGTCCTAAGAATCCTACTTTCATGTGAGTCATAACTCGGGAATGTGCGAGTTTATACTTAATGGTTCTTCTGCCGCCAGCGAGTCATTAACTTTTCTTGGTCCGCTAAGTAATGCTCTCTCGTAGTGTCTGAATAATGAATCCGGCGAGCCTCCTTATAGGAGTCTGTCTTACAAATAACTCCTTCTCCGGTTTCATCAACCTCGGGTGAATGTAATAGCATCACTCTTGAGCGTTTCTTGGTTCGCTTACCCTCAATTTTCAAAGTGGCGACATCCAATAAATAAGCATCATTCAAAGGAGATTTAGAAAAGTGTCCCATAACTTCGTAGCCTTCCCGAGTCAAAATGGGAAATGCCATCGTGCTAATTTGTTTGGCATATTTGACTCCCTCTCCCACCTCCGGCAAATCCCAATAAACTTCAGTAGGAGTCAAAAGGAAAATGTGAGGCTCACGATTGGCTTCATCTTGCTTCAAGATTTCATCCCAGCACTCATATATGGGAAAGTCTTGACCATCTCCGCTAACATCCCACCCTTGTTTGACTCGGAGGATTTGAAGGTCACTATTCCATAGGAACAAAAGTTTGCCACGAGAGAGCGTAGCCAACTCATTATAGTAATGCTCTAATCCGGCATAACCATACCGTGGCCCAATTACAATCTTCACTTCTCCCCTTGTTTCTTCAAACATTTCTGTAATTTTGGGAATGAGGTCTAAGTAAGTTGGGTCATCATCGTCAAACCGAATCAAGATTTCATAATCTATGGTGTTGCTGGAAGTTTCTTTGATACTTTGAAGCCCTAAGAGAGTTCTTTCGGGGTCGTCCCGTATGGGGGCTAAGAATGAAACCAAGAAATCAAAGGGTCTAAAATCGTCTTCCATAGCCTCACAACTCTATATTATTACTTAAGGCTTCTTCCGAAACAAATAGTCTGCGTCAATAGTGGCATCCGAGGAGGCAAACCTTTCATGAATTAACTCAAATCCTAAACTTTGGATGAGGGCAATGCTGTCTGCTGCCAGCAATGCTCCTTCATTGTAGTTGATATGTTGAAGTTCCACAATCAACCACTCCACACTTTCCAAGACTTGGGTGCTTCCTTTCAAAATATCGCATTCCGCTCCCTGCACATCTAACTTCATCAATTGAGGATGTGGCCAACCCTTGTCTGCAACTACCGTATCCAAAGTTTCTGTATTCAAGACCCTAAAGGTTTCTGAAGAATAAGCGGGCGTATTTTCTCGGTAATATGAATTGCCACCAATGTATTCCTCGTTGTAGTAATAGTTACGCTTGGTGTGGTCTGCATCACTAAGTAATCCGATGTGATAATCTTCCCACCCGTAATGGTCGTAAAATGGAGCCATGTCTTCATTCGCCTCAAAGAGAAGTGTGCGAGCCTCCGGCCACACATCCTCCATAGCGACCTTCCAATGACCTACGGCACTTCCAATATCATATACCACTTGAGGGTTGAATCCCTCGGCCTTAAGTTGATGTAATCGGTCAATGTGGGCTTGAGGAATCCCGAAGTATGCCGGGTTCTCCTTAATCTCCACATACTTGTCCCAAAAGGGCAAGTCTTCCTTCGTTTTGACCATGTATGAGAAACCGAGTATTGATACTTAACGCTTCCCACCAAAATATGGAACACCGTGACCCTCGGCAAGTAAGGTTTGGGTCAAATCTTTGGTTTCATCTTCGTCCGCCTTGAAGTTCACCACGGTGACCTCTCCTAAACATCTTCCAAACTTTCCTACGCCGTGCGATTTGAGAATGAGTCTGTCTGCTCCGGATAGAAGTTCCCTAACTCTTTCCGTAGCGGCTTTGCCCCTAACTTTTTCTTCTGCATCTCTTGTCCTAACTTCGGGTGTATTGATTCCAAACAACCTTATGCGGACATTATGGTGGACTTTGAATCCTAAATCCACTTGTGCATCTATCGTGTCGCCATCTATTATTTTGATAACCTTCATCTCGTATTCATACATGATTAAACCTACTTGAGTATTGGTTGCTTGAAAGGCTGCTCCCAATTTGGTGTGGGCGTATCGCACCCACATACGAATCTAACTAATTGCTTGCCATCAGCGTCAAAGTCGTCTAAATCAATCATCCGACCCCAATTACCGCAAGCACACATAACTTCCATTCTGTTCTTGATGACCTTTGCTGGCATGGTCTTACTTAATTCGGCCGACTATTTATAGGCTTCTATATGAGAGTAGTTTGAACAGTAGTTTTCGTGGGAATTGTTTGGCAACCGGAACACCACCATGTTGTTCTCTTGTCGGGAGTTTCTTCCCGGAGCACTTTGTTTCCACACGCACAAACTTTTCTTTGATAGACTTTGAACCTGTATTGAGTCCCGCCTTTGGTTCCATCGGGCATCACATAATCATTGAAACTTGCTCCCTTTGCAGAATATGAAGCACAAATATGCCAGCGTGATACATTCCACAGATTCCAAACTTCATCGTCCGTCAAGTCACCAATCTTACAATGTGGGGAAAGTTTGCACTCGTGTAGGATTTCTGCCTTGAGATAGTTGCCAATCCCAGCAACGACTTTTTGGTTCATCAAAACTTTCGTTATATTTTGTTTGTCTTTCTTTCGGAAGATTTGGAGAACTTCGTCCCGGGACAACTCCTCCTGTAACAAGTCCGGCCCCAAACCTTTGCCTAACTTTTCTTCAAGGGCTTCAAGACCTACTTGGCCTTCGTGGATAATGAATGTCCCAAAACAACGGGCATCTTTGTAATGAATAGATTTGGTTCCATTTGGTTGTTGTAAAACAAAAGTTAGTCGGTGATGACGGCTGGGCTTTCTTGTCCTCCATCCACCACTCATCCCCAAAGTTTGAAAGATAACGAATGGGTTATCATCTTCGTCCACCACCCAATAAATAAACTTCCCTTTACAATTGACTCTAATTGGAAGGGGCTTCTTGGCCAAAGCGGTCAAGAGATTTTGAGCGGCTCCACGAAATTGTTTGCCACCCAATGAATAACGAGGGTCTATACCATCAATTGAGAGTAATAGAGAATCCTTAGCATGGTTCTCTAAATGGTCTGTAATGCGGCGCACTTCGGGTCCTTCGGGCATGATTTATGACCGTGCGATTACACTATTAAATGTATTCAATGGCGGTTTCTATGATGTAGTAATCCTCAACCCCACCCGATAGGGTGTGGTCGCTTCCGACTGATTGAATCCTCAAGGTGAAGCCATCACCTGTAATGTTGGACGCATTGAAGGTCAAATTGAAGAAGGCGGTTTCGGTTGAGGTATATTCCTCGCTCACGAGAACATCCCCATCACGCTCTAATGTGATATTCACATATCCGGCTTCACCGAATAGAGGTTCTTCAAACCTGCATTGAACATCCCAATATAGAGTCATGGTGTTATTCACAGTCATGTTATATTCCCATGTGGAAGCATGACCCATAGCCATTGCATTGTTAAACACATAGGTTTCATTGAAATAAGTCCATTGTGGGACGGGTTCTTCAACGACAATCTCGGGTTCGTCATCAGCCATTAAGGTTGTAATACAACCCGTAAGGATAACTCCGGTAATCAGCAACGCCATGACCTGTTGTATGAGGCTCATGGGTCAAAGACCCACTTATCACCTATTTAAGTGTTTCAGTTGGCTGGGCGGCTGACCAAGAAGTATCTCTTGTATCGCTGTCCGGTCAAATCCGTTTTCCATACTGCGGTGAAGTTCCAACCCTTTTCTTTGAGGTCGGCAATTCTTCGTGGCAATGCACGAATGCGATATACGGCTTGAGCCTCAACATTTGATATGGAGTCTTCGTGTTCAAAGTGCTTTACTAACTGCTCTATCTGCGTTGGCATAATCACCCATTAGAGAATTACCTACTTAAGCGTTCGCAGTTTGGAATTGAAGGTGAGGCGGTGGTGGGTAAATGAAAACCCGTGCCGGACCTCGTGGGAGGAAGAAGGGCTGGTCGGACAGAAAATTAAACCGACTTGACCCTACCACCGTTTCCCCGGCAATCTATGGTAGGTGCTTCACCCTAATAAAGTTTTCCCCTAACGGGTAAATTGACGGCGTTCCATCTTGTCTGCCAAGGTCTTGACGAAAGCCAACATCTCGGCTTCGTCTGCGAAATCATGGGAGTCATTATGACCCTTCTTGAAAATGATATTCTTCTCCTCTTTGACTCCGAGGCCAATTGGGAAGAATGTGTATTTTCCGTCTGCCGTGTAAGCAACGATGAAAACCTTGACTTTCTTGGTATCCAAGTTTCGGAGTTGCTTGAGTGCGAACCATTGCGCCCAAGGCATAGTGAGAGTAGTCCAATGATTGGAAACTTGTTTGCCTTCTAAGAACAGAAACTTACCATTTCTTTCATACATCAAATCCACATCGGTGCAACCCCGAAGTGTCTTGCTGAACTTTTGAAAGTGCTTCATTGAGGCTTCAAAACCCTCTTGGGAGTTGATGATGCGTTCGTCATAGGAGGTTCCCATAATTCACCATACATAGAGAAGATACTTAAACTTTTGCGAATACCTTTTGCACAGGGCGTTGATTATATTCCCAAACGAGTTTCCCAAGTGGCTTATCACGATACTTTGGAGCGAGGCGGTATCTGCTACCACCCTTCTCTCCCGCAGTTTGTTCCACAATTCCTCGTGCGACCCACTTTCTAATCAATCCACCCACTACGCCACCATTGGCTTTGTAATTGAATTGCTCAAGTTTCTTACCAATGGTTTTACCATCAAGCCAACCACCATCTTTCTCATCGGCTCGGTTCGCCCAACCAAGGGTTCGGAGAATCCGAAGGGTTTGATAACAACGCATGGCTTTTCTCTTAGAGGTCTTTACCGCATTAGTGCATTTGAGGGAGCAAAATACTTGGTTATTGTGTTCTCCATTACAGGAAAGATTGAATGAATCTCCGCAGTAATCACAATTGACGGCGATTTTTGGCCACCAATCAAAACCCTTGAATTGGGATTTTCCATACTTTTCTTCACCATTTATCATGGTAAGTCCTTGCTCGTCAAATAGTCGGCAATAGCGGCTGCAAAAGTGTGGTTCCAAGCAAGAAGAAGTGCTACTTCTCAATCCCGAATCAAATCCGTCCCTTTCTCGGTTGCACACTACACAAGTTTGGTGTTGCGTCATGTTCTAACCATGCAATCTTCAAGTATTTATATTCTTTGGTCAATTACGGCATTTGCCATATAATCCCTTGGTCTATCATCTCATGAATGTCGGCCATTTTGCAGGTGTAGGCATTATAACTTCCATTCAATTGGGCTAACTCGTAAGTTAATTCCGATACGGTGATTCCAATGTTATGATTTGTGGTGTTATCAACCGTAACATTGACTCTTAATCCATAATCGTGGCCGTGGATTGGCTCATCAAATGCAACCTTCTCATAGACCGTTCCCTGCAAATAAGCACAATCATACGGTATTTGGCCATGCCAAATCGGTGACTCGGCTGCTTTCATCATTACATTAGATTGAGTCGCCACCATCATAACAAATATCATGAAAAGCGGTAACGCTAAATCCTTTGCGCCGTCCGCATGGTTTCCCACGCTATGTTGTTGTTTTCACAACTACTTAAAACGCTATACTGCAAGCCTATTCTGTTGTATCAACAGTTTCGGTTTCCGTTGTGTCGGAGAAATACCCA